>Ga0233377_1000819_pt1 | contig 12843 bp, 10 predicted proteins | sample ElkDunMinimDraft_6_FD_191540 | JGI IMG/M metagenome (GOLD analysis project Ga0233377, IMG submission 191540) | Fecal eukaryotic communites from dung pellets of Tule Elk in California, USA - Elk Dung E36 | ecosystem: Host-associated > Mammals > Digestive system > Large intestine > Fecal | place...
TTCAGGACCACGATCTTCTCGCGCGCCGTCGCCAGCAGCTCATGCGTCGGCTGGTTGGCGATGAGCTTGCCGTGGTTGATGATGGCGATGCGGTCGCACAGTTCCTCGGCTTCCTCGAGGTAATGGGTCGTCAGCACCACGGTCACGCCCTCGCGATTCATCTCCTCGACCAGCTCCCAGAGCTGGCGGCGCAGTTCGACGTCGACGCCGGCGGTGGGCTCGTCGAGGACCAGCACCGGCGGCGCGTGTACCAGCGCCTTGGCGATCAGCAGCCGCCGCTTCATCCCGCCCGACAGGGTGCGGGCATAGGCGTTGGCCTTGTCGGCCAGATGGACCTCGCGCAGCAGCTCGGCCGTGCGCCGCATCGCCGGCGGCACGCCATAGAGCCCGGCCTGAATCTCGAGCACTTCGGACGGCGTGAAGAAGGGGTCGAACACGATCTCCTGCGGGACGATGCCGATCGCGCGCTTCGCATTGCGGCGGTTGTGATCGATGTCGAAGCCCCAGATCTCGGCCGTGCCCGAGGTCTTCATGACCAGCCCGGCAAGAATGTTGATCAACGTCGACTTGCCGGCGCCGTTGGGTCCGAGCAGGCCGAAGATACCGCCCTGCGGCACGTCGAAGCTGACGTCGTCGAGCGCCAGCTTGCCCGGTTCGCCCTTGATGCCGGCATAGCGCTTGACGAGGTTGCGGATGGAAATCGCGGGGCCGTCGGTCATTCCGCTTCCTTGGGACAGGATTTCGCGCGGGTAAAGCGCCTATGGCGAACCGCGTCCACGCGGCGCTTCCTGTCCCGGCGCACGCCATGCTACCAATTCGACGAACAATGATGCGCGAGTCGCGCGCGCAAGGGGAGCGAGGCGAATGGTTCCGGACGGCTACGATCTGAGCGGCAAGGTGGCGATCGTCACCGGCGGCGGCACCGGAATCGGCGCGGCGACGGCGCGGCTGCTCGCCCGTTACGGCGCCGACCTGATCCTCGCCGGTCGGACCGAAGAAACGCTTGCCCAGACCGCCGGCGAGATCGGGGCCGCGACCGGCCGCCGCTGCCTGACCCAGCGCGCCGACGTGCGCGACGCGGCGCAGGTCGATGCGCTGGTCGAGCGGACCATCGCCGAGCTCGGCCGGGTCGACATCCTGATCAACATGGTCGGCTGGGGCGGTCACGCGCATCTCAGCGACCTCGACTTCGCGGACTGGAAGGACGAGTTCACCATCAACCTCGACACCGCGTTCCACTGCATCAAGGCGGTCGGTCCCCATTTTCGCGCGCAGCGATCGGGCGCGATCGTGAACGTGTCCTCGGTCGCGGGGATCAACGGCGTCCAGGGCCTGTCCGGCTATTCCGCCGCGAAAGCCGGACTGCAGATGTTCACCCGCGTCGCGGCGGCCGAGTGGGGCCAGTACGGCGTCAGGGTCAATTGCGTCGCCCCGGGAATGACCGCGACCGAGAACGCGATGAAGGACTTCATCGCCAACAACCTCGACATCGACGGGCTCTGCGCGGCCACCCCGCTGCGCCGCGCCGGCCAGCCCGACGAAGTCGCCCGCGCGATCGTCTTCCTGGCGAGCGAGGCCGCCTCCTACATCACCGGCGAAACGCTTCTGGTGAACGGCGGTCAATCACTCGGCGGAAGCGGCGGTTGATACTGGAAAACCTTGCGGACCCATGCTAACGGCACGCGCATGATCCCGCCGCCCGAAACCGTCTTCACCGATTCCAGCCGCGTCAAATGCGACGGCGCCAGCGACATCCGCGGCGGCATCGCGCTGGGACACCCGCGCGTCTTCCTTGAAATCGACGAGCACGGCTATGTCGATTGCGGCTATTGCGACCGCCGCTTCGTGCTGCGCGGCGGCCCCGCCGACGGTGCCGACCAGTCGGCGCTGCCCGATATCGCTTCGGGCGCCAGCCGCTAGGCTTTCGCCGATCAAGACCCGTCGCGCCTGCGCAGGGGCGACGGCTGGCGTTGCAGGCAAAGCGGTCCTATATCCGCGCGATGACCTACACCGATCCCCGTTCGCTGCTCTACCGTTCCGGCCAGCTTTCCCCCGAGGAGGCACAGGCCATCGCTCGCGAGACGCTGGCGAAGTGCGATGACGGCGAACTCTATCTCCAGTTCATCGCCTCGGAGAGCTTCGGCTTCGACGACGGCCGGCTGAAGACCGCCGACTATTCGCGCGACGCGGGCTTCGGCCTGCGCGGCGTCTCGGGCGAGATGACCGGCTTCGCCCATGCCAACGACATTTCGGCAGCCGCCATCCGCCGCGCCGGCGAGACGCTGCAACTGCTCGATCCGGCGACGGGCCAGGTCGCCGCGCCGCCGCGCCTCAACAACCGCCACCTCTATACCGACGCCTCGCCGCTCGACGCGCTGCCGTTCGCGGAGAAGGTGAAGCTGCTCGAGACCATCGACGCCGCCGCCCGCGCACGCGATCCGCGCGTCGCGCAGGTCTCGGCCAGTCTCTCGGCAAGCTGGTCGGTGGTCGAGATCGTCCGCGCCGACGGCTTCGTCGCCACCGACATCCGGCCGCTGGTCCGCCTCAACGTCGGCATCGTCGCCGAGAGCAACGGCCGCCGCGAGACCGGCAATTTCGGCATGGGCGGCCGCTGGCTCTACGACGACCTGTTCGACCCGGCCAACTGGAACCGCGCCATCGACACCGCGCTGGCCCAGGCGCTCACCAACCTCGAGAGCGTCGATGCGCCGGCGGGCGAGATGACCGTGCTGCTCGGCCCCGGCTGGCCCGGCGTGCTGCTGCACGAAGCGGTCGGCCACGGCCTCGAAGGCGATTTCAACCGCAAGGGCACCAGCGCCTTCACCGGCAAGGTCGGCGAGCGCGTCGGCGCGCCGGGCGTGACCGTGGTCGACGACGGCTCGATCGCGGAACGGCGCGGCTCGCTGTCGATCGACGACGAGGGCACCCCGACGCAGGAAACCGTGCTGATCGAGGACGGCATCCTCAAGGGCTATATGCAGGATCGCCTCAACGCCCGGCTGATGGGCGTCGAGCCCACCGGCAACGGCCGCCGCGAGGACTATGCCCATGCGCCGATGCCGCGCATGACCAACACCTTCATGCGCGGCGGCGACGACGATCCGGCCGAACTGCTGAGCCGCGTCAAGAACGGCATCTACGCCAAGAGCTTCGGCGGCGGCCAGGTCGACATCGTCTCGGGCAAGTTCGTGTTCTCGTGCACCGAGGCCTACCGCGTCGAGAACGGCAAGCTCGGCGCCCCGATCAAGGGCGCGACGCTAATCGGCGACGGCCCCTCGGTGCTCACGCGCGTGACCGGCATCGGCAACGACATGAGCCTCGACGAAGGCGTCGGCATCTGCGGCAAGGGCGGCCAGAGCGTACCCGCGGGCGTCGGCCAGCCGAGCCTGCTGATCGAAGGGCTGACGGTGGGCGGCACGGCGTAGTTTTTTGTTTCAGCGGTGAAGCGCCTGCCAGGGGCTTACAGCCAATCCCCCCGTTCTGAGCTTGCCGAAGGACCGTCCTGTCTTCAGGCCGGACGCCCAGCCCAAGGGAAGAACGATGCTTCGACAGGCTCAGCATGGACGGACCTGGGAACGTCTCCGCTCACTCAGCCCCGGTTCAGACTGTCTCGCGTAGGAAACGGGCCAACATGACCCAAGTCGTGACAAGGAGAAGCACAATGCGAAACATCGCCCTTGTCCTCGCCGCCGGCGCCGCGCTGCTCACAGCCCCCGCCGTCCAGGCCCGCGACAAGCTGACCGGCGAGGCGAAGCTCGCCAAGATCCTCGAAGGCCGCGAAGCCGGCAAGCCAGTGGACTGCATTCCGCTGAGTTCGACGCGCGAAAGCCGCATCATCGACAAGACCGCGATCGTCTACGATTCGGGCCGCGTGGTCTACGTCAACCGACCCCGCAACGCGGCCGACCTCGACGACGACGAGATCATGGTGACCACGCTCCACACCGGCCAGCTCTGCCGGCTCGACACGGTACGGCTGCACGACCGTTCGGGCTTCTGGTTCAGCGGCTTCGTCGGGCTGGAGCAGTTCGTGCCCTACCGCAGGGTCGCCGCGCGCGACTGATCCCGCCGGATTGGCAATCGGCCGTCGTTGCCCTACAGTCCCGCCATAGTTGACCTGCCGGTCAGGTGCCGGCCCGTGTCTTCCGGTGAGGGATTTCGAATCGAACGATGGTCGCCAATCGCGGATATAACTCGCTGAGCTCGAAATCCCGGCTGGCGCTGATCGACGCGGCCTCGGATCTGCTCGCCGACGAGGGCTACCCGGCGATCAGCGCCCGGCGCGTCGCCGAGAAGGCGGGTCTCAAGCCGCAGCTCGTGCACTATTACTTCCGCTCGATGGAAGAGCTCGTGGTGGCCGTCTACCAGCGGTCCACCGCGGCCTATTTCCGCCTGCACGACGAGGCGCTGTCCTCGGCCCATCCGCTCCGCGCGCTGTGGGAACTCAACAGCAAGCTGCCCGAGGTCAAGCGGATGACCGAATATATCGCGCTCGGGAAAATCTACCCCGCCCTGCGCGCCGAGATGCGGCGTTCGGGCGAAAACTACCGCCGCCTGCAGGTCGAGGCGATCGAGCGGATCTTCGCCGCGCGCGGCATCGTCAACCCTCCCGTCGACGCCGATACGCTGGCCCTGTTCATGTCGGCCCTGGCGCGCAATTTCCTGATCGAGGGCGAGGTCGGCATGTCGGTCGGCCATGTCGGCGCGCTCGCCGTGATGGAGAAAATCTTCGACAAGTTCGATCCGCTGACTCCATCCGCCGCGACCGCGAGTGAGGCTGCCGAGTTCTTCGATTTCCGTACTTGACGCGCTTCCCGGCGCGACTAAGAGGACGTCAAATATCGACACGCGCATGAGGGCGCCTGTCGAGCCGCGTCTGCCGATCGTGTCGGCCTGACGAGGCCATGCACGTCCAAGGGAGGAAAACCATGACATCGCGTACCACTTCGTTCCGCGCGGCAACGCTGCGCGGCGCCGCCGCCGCTGGCCTGATCGCCATCGCCGCATTCCCCTCGCACGCCAGCGCCCGCGCCCAGGAAGAGCAGGCCGAAGCCGACAGCGGCGGCCTCGATGCGATCATCGTCACCGCCAACCGCCGCGAGGAAAGCCTGCAGGACGTGCCGATCGCGGTCAGCGCGATGACCTCGGCCGCGCTTGAGAACACCGGCATCAACACCACGCGCGAACTGACCCAGATCATCCCCAGCGTCCAGGTGACGCGTTCGGGACCGAGCGGCCTGTTCTTCATCCGCGGCGTCGGCACGACCAACGCGGCAGCGGGCGAAGAAGGCGCCAACGCGCTTTATATCGACAACGTGTACATCGGCGACCTTGGCCAGATGTTTAACAATTTCAATAACATCCAGCGCATCGAAGTCCTCAAGGGCCCGCAGGGCACGCTGTTCGGCCGCAACGCCACCGGCGGCCTGATCCACATCATCACCCGCGAGCCGGGCGACGAGACGGTGTTCAAGGGCAAGATCGGCTACGCCAACTACGAAACGATCGACGCGCAGGCCTATGTCTCGACGCCGATCACCGACGGGGTCGCAGTCGACCTCGCGCTCACCAAGCGCCGCCAGAACAACGGCTGGGGCAGCAACCTGACGCTGGGCACCAAGAACAAGGTCGAGGATTACTGGGGCGCGCGCTCCAAGCTGGTCGTCCGCCCGAGCGACACGGTCAAGCTCGTCCTCGCCGGCGACTACTACAAGAACGTCGACAACCTCGGTCTCGGCTGGCGCATCGCCGACGACACGCTGGGGGGCATCCCCGGCACCGGCATGGCGTTCCCGAGCCCCGGCGATCACAACACCACCGCGAACGCAGCGGCGCTGACGCGGCAGAAGATCTGGGGCGTCAGCCTGACCGGTGAAGTCGATCTCGGCTTCGCGACGCTGACCAGCATCACCGCCTATCGCAACAACCGCAACGCCAGCGCCTTCGACGTCGACGCGACCCCCGCGTCGCTGCTGAACATCGACTACGTCTCGACCTCGAAGACCAAGCAGCAGGAAGTGCGCCTGGCTTCGACCGCCACCGATCCGCTGTCGTGGCAGATCGGCGTGTTCTATCTCGACGCCGAAGCGGCGACGAGCCCGCAGCAGATCACCGGCCTCCAGATCGACGCCGTCCTGAAGACCAAGTCCTACGCGGCCTTCGGCGAAGTCACCTATGCGATCACCCCGACGACGACGCTGACCGGCGGCATCCGCTATACCGAGGACAAGCGCAGGTTTGACGGCACGACGCGCCCGATCCTCGCCGGCGGCGTGCTCGGCCCCGTGGTCGCGGTGGCCAGCTCCAACCCCGCCAACGAGCGGCTCAACACCAGCGAGTTCACCTACCGCGTCTCGCTGCGCCAGGAACTGACCGACGACATCAGCGCCTATGCCTCGGTCAACCGCGGCTTCAAGGCAGGCACCTACAACCTGCAGTCGCCGGGCAACCTGCCGGCCCTGCCGCAGTACATCATGGCCTATGAAGTCGGCCTGAAGTCCGAACTGTTCGACCGCCGCCTGCGCCTGAACCTGGCCGCCTACCACTACGACCTCACCGACTTCCAGGTCCGCTCGGCGGCGCTGCTCGGCAACGGCGGTATCGGCACCTCCACGCTGCAGAACGCGGCGACGGTCAAGGTCGACGGCATCGATCTCGACTTCGAGTTCGCGGCCACGGACCGGCTTCGTCTCTTCGGCGGCGCCACGCTGCTGAACTCGCGGTTCGACAAGTTCGGCGGTCCGGGTGCGGCGACGCAGGCGGCCTACTCCTACCTGGCCCCGGCGATCTGCACCGCTCCCGAGACGAAGAGCCCCGGCACTGTCGGCGCGGGTCCGGCCACCGGCGGCATCGTGGTCTGCGGCGGCGACGCCTCGGGCAACAAGCTGCCCATGTCGCCGAAGTTCGCAGGCAGCTTCGGCGCGACCTACACGCTGCCGGTCGGCGAGACCGGCGAGGTCCGCGCTTCGGGTCTTCTCAACTACAACAGCGGTTACTATTTCGAGCCCGACAACCTTCGCAAGCAGGACGATTTCGTGCTCGTCAACGCGTCGCTCGAATATCGCCCGACCGAGAACTTCGGCATCGAGATCTGGGGCAAGAACCTGACCAAGACCGGCTACGCGGTGCAGAACCTTTCGACTGCGCCGATCGTCATCGTCGAGACGCTGGGTGCGCCGCGCACCTACGGCCTCAGCCTGAACCTCGACTTCTGATCGTGACCGCCGCCCAGCGCCCCTGGGCGGCGGAACTGCTGCATTTCTGGTTTCACGAGCTGCGCCCGGACCAATGGTTCGGGCGCAGTGCCGTTGTGGACGCCGCGCTCCAGCGCCGCTTCGCCAACGAACTGGCATTTCTTGGCAGCCGCCGGGCGCAGGAATTCCTCGGCGATCCGCTGACCGCCCGCGCCGCGGCGCTGCTGTTCGATCAGGTGCCGCGCAACCTGTTCCGCGACAGTCCCGCCGCCTTCGCCCACGATCCGCTGGCCCGCGCCATCGCCAGGGGCATCATCGCCCGGCGCTGGGATCGCGGCCTTTCGGTGGCGGCGCGGCGCTTCATCTACATGCCTCTGATGCACAGCGAGCATATCGCCGATCAGCGTCAGTGCCTGCGCCACTTCGTCGCGCTGGGCGACAGCTTCTCGCTACGCTTCGCCCGCGCCCACTACCGCATGATCGCACGCTTCGGCCGCTTCCCGCACCGCAATCCGGTGCTGGGCCGCGAAAGCACCGCGGCCGAACGGAACGCCGTCGCAGAAGGCAACGCCTGGTAGGGCGTCAGGCCTTGTCCTTCGCATGGACCATGCCGGTCGCCTCCTCGTAGAGCATGACCGTCGTCGCATCGAGGTTGAAGGCCGGATGGATCGGCATCGCCGGCGTGTCGCGGTTGGCGAACATGTTCTCGATCACCCAGTCGGGATCGTCGGTCTCCATGTCGTAGATCGCGAGATGCTTGTTGAGCTGGGTGCCCATCGACACGCTGTGCAGTTTGAACCGCTGCGCCGTGGTGAACCCTGGCAGCGCGCAGATGTCGTCCAGGTGACGGCCGGTGTACCAGTCGTCGAATTCGGCATCCCCGCCTTCGAACGGCTCTGAAAACACCAGCAACTTGAACCGTCGCATATCCATCTCCCCGACAATGCGGCGATAATGCCCGAACCGGCCCGCATGTAAACGCGCGCGGTTGCTCGCGGCGGCAATCGCATATTCTCCACCACGCCACGCCAAGACCGAGAGCCGCTTTCCCATCGACCGAACGCAGGCTACAGCCCGCGCGTGACCTCCCCCGATCTTGCCATCCGCATGCAGCGCGCCGCTTTCAACCGCGCGATCGCCGACGCCGACCCGGCCGCCATCGCCCCCTTGCTGGCGCGCGACGCGGTGATCGTCATGGGAACCGACAGCGCGGTCGTCACCGGGCGCAATGCGCAGCTGACGATCTGGAAGCGCGAATTTGCCGCGCCCGATCGCACAATCTACACGCGGCTGCCCCACAGCGTGGAAGCCTCGCCCGTCCAGCCGATCGCGCTCGAGCACGGCCACTGGGAAGGCGTCACCGCCAGCGGGACGACGCTGGCTTCGGGAAGCTATTGCGCGAAGTGGCGCGAGATCGCCGGCGCCTGGGTGATCGAGGCCGAGATCTACCTGACGCTGGCCTGAGCCGGCGGCCTCACTCCCACTCGATCGTGCCCGGCGGCTTCGACGTATAGTCGTAGACCACGCGGTTGATGCCCTTCACCTCGTTGATGATCCGCGTCGCCACGCGGCTGAGGAAGGCGGAATCGAAGGGATAGATGTCGGCGGTCATGCCGTCGGTCGAGGTGACGGCGCGCAGTGCGCAGACGTTGTCGTAAGTGCGCCCGTCGCCCATCACGCCGACCGTCTTGACCGGCAGCAGCACCGCGAAGGCCTGCCAGATCGCGTCGTAAAGCCCGGCGTTGCGGATCTCTTCGAGATAGATCGCATCGGCCTTGCGCAGCACGTCGCAGCGCTCGCGCGTGACTTCGCCGGGGATGCGGATGGCAAGACCCGGGCCGGGGAACGGGTGGCGGCCGACGAAGACGTCGGGCAGGCCGAGCTCGCGACCGAGCTCGCGGACTTCGTCCTTGAACAGCTCGCGCAGCGGCTCGACGAGCTTCATGTTCATCCGCTCGGGCAGGCCGCCGACGTTGTGGTGGCTCTTGATCGTCACCGAGGGCCCGCCGGTGAACGAGACGCTCTCGATCACGTCGGGATAAAGGGTGCCCTGGGCCAGGAACTCGGCGCCGCCGATCTTGTTGGCCTCGCCCTCGAACACGTCGATGAAGGTCTTGCCGATGAACTTGCGCTTCAGCTCGGGGTCGGTGACGCCCTCGAGACCCTTGAGGAACAGCGTCGACGCGTCGACGTGGACCAGCGGGATGTTGTAGTGGCCACGGAACAGCGAGACGACCTGCTCGGCCTCGCCCTGGCGCAGAATGCCGCCGTCGACGAAGACGCAGGTCAGCTGCTCGCCGATCGCCTCGTGGATCAGCAGCGCGGCGACGGCGCTGTCGACGCCGCCCGACAGACCGCAGATCACGCGGCCCTTGCCGACCTGGGCGCGGATTTCCTCGATCTTGGTCTTGCGGAACTCGGCCATGGTCCAGTCGCCGGCCATGCCGCAGACGTGGCGGACGAAGTTCTTGAGCAGCTTGGCGCCGTCGGGCGTGTGAACGACCTCGGGGTGGAACTGCATCGCGTAGATGCGCCGTTCGTCGTCGGCGATGACCGCGAAGGGCGCGCCGGGGCTGGCCGCGACGGGACGGAAGCCGGGCGCGAGCCGCGTGACCTTGTCGCCGTGGCTCATCCAGACCTGATGCGTCTCGCCCTCTTTCCAGAGGCCGTCGAACAGCACGCAGCTGTCGGAGATGTCGATGAAGGCGCGGCCGAACTCACCCGCGTCGCCTTCGAGCACTTCGCCGCCGAGCTGGTGCATCAGCGCCTGCTGGCCGTAGCAGATACCGAGCATCGGCTTGCCGCTGGCGAGAATCGCCTCGGGGATGCGAGGCCCTTCGGCGTCGAGCACCGAGGCGGGCGAACCCGACAGGATGATGCCGGTGGGCTTCATCCGCTTGAAGGCGGCTTCGGCGCTGCCGAAGGGGGCGATCTCGGAATAGACGCCGGCTTCGCGCACGCGGCGCGCGATAAGCTGGGTCACCTGGCTGCCGAAATCGACGATGAGGATGGAGTCTGAAGGCTGAAGGCTCATGGCGAGCGGTTAGTCGCACGCGCGCGCGGTGTCCAGACCGTGCGGGTTTCGAACGCCGGCTGCGTACTATCCCGCGAAGGACTTAACGAGTCGTAGCAACAGATGTTGCGTTTTTTGCAAGACCTATTGTTGCCTTTGCGTGTGCAGAAATTACTAACCTAGCTATGTTGCATCTGCGAACAGAGAGCGGCAGATCGTTCTCCATTCGCGACAACAGGAGGAAAATGCAATGGAACGTCTTGTTCTGAACATCTTCGGCCTCGCGGTTGCCCTCGGCACCAGCGGCCTGATGTTCGCCGCGACGGTCGCCTAAGTGGCGTCGTCAACGGACCGGCCTTGCGACTGATACCGGCTTCGGCCTGGCGCTAGCGCAAGGCCGCGTCCCCGATCATGCGATGATCTAGAACAGCCCGCCGAAAGGCGGGTTTTTCTGTGGATGGCGCCTGTGGATTGGGCGGCCGAAACCGCTTTCGGAATGCCCCCTTCGTGCCTATATGCTGGGCATGGCTAGCGATCCCGAGAACACTCCCAACAGCAATGCGTATGGCGCCGATTCGATCAAGGTCCTCAAGGGCCTCGACGCGGTGCGCAAGCGCCCCGGCATGTATATCGGCGATACCGACGACGGTTCGGGCCTGCACCACATGGTTTTCGAGGTCTCGGACAACGCCATCGACGAGGCACTGGCCGGCCATTGCGATCTCGTCCTGATCGAGCTCAACCCCGACGGCTCGGTCTCGGTGACCGACAACGGCCGCGGCATCCCCACCGGCATCCATGCCGAGGAAGGCGTATCGGCGGCCGAGGTCATCATGACCCAGCTCCACGCCGGCGGAAAGTTCGACAACACCAACGACGACAACGCCTACAAGGTTTCTGGCGGCCTCCACGGCGTCGGCGTGTCGGTGGTCAACGCGCTCAGCGAATGGCTGGAGCTGACCATCTGGCGCGACGGCAAGGAGCACTGGATGCGCTTCGAGAACGGCGACGCGGTGGAATCGCTGCGCGTCGTCGGTGATGCCACGCCGGGCCAGAAGGGCACGCGCGTGACCTTCCTCGCCAGCACCGAAACCTTCAAGAACGTCACCGAGTTCGATTTCGAGAAGCTCGAGCACCGCTACCGCGAACTCGCCTTCCTGAACTCGGGCGTTCGCATCCTGCTGCGCGACAAGCGGCACGAGGAGGTCGCCGAGCACGACCTGTTCTACGAAGGCGGCATCGCGGCCTTCGTCGGCTATCTCGACCGCAACAAGACGCCGCTGCTGCCCGATCCGATCGCGATCAGTTCCGAGCGCGACGGCATCGGCATCGACGTCGCGCTGGAGTGGAACGATTCCTATTACGAAAACGTCCTCTGCTTCACCAACAACATCCCGCAGCGCGACGGCGGCACGCACCTCGCCGCCTTCCGCGCGGCGCTGACGCGCACGCTGAACAACTATGCGGAGAAGTCCGGCCAGCTCAAGAAGGAGAAGGTCAACCTCACCGGCGAGGACATGCGCGAGGGGCTGACCGCGATCGTCTCGGTCAAGCTGCCCGATCCCAAATTCTCGTCGCAGACCAAGGACAAGCTGGTCTCCTCCGAAGTGCGCCAGCCGCTCGAAAGCCTGATGGCCGACCGCCTCAGCGACTGGCTGGAGGAAAACCCCGCCAACGCCAAGCAGGTCGTCGGCAAGATCATCGACGCCGCCGCCGCCCGCGAGGCGGCGCGCAAGGCGCGCGAGCTGACCCGGCGCAAGGGCGCGATGGACATCGCCAGCCTGCCCGGCAAGCTCGCCGACTGCCAGGAGCGCGATCCCAGCAAGTGCGAACTGTTCCTGGTCGAGGGTGACTCGGCCGGCGGCTCGGCCAAGCAGGGTCGCGATCGCCATATCCAGGCGATCCTGCCGCTCAAGGGCAAGATCCTCAACGTCGAGCGCGCGCGCTTCGACCGGATCATCAGCTCGAAGGAAGTCGGCACGCTGATCCAGGCGATGGGCACCGGCATCCGCGACGAGTTCAACCTCGAAAAGCTGCGCTACCACAAGATCGTCATCATGACCGACGCCGACGTCGACGGCGCGCATATCCGCACCCTGCTGCTGACCTTCTTCCACCGCCAGATGCCCGACATCATCCGCGCCGGGCACCTCTTCATCGCCCAGCCGCCGCTCTACAAGGTCAACAAGGGGCGCAGCGAGGTCTACCTCAAGGACGCGGCCGCGCTCGATCGCTACCTCGTCGAGGCAGGCCTTGCCGGACGCGTTCTGGAAACCGTGGGCGGCGCCCGTGGCGGAGCCGAGCTCGAGAAGCTGGTCGAGCACGCGCTGCGCCTGCGCAGCCTGATGAGCTTCGTGCCGCGCCGCTACGATTCGGCGATCGTCGAGGCGCTGGCGCTGGCCGGTGTGCTCGAACCCGATCTCGACCGCGCAGGGCGCGAGACGGCGCTGGCCAAGGCCGCGACCTGGCTCGACGTCGGCGACCGCGAGGCCAGGTGGACCGCCGCGATGACCGAGAGCGGCAACATCACCGTCGAGCGGCTGTGGCGCGGCGTTACCGATCACCACGTGATCGAGGCCGCGTTCCTCGTCAGCGCCGAAGCCCGCAAGCTGGCCAAGCTCGCCGGCGAACAGGCCG
>Ga0233377_1000820_pt1 | contig 12835 bp, 14 predicted proteins | sample ElkDunMinimDraft_6_FD_191540 | JGI IMG/M metagenome (GOLD analysis project Ga0233377, IMG submission 191540) | Fecal eukaryotic communites from dung pellets of Tule Elk in California, USA - Elk Dung E36 | ecosystem: Host-associated > Mammals > Digestive system > Large intestine > Fecal | place...
CTCACCCTCGAGCCGACAGCCTGCGTTCAGACGCCTCGTGCGGAGCGGTGACGCGATGCCGAAACATTTATTTCCAACGGTCTCCGGGCCTCGCGCCCGCCGCTCCGCCTGCTCTTCCCATCACCGTCGCCAGACGGCGAAGACGCATGCCTGAACTCAGGGAGAGCGAAGTCAGCGAAGGAAAGCGCCGAACGCTTCACGCCAACTTAAGACTGCGTGGGTCAGTGTTCGTTGGAAGAGCGACAGCCCCATGTCAGGGGCGAACAGACCGGGTGATGATGTCCAAGAAAGTCCTCATCGTCGAGGATAACGAGCTGAACATGAAGCTGTTTCATGATCTGCTCGACTCGCAGGGCTATGAGACGCTGCAGACCCGCGAAGGGCTGCAGGCGTTGGCGCTGGCGCGCGAGCATCGTCCCGACCTGATCCTCATGGACATCCAGCTGCCAGAGATCAGCGGCCTGGAAGTCACCAAATGGCTCAAGGATGACGAGGAGCTGAGCCATATCCCGGTGATCGCGGTGACCGCCTTCGCCATGAAGGGCGACGAGGAACGGATCCGTCAGGGCGGCTGCGAGGCCTATATCTCCAAGCCGATCTCGGTGATGCATTTCCTCGAGGTCGTCCGGAAACATCTGGGGTAGGGGCGAATGACCGCGCGTATTCTTGTCGTTGATGATCTGGAGCAGAACGTTCGTCTGCTCGAGGCCAAGCTGACCCTGGAATATTATGAGGTGCTGACCGCCAGCGACGGCGCGACGGCGCTGGACATCGCGGCGGCCGAGCGGCCGGACATCATCCTGCTGGACGTCATGATGCCGGGCATGGACGGGTTCGAGACCTGCCGCCGGCTGAAATCCGATCCGGTCACGCGGCACATTCCGGTGGTGCTGGTCACGGCGCTGGATGGACGCGAGGACAAGATCAAGGGGCTGGAGGCCGGCGCCGACGACTTCGTCACCAAGCCGATCGACGACATCATCCTGTTCGCCCGGGTCAAGTCCCTGGTGCGGCTGAAGGCCGTGCTGGACGAACTGCGTGAGCGTGAGGAGAACGGGCGGCGCATCGGTGTGGACACTGATGGGGCGGGGCGGCTGCGCGGCGCCGGGGGGCGGGTGCTGATCGTCGACGACAACGCCCGCCAGGCCGACAAGATCGCTGATCAGTTGGGCCGCGAGCACCGCCCGGTGATTGAAGCCGATCCGACGACCGCCCTGATCGCCGCGCGCGGGCCGGTGGATCTGATGATCGTCAACGTCTGCAACGCCGGCTTCGACGGTCTGCGTTTCGTGGCCCAGGTGCGCTCGACCGAGGCGTCGCGGCGCGTGCCCATTCTGGCCGTGGTCGATCCGGCGGATCGGCCGCGTCTGGTCAAGGCGCTGGAGCTGGGCGTCAACGACATCCTGCCCCATCCCGTCGACCCGGAGGAGCTGGAGGCGCGCGCGCGCAGCCAGGTCAAGCGCAAGCGCTACGCCGACTTCCTGAAGCGCAAGCTGGACTACAGCCTGGAGATGGCCGTCACCGACGCCCTGACCGGCCTGCACAACCGGCGCTACATGGCCGGACAGCTGGAATCCCTGATGGGCCGGGCGGCTCAGGGGGGCGATGGATTCGCCGTGCTGATGATGGACATCGACCACTTCAAGTCGGTCAACGACAGTTTCGGCCATGACACGGGCGACGAGGTGCTGCGCGAGTTCGCGGTGCGTCTGGCGACCAATGTCCGCGCCATCGACCTGCCGTGCCGGTTCGGCGGCGAGGAGTTTGTGGTCATCATGCCGGGCGCGTCTCTGGACGCCGCCGCGCGCGTGGCCGACCGCATTCGCCGCGACGTGGCCAGCCAGCCCTTCCCGATCATGGGCGGCGCCGAATCATTGAGCGTCACCGTCTCCATCGGCGTCTCCGCCAGCGGCGGGCCCGATGACACGGCCGAAGCGGTGCTGAAACGCGCCGATGAAGGGGTCTATGAGGCCAAGGCCCTGGGCCGCGACCAGGTCAGCGCCAAGGCGGCCTGAGGCGGTTTACCGGCTCATCCAGGGCTTGGACTTGCCCGCCGCGATGCGTGCGGCCTGTTCTCGCTGGAATTTTCCGCCTCGAGGCGGCTTGGCGCGCGCCTCTATCGCCGCTTGCTTGAGACGCAGGGCCTTTTGCAGCGGGGTTTCCGATGCGGGGGCAGGGGCGTTGGATTTGTCTTCGGGAGCGCTCATGGCGGCAACCTAGCATGGAAGCGCCTGACCGTCGGGCAAAGAAAAACGCCCGGCCTTTCGACCGGGCGCTTCATAATTCAGGTCAGATCAAGTGCTTACTTGATCTTGCCTTCCTTGAACTCGACGTGTTTGCGCACGACGGGATCGTACTTCTTGACGACCATTTTCTCGGTCATGGTCCGGGCGTTCTTCTTGGTGACATAGAAGAAGCCGGTGTCGGCCGTGGAGTTCAGGCGGATCTTGATTGAAGCCGGTTTGGCCATCGGAATTACCTCTGCGACGGCGAAAGCCGCTTAAAATAAGAGGCGCGGAACATACTCAGGGATGTCGGGAAGTCAACGGCCCTGACGTCGCATTGAGCCGAAGATCGTATCGGGTAGGGTGGTCGTATGAAACATAACGCATTCCTCACCGTTCTCGCCGCCGTTTCGGCCACCGTGGCTTTGGCTGTTCCGGCACAGGCCCAGACGCAGGCCGCCGCCCAGTCGGCCTTCATGACGCAGCTGAACGCCCTGTGCGGCCAGCGGTTCGAGGGGCGGGTGGTCACCACCGACGCCGCCGACGCCGATTTCGCCAGCCAGCGCCTGTTGATGCATGTGCGTGACTGTGCGGCCGATGAAGTCCGCATTCCCTTCTGGGTGGGCGAGGATCATTCCCGCACCTGGGTCATCAGCCGCAATGACGCAGGCGGCTTGACGCTGAAGCATGACCACCGCGACCCGGACGGGACCGAGCACACCCTGCACTGGTACGGCGGCGACACGACCAGCGAAGGCTCGGCGGAGCGGCAGGACTTCCCCGTCGATCAATTCTCCATCGACCTGTTCAACGCGAACAATGCGTCGGTTTCGACCACCAATGTCTGGGCCGTCGAGGTGCACCCAGCCCAAACCTTCGCTTATGAACTGCGCCGGGCGAACCGTCATTTCCGGGTGGAGTTCGACCTGACTCAGCCCGTCAACGACTAGCGCGCGAAACGGCCTTGGGCGGCGGCCTCGGTCAGGGCCTGGCGCACGGCGACGGTCAGTTCGTCCATTGTCCGGACTTGATGCACGCCATAGGCGCGGGCGGTGATGTCGACATTGCCCTTGCGCCAGAAGCCGTCGGGGGCCAGCACGATCAGCTTTCCACCGCGGGCGTGCAGGCCCATCTCCAGCAGGCTGATCGGGCTTTGCGTGCCCGGCGCGAAATACATGACGATGACGTCGGCGGATTCCAGCGCCGCCAGCTCCCATTCGACCTGACGCAGGAATTCGGGCTCGCCCGCCTCGGGCCGCCAGTCGGGATTCCAGTCGGGACGGCGCGGGTTCAGGATGACGATATCCATGTCCGACAGGGCCGTCGTCATCGCCGCCTGCCAGTCCGGTGCGCCGCCCATGTCGATGCTGCCGCCCAGGAAGACGCTGGGCCGGGCGCTGTCGATCGGCAAGGGCTGGGGCGAGACCACCACTGTCGGCTCGGCCATGACGGTCGAGGCGACGAAGGTCAGGGCGAAAGCGGCGAGGACGGTGGCGAAGGACTTCATGGCAGGCGGCTCGATAAGGCTGGAGCCGCCTGCATAGCATTTTCGTGCAGCGTTTATTGAGCGGTGATCACGCCGCAGGCGACGCGGGCGCCGGAGCCGCCGATGGGCTGGCTGACATAGTCGTCGGCCTGGGCGTGGATCATGATGCTGGAGCCATCCGCATCCAGCAGGAACTGGCCGGGACCGCCTTCCATCAGGGCCGCAGTGGTGGAGAAAACCTCGGCGAAGGCGTTGCCGGCCGCGTCAGCGTAGAGGTTGGGCAGGTCGCCGGCGTCATCGCCATCGGCGTTGAGCAGGCCGTGGGGCTTGGCCTCGGCGCCGTGCTGGACGTGGGCGCCCGCCGACTGGAAGCCGGGGCCTTCGCATTGGCCGACAGCATGCAGGTGCAAACCGTGCCAGCCGGGGGTCAGGCCGGTGGCTTCGATCCGAATCACAACGCCGGTCGGGCCTTGGCGGAAGGTGGCGGTCCCGGCCGCTGTGCCCTCGCCATTGGTCAGGGCGGCCTGGGCGACAGCGCCGACAGCGGCGCGCGGCGAGGCGTGTTGGCCATGCATTTGAGCATGCATTTCGGGGCTGTGGGCCGTGGTCGAGGACTGGGCGAAGGCGACGAGCGGGAGGCTCACCAGTCCGGCGACGATCAGGGGCAGGCGCATGGTGAAAAATCCTTCTGTAAAATAACAAACGGCGGGTCGGGGCTTCTTTGCCTAAACGGGGCCGGACTGCTAGAAAACCCGGCAGCGGATCACGTTCCGATTCCGGCCATTTAAAGCCCGATTTCCTTGACCGACGACACCTACGACAACGCCGCGCCGCCTGCGCGCGGCAGCGACATCTCCACCATCACGATCGAAAGCGAGCTGAGGCGGTCCTACCTCGACTACGCGATGAGCGTGATCGTGTCCCGCGCCCTGCCGGACGCGCGTGACGGGCTGAAACCCGTGCATCGCCGCATCCTGTATTCGATGCATGACCTGAAGATGACGCCGGAGCGGTCGTATTCGAAGTGCGCCCGCGTGGTCGGTGACGTGCTGGGCCGGTTCCACCCGCACGGCGACGCCTCGGTCTACATGGCGCTGGTGCGGATGGCGCAACCCTTCTCGATGGGGCTGATGCTGGTCGACGGCCAAGGCAATTTCGGCTCGGTCGATGGCGATATGCCGGCCTCCATGCGTTACACCGAGGCCAGGATGGCCCCGGCGGCGGTGGCCCTGCTGACCGACATCGACAAGGACACGGTCGATTTCCAGCCCAACTACGACGAGAAGGAGCTGGAGCCCGTCGTCCTGCCGGCGCGGATTCCCAACCTGCTGGTCAACGGCGCAGGCGGCATCGCCGTCGGCATGGCGACCAACATCCCGCCGCACAATCTGGGCGAAGTGATCGACGGGGCCGTGGCCCTGCTTGACAACCCCGACATCGGCGACGAGGCCCTGCTGGACTTGGTGCCCGGCCCCGACTTCCCCACCGGCGGCGAGATCATGGGCCGCACGGCCCCTCGCAATGCGCTGCGCGACGGACGCGGCTCGGTGATCGTGCGCGGCAAGGCGTCGATCGAAACGATCCGCAAGGACCGCGAAGCCATCATCGTCACCGAACTGCCGTTCCAGGTGAACAAGCAGAGCCTGATCGAACGCATCGTCGAACTGGTCCGCGAAAAGCGTATCGAGGGCATCGCCGATGTACGCGACGAGTCCGACCGCGACGGCATGCGTATGGTCGTCGAGTTGAAACGCGACGCCTCGGGCGATGTGGTGCTGAACCAGCTGTGGCGCTTCACCAGCATGCAGTCGTCGTTCGGCGTCAACATGCTGGCGCTGAACCACGGCCGACCCGAGCAGATGGGCCTGCGCGCCATGCTCGACGCCTTCCTGGAATTCCGGGAAGAAGTCGTTGTCCGCCGGGTCAAGTTCGAACTGGCCAAGGCCCGCGACCGTGGCCATGTGTTGGTGGGTCTGGCCGTCGCCGTCGCCAACATCGACGAAGTGATTCACATCATCCGCTCCTCTGCCGACCCGGCCGAGGCGCGCGAGCGGCTGCAGAGCAAGAGCTGGCCTGTCGGCGACATGATGGCCCTGATCGAGCTGATCGCCGATCCGCGCTCCATGCTGGTCGACGGCGACAAGCTGAACCTGACCGACGAACAGGCCCGCGCCATCCTGGCCCTGACCCTGTCGCGTCTGACCGGCCTGGGCCGTGACGACATCTTCGGCGAGGCGCGCGGTCTGGCTGACACCATTCAGGGTCACCTGACCATCCTTTCGGACCGGGCCAACGTCCTGGCCATCATCCGCGCCGACCTGTTGCTGGTGAAGGAGGAGTTCGGCGTGCCGCGCCGCACCCTGATCGGCGAAGGCGACGGCGAGATGGAGGATGAAGACCTGATCCCGCGTGAGGACATGGTCGTCACCGTCACCCACGGCGGCTACGTCAAGCGCGTGGCGCTGAACGCCTACCGGACCCAGCATCGCGGCGGCAAGGGCCGTTCGGGCGTGGCGATGAAGGACGATGACGCGGTCGTCGGCGTCTTCTCGGCCTCGACCCATACGCCGGTGCTGTTCTTCGCCACCAACGGCAAGGCCTACAAGCTCAAGACTTGGCGCCTGCCACTGGGCAATCCGCAGTCGCGCGGCAAGGCCTTCGTCAATCTGCTGCCGATCGAGCCGGGCGACAGCATCATGAACGTCCTGCCTCTGCCGGAAGACGAGGCAGAGTGGGTCAACTACGATATCATGTTCGCCACCAGTTCGGGCGACGTGCGCCGCAACAAGCTGTCGGACTTCGCGACGGTGAACCGCGCCGGCAAGATCGCCATGAAGTTGGAGGACGGGGACCGGATGGTCGGTGTCGGCCTGTGCAACGCCGAGGACGACATCCTGCTGACAACCCGACTGGGTCGGGCGATCCGCTTCAAGGCTGACGACGTTCGGGTGTTCAAGGGCCGGGATTCGACCGGCGTGCGCGGCATCCGTCTGCAAGGCGATGACGAGGTCATCTCGATGGCTGTCCTGGGTCGCGTGGACGCTTCGCCGGAAGAACGCGCCGCCTACGTCAAACACGCCAACGCCATGCGCAAGGCTCTGGCCGGCGCGGATGCGGACGAAGACGTGGCTGTGGTCGAGACGGACGACGAGGAAGTGGCTGACGCCGCCCTGTCGGTTGAACGCATCGCCGAACTGGGCGCTGCCGAGCAATTCATCCTGACGGTCACGGAAACCGGTTTCGGCAAGCGGTCATCGGCCTATGAGTATCGCCGCACCGGTCGCGGCGGGCAGGGGCTGACGGCCCACGGTCTGGGCGGTCGCGCCGGCACGCGTCTGGCCGCGGCCTTCCCGGTTGAGGACAGCGACGACCTGATGCTGGTTACCGACGGCGGCCAGATGATCCGCACCCCGGTCGGCCAGGTCCGCATCGTCGGCCGCTCCAGCCAGGGCGTCACCATCTTCCGCACTGCTGACGGTGAAAAAGTCGTCTCGGTCGAACGCCTGCCCGACTCGGGCGGCGATGATGACGGCGCGGACGAAACGGTGATCGAAGAGGGCGGCGAGGGCTGATCGGCCCTCTCGGCTGGCATGATGGCGGGCATGGCTGACGTTCTGATGCAGATCGACGGTCGGCCCGCCAGCGCCGCCGATTTGGGCCATTTCGCCCTGTCCAACTACGGCGCTTTCACTTCCATGCAGGTGGAGGACGGAGCGGTGCGGGGGCTGGACCTGCATCTGGCCCGACTGGAAGCCGAAGCTGTCGAGTTGTTCGGCGTCGCTGTGCCCGAGGCGCTTCTGCGTGAACGGATGCGTCAGGCGCTGAACGGACGAGCCGGCCGGTTCAGCCTGCGGGTCAATCTGTTCTCGGACGCGATCAGCCTGCGCGCGCCGGATGCGGTGGTTCAGCCGCAGGTGCTGACTACGCTTTCAGCCCCCATGTCGCCGCTAACCACACCGCTGCGGCTCCAGACCCAAGTGTATGGGCGCGAAGTTCCACATTTGAAGCACGCGGCCACTTTCGGTCTGACCCGGGCGCGGCGTCAGGCGGTATTGGCTGGGTTCGACGACGCCCTGTTCGTCGACAGCGAGGAACGGATTTCCGAAGGCTCCATCTGGAACATCGGCTTTATGCAGGGCGAGATCGTTGTCTGGCCTGAGGCGCCCATGCTGGCGGGAACGGGGCAGGCTCTGCTTCAACGCGGGATGACGGAGCGGGGCCTGGGCAGCATGGTGCGCCCGGTGAATCTGTCCGATCTGGCGAGCTTCGACGCGGCCTTCATTTGCAACAGCGCCACGCCCGCCTGCGCTGTGGCCGCCATCGATGGTCATCAGTTCGACCGTAACGATGCCGCTATCGCGCGTCTGATCGACGCCTGGCGATCACAGCCCTGTCAGACGATCTAGGCCGTTGATTTCGCACCTGCTAAACGGGTCTAAACGCGGGAGGCGAGCCATGCGCATCGGACTGTATCCGGGGACTTTTGACCCGGTCACAAACGGCCATATGGACATCATCGGCCGGGCCGTGAAACTGGTCGACAAGCTGGTGATCGGGGTCGCCCGCAATGACGACAAGGGGCCGCTGTTCAGCACTGATGATCGGGTTCTGATGGTCCGCCAGGAAGTCACCCGCTTCGGCGACAGGGTTGAGGTGCAGCCGTTCGACACCTTGCTGATGCATTTTGCGGAGCAACTGGGGGCCAGCATCATCGTGCGCGGCCTGCGGGCCGTGTCCGACTTTGAATATGAGTTCCAGATGACGGCGATGAACCAGCGCCTGAACGCCGAGATCGAAACGGTCTTCCTGATGGCCGACCCGCGCCACCAGGCCATTGCTTCGCGCCTGGTCAAGGAGATCGCCCGGCTGGACGGCGCGATCGACAGTTTTGTCAGCCCGGTTGTGGCCGAAGCGGTCCGCGCCAAGGTGCTGAAACGGAAATGAGGAAGAATATGCGAATGAAGGTTCTCACGGTCAGCAGCGTGATGGCGCTGGCGATGGCGACACAGCCTGTTTTGGCCCAGACGGCGGCTCCGGCGGCCACACCGGTTGTTTCTGCGCCGGATTCGGCCTGGCGGACTGTGGCGCCTGAGAATCTTCTGGTCATCGACACCAACAAGGGTCGTATCCTGGTTGAACTGGAGCCGCGCATGGCGCCCCAGTCGGTCGAACGCATCCGCACCCTGGCGGATCGAGGCTTCTATGACGGTCTGAAATTCCACCGAGTCATGGCTGGTTTCATGGCCCAGACCGGCGATCCCCTGGGCACGGGGAGTGGCGGCAGCGATTTACCGGACGTACCGGGAGAGTTTCAGTTCCGCCGCGGGGGCGACAGCCAGTTTGTGATGGTGCCTGAAAGCGGCCCGGGAGTGCTAGGGCTCATGGGATCATCGACGATCCAGACGCAGCCCGACGCCCAGATGATGTTCAACGCCGATGGCAAGGTGACGGCGAACGGCCTGTTCTGCCCCGGCGTGGCGGGCATGGCGCGTAACAGCAACCCTAACAGCGCAAACAGCCAATTCTTCCTGACCATGGGCGAGAGTCCCAATCTGAATGCCGCCTACACCCCCTTCGGTCGAGTTCTGATCGGTCAGGAGGTCATCACTTCATTGAAGGTCGGGCCGGAATCAGAGAACGGGGCTGTGACTGATCCTGACATCATGACGCGCGCTCGCACCGCCTCCGCCATGCCCGAGACGGACCGTCCGTCGGTGCGGGTGCTGCTGGCATCTGATCCAGCGTATGCCGCCGTGATCGAAGCGCGTCGCGCGGCCCGGGGGGGGCGGTTCACCATTTGCGATCTGACGCCGACGGCGGAGCTGATCGGCGGCTGAGACCAGGACGGGGGAGGAGAACGAGATGCGCAGGGTTCCGGGGCTTTTGACGACGGTGAGCATCATGGCGGCGGCCATGACCTGTTCCTCCGCGTGGGCGCAAGAGGCCGAGGTGTTTCCGCCACCCCCGCCGCCGCCCGCCCAGTCGGCCACGGCCGTCGAATGGCGCACTGTGCCGGCCGAGAATTTGCTGGTCATCGACACGACCAAGGGCCGCATCCTGATCGAGTTGATGCCCGAGGTCGCGCCTCTGCATGTCGAACGGATGCGGCTTCTGGCCCGAAACGGCTTCTTTGACGGCCTGACCTGGCACCGCGTCATCGACGGATTCATGGCCCAGACGGGTGATCCGCTGGGCACGGGCGAGGGGCAGAGCGCCTATCCCGACCTGAAGGGGGAGTTCACTTTCCGACGCGACCCGACCATGCCGTTCGTCTCGACTGCATCGCCGATGGGGGCCGAGGTCGGCTTCCTGCATTCCCTGCCGGTCCAGACCCAACCCAACGCCCTGTTCGCCACGACCGGCGACGGCAAGGTGCACGGCTGGGGTCTGTATTGCCCCGGCGTGGTCGGTCAGGCCCGCGACGAGGGCAATGACACCGGCAACAGCCAATTCTTCATCATGCGCCAGGCCTACCCGGCTCTGGATAAGCGCTACACCATCTGGGGCATGACAGTGTCGGGGCTGGACGTGGTGCGGGCGCTTCAGGTCGGGGACGGCGACAACGGCATGATGGCGCACGCTCAGCCGGATCGGATGACCCGTGTCCGGGCGGCGTCCGACCTGCCCGAGGCCGAGCGGCCGACGGTTCAGGTGCTGGCGACGGATTCGCCGCGTTTTCAGGCCCTGGTTCAGGACGTGCGGACGGCGCGAGGAGCGGACTTCTCGGTCTGTGATGTCACGCTGCCGGTTCAGGTCGGCGGGGTCTGAGCCCCGCCGCCGCCGCGGCGGCGACGGCGGCGGCGCGGCGGTCGCTGATCCTCGCGCATCCGTTGCAGCAGCAGGCCTTCGCGCAGTCCCCGGTCGGCGACGCGGACCCGGTTTGACGGCCAGGCGCGCTGGATCGCCTCCATGATGGCGGCACCGGCCAGAACCAGGTCGGCGCGGTCGGGCCCGATGCAGGCTTCCGCCGCGCGGCCGGACTGACCCAGCTTCATCAACTTGTCGGCTGCGGCCTCGCAATCGGCGCGCGTCATCCACAGGCCATCGACCAGATTGCGCTGATAGCGGTGCAGCCCCAGGTGGATGCCGGCCAGGCTGGTGATCGCTCCCGAGGTGCCGACCAGATGAGCACGGTTCTCGGTGAACAGGCGGTGCAGGTCGTCGCCGACGGGTGCGGCGGCGATGGCGTGGCTCATGTCGGCGACCATGGCCTCGTACCAGGTGTTCAGGATCTCAGGGCTGGCGTCAGGGGGCTCAGGGTGGCGTTCGGCGAGAGTGACTACGCCGACGGGCGCCGAAAGCCAGCCTTGCAGCACGAAGTCACCGCCGCGTTTTTTCAGCCAGCTGAGTTCGGTCGAACCGCCGCCGACATCGACTACAAGAACCGCCTCGGTCGAGGTGTCGAAGAGGTTGAGGCAGCCTTCGACCGACAGGCGAGCCTCGTCGGCGGGATCGATGATCTTGAGTTTCAGACCCGTGCCCTGACGCACGCGCTCGATGAAGGCCGGGCCGTTGTCGGCCTGACGGCAGGCCTGGGTGGCGATGGCCATCAGCCGCGTGGGCTCAACGCCCTTGCGGGCGACGCGTTCGGCGCAGACGCCCAGCGCGTCGTAGGCGCGTTCCATGGCGGCGTCGTCCAGCCGTCCGGTGCGGCCCAGACCTTCGCCCAGCCGAACGATGCGGCTGAAGGAATCGACGACGCGAAAGCCGTCCTTGACCGGCCGCGCAATCAGCAGCCGGCAATTGTTCGTCCCCAGGTCCAGCGCGCCATACAGGGGCGCCTCGCGACCTGATGCCCGCTGATCCCCGGCGGCGCCGTTGGAGGCGCCTGGTCCGCGGGACCGTGCAGGCTGGGACCGGTCGGCGCGCGTGGGCGCGGCGTCGGTCTCCGGCATGGCCGTTCTTTCAAGGTGGGCGGTCCATTGCGGCGCCCGTCGCGACTATCTAGGCCTGTCTGATCGTCCGTCTCAAGCCTTGCTTTTCACAAATGCGAGCTAAACGCGCCGTCCGCGCGATGGGGAGCGTCTGGCGTCGCAAGGGTGTGGGGGCTAGATTAGATCTCAGCCCTACGGGCCCCCTTTTGCAGGAACACGCCGCATGTCCGACTTCGCCCATGTCTTTGAAACCCCGCCCGAGGGCGCGGCGGCGGACTGGACGATCCCCCAGAACTGGGACGCCTACACCGAGGTCGAGCACCAGACCTGGGACACCCTGTATGCGCGCCAGATGAAGATCCTGCCGGGCCGGGCGGCGGACGCCTTCATGAAGGGGCTGGACGCCCTGGACCTGAACACTGGCGGCATCCCCGACTTTGCGGTGATGAATCCCAAGCTGCAGGCTCTGACCGGCTGGACTGTCGTGTGCGTGCCGGGGCTGGTGCCGGACGAGGTCTTCTTCGACCATCTGGCCAACCGCCGCTTCGTCTCGGGCCAGTTCATCAGGAAGCCGGATCAACTGGATTATTTGCAGGAGCCGGACATCTTTCACGACGTCTTCGGCCATGTGCCGATGCTGACCGACCCCGCTTTCGCCGCCTATATGGAGGCCTATGGCAAGGGGGGGCAGCGGGCGGCGTCGCTGGGCATGCTGCCCAATCTGGCGCGCCTGTACTGGTACACGGTCGAGTTCGGCCTGATGAAGCAAGGCGATGATCTGCGCATCTATGGCGCCGGCATCGTCTCGTCGTCGACCGAGAGCGTGTTCAGTCTGGAGGACGCCTCGCCCAACCGGATCGGCTTTGATCTGGAGCGGGTGATGAAGACGCTCTACCGGATCGACGACTTCCAGCAGGTCTATTTCGTCATCGACAGCATCGAGGCGCTGAAGGCGGTGACGCTGCAGGACTTCGGCCCGGTCTATGAGCGGCTGCAAGGGGCGGAGGCCTTGCCGATCGAGGCCGTGCTGGCGACGGACAAGGTGTTCACGCGCGGCACGCAGGATTATGCGGCCAAGGGCGGACGTTTCGCGACCTGACATCCGGCTCTCCTTGAGTTCAGGCATGCCTCTAGGCCGTCTGACGACGGTGATGGGAAGAGCAGGCGGAGCGGCGGGCGCGAGGCCCGGAGACCGTGTGGAGTATGTGTTTCGGCATCGCGTCACCGCTCCGCACGAGGCGTCTGAACGC
>Ga0233377_1000822_pt1 | contig 12815 bp, 15 predicted proteins | sample ElkDunMinimDraft_6_FD_191540 | JGI IMG/M metagenome (GOLD analysis project Ga0233377, IMG submission 191540) | Fecal eukaryotic communites from dung pellets of Tule Elk in California, USA - Elk Dung E36 | ecosystem: Host-associated > Mammals > Digestive system > Large intestine > Fecal | place...
GGAAGATATTCTTTTGGCCATCTTCTGATTCCAGGAATTGAAGATTCCTCAGTCGGTTGACAACCTACAATTTGTATATCAGGATTCTGCCCCTTCAAATAAATTGAACATCCCATGATAGTTCCAGTTGTCCCCATTGCACTTACAAAATGTGTAATTTTACCATCCGTATCAGACCATATTTCTGGTCCTGTCGTTTTTATGTGAGCTTCATAATTATCAGGATTAGAGAACTGGTTTAAGATATAATAATCGCCCGTTGCAGCCTTTTCTTCTGCATAATCTCGACTAGCTTCCATACTCTCCAATAGCGTTACTTTACCTCCAAAAGCTTCCATAGTCAATGTTCTCTCTCTTGTAGAAGAAGATGGCATAACCAATTCGATCTCCAGTCCAAACATACTTGCAATCATAGCCAATGCTATTCCTGTATTTCCACTAGTGGCTTCAATAAGTTTCGTATCCTTATTGATCTCTCCTCGTTCCATTGCAGAACGAATCATATTTAAAGCAGCTCTATCTTTTACAGAACCTCCTGGGTTATGTCCTTCTAATTTTGCATATATTTTCACCTTTGGATTATCATGAAATCCTTTGATTTCAACCATTGGTGTGTTTCCAATTAAGTCTATTATATTTCCCATTAAGCTAAAGGTTTTGAATCGATAAATTTTGAATTCGGTTGATGATATACTGTAGTGTATGGATCCACGCTACTGGTAAGCCATACATTACCTCCAATTATAGAATGATGTCCAACTACAGTCTCTCCGCCAAGAATTGTTGCTCCTGCATAAATTATAACATGATCTTCAATAATCGGATGTCTTTGTGTATTAGCCATGTTTTTCTCAACACTCAATGCGCCCAGCGTTACACCCTGATAAAGCTTAACATGCTTCCCTATTCTACAGGTCTCTCCTATTACTATTCCTGTTCCATGATCAATATGCAGGTATTCATCAATAAATGCTCCAGGGTGAATATCAATCCCAGTTTTAGAATGTGCATATTCAGTCATAATTCTTGGAATTAAGGGTATTCCCTGAATCCAGAGTTCATGAGCGAATCTATAGATACTTATTGCCAAGAATCCTGGATAAGTTCTGATGACTTCATTCATGCTTTGAGCAGCTGGATCTCCATCCATAATTGCTTGTGCATCTGTTAGGATTCTTTGATAAATTGCTGGAAGATTAACGAAGAATTTTTCAGAAATCTTCTTAATATTACAGCTTGAACAGGCTTTGGTTTTAAAAAGCATCAAGTATAAATCCGCCTCAGATTGTTTGAAGGCATCTTCAATTTCTTGAACTGTATGAAATGTTTTGGAGTCTCGTTCAGGAAACAAGAGCTGCATAAGCCCAACTGCCCACTGGGCAATAGCATTATTGCTAGGCATATCTTGAACAGCCTGTTGTTTCTGATAAATATGTTGGTAAAAATCCTCCATTATAAATAGGTAAACGTTTTTTATTTTATATAAATTATAGCACTAATTTTTCGAACAGTTCTTGATGCACTTCTTTTGCATCTATACATAGTCCCGGGTGAACAGACGAACACTGTATTAATGTACTCCGTTTAGCCGTAAGCCAACGGAACCTTTCAGTTTGATCTAATTGAGCCAATGCTCCTCCTGCCTTTGTTCCAAGGCAAACTTGCTTCATAGATTCAAGATGAGCAAGGATCTGCTCAAAATCAATTTCAGGACTTAATAAAGCACAACGATTTTCATCAATATGATACATAATATCTGCATATCGTTGTTTTCTGCAGTACAGCAAAACGCCAACATTTACAAACTCCTCTCGTTCTACACGTGGAACTAACCTTACAACGGCATATTCATATAATGTTCTATCGTGCATCTTGAATTTGATTTACAAAAACCGTTGAATTCTCAGCCCTTCTGCCAATGAATTCTACATAAACATCCCTAACCTGTTCTGCACTCAATTCACGCAATTCATCAACTAACCATTCATCTGGAATTGCGTCTAAAACCTTTCTAATATGATCTCGTGTAAAGATTTTTTTATATTCTGAATCAATTCGTATTACTTCTGTTGCCTTTGATAATAACACATGATCTTTTATCTGAACAAAAGGTTTCGAAACGGTATCTTCCCAATTATCCCAATTGTGGTGAAAATATAGAGCAGCCCCATGGTCAATCAACCATAATTCTTTATGCCAAATCAACATATTGGTGTTTTTGACCGTTCTGTCTACATTCATCAATAAGGCATCTAACCAAACAATCTTTGATGCTTCATCTGGAGAAATTTCATCTACATTGGCATCAAAAGTAATTGCTCCATTCAAAAAACTAACACCTAAATTCTTTCCTACTGAAAATTTCAGCAGATCTTGAATTTCTTCATCAGGTTCTGTTCTTCCAAATCCCTCATCTAAATTTGCATAAACCATTTCTGGAACACGCAAATCCAGAAATCTTGCCAACTCCCCGCCAATAAACTCAGCCACTAAAGCTTTCTTCCCTTGTCCTGCCCCTCTGAATTTAATCACATAACTGAATCCATCATCCGCATCTACTAAACCGGGTAAAGAACCTCCTTCTCGAAAAGGCTGTATATATCGGGTTATATTTACTTCCCTTATTTCAGGACTTTTTATTTCCAGCATCTATTTAAATATTATAAGACAACAAGCTTTCATATGGGTCTCCGGCTAAATTCAATAGTTTTGAAAAAGAAGGTTCCGTTTTCAAACCTCTGGATTTCAACTTTATAATTTCTTCTCTGAATTTAAGCCCAAAATACTCCAATATCTTATGTTCTATTATCATATGCCTATATCCATTTTGATCAAAAACAGGCCTTGATTCTGCGTAAATTTCTATTGGCATATCTACAATTTTAAAGTTAGCAATTCCAACTTCTTTTTCACGTACAGTTTTAATTTTAAACGCATATTCTTTATGATTTCCGAATCTTTCCTGACATTTTCTTTCAAATTCTATTAAATCATAAACCTCGCATGCTATGTCTAAATCACTCTCTTCAACCGCTATGTTTATTGGGATAGTCCCAATTAATATGGGATTGAACTCCTTGAGTTTCTCGAAAACCTGATGATCTTTGAGCAACACATAAGATCTTCGCTGGATTTCACTGCCGGATCTTAAGTACTTTAAATTATGAAACATCGAAAATTGCATAGATCAAAGTTACTCGAATGAGTGGAAAAATATTGTCTTTCAAGCAAATTGTACACGAATGTGACTGAAAGGTTAATGATATTCTAGCTATATTTGTGAGACACATACATTAATTCAAAATCAATTTATGGATACAAATACTGAATACAATCGTATTATTAGCATCTGCCAGGAATTATTTATTAAAAAAACCAAAGACTATGGTACAGCTTGGAGAATATTACGATTAAGTTCTTTAACAGATCAAATCTACATCAAAGCAGCACGTATCCGTTCTCTAGAGGTCAAAAAAGAATCCAAAGTGGGTGAAGGTATTGCAGATGAATTTATCGGTATCATAAATTACTGTGTAATTGCCTTAATGCAATTGGAATTTGCAAATACGGAAAACGAAAACTTGGATCCTGTTATAGTTGAGCAAAAGTATACTGAAAAAGTAAACGAGACTAGAGATTTAATGTTTGCCAAAAACCATGATTATGGTGAAGCATGGAGAGACATGCGAGTATCATCCATGACCGATTTGATTCTGATGAAATTACATCGCGTTAAACAAATCGAAGACAATGATGGCCAAACTATAGTTTCTGAAGGATTAAATGCAAATTATCAGGATATGCTAAACTATGCTGTATTTGCATTAATAAAATTAGGCTTAGCAAAATAATATATAACCATGACATATACACAAGGCTATACCCAAACAAAACAACCCAAACCCAATGTTTTATTATGGATTGCTAGAATACTTGTAGGACTGCTTTTTATTTTCTCAGGATTAATCAAAGCAAATGATCCGATGGGTTTTGGATATAAGTTGCAAGAGTATTTTCATGTATTGAATCTTGGTTTCTTAAATGATTATGCTACTTGGATTGCAATATTTCTTTGTGCTTTGGAGATTATCCTCGGTGCATTATTGATACTGGGTGTTACTGGTAAAAAAGTCGCTTGGGGATTGTTATTATTAATAATATTCTTCACTTTTCTGACCTTTTATTCCGCCTTTTTTGAGGTAGTTAAATCATGTGGTTGTTTTGGAGATGCAATCCCTTTAACTCCATGGCAATCATTTTTTAAGGATTTAATTTTATTGATTTTGATTGTCTATATCTTCATAAAAAGAGATCAAATCAAACCTTTCATCAGGAGTTTATTCACTAGAAATCTATTAACTGCTTTCATCATTATAGCTTCATTTGGAATAGGTATCTATACGTATTATTTTCTTCCATTTATTGACTTCTTGCCTTATAAAGAAGGAAACAATATCCCTTCGTTGATGAAAATTCCTGAAGGAGCAGAACCAGATGTCTTTGAGCATATTTATGAACTAAAGAACAAGACAACAAATGAAACCAAAAAAGTAACTGACAAAGAGTATATGGGTCAGAAATTATGGGAAGATGAAAATTGGGAGGTTGTAGGTGATCCTCAGACTAGGTTAATTAAGAAAGGATATGAAGTTAAGATCCCAGATTTAATCATTACAGATATGGATGGGGCCGATAAAACTGAAGAAATTATCAATAATCCATATTATAATTTTATTGTTGTTAGCACAGATTTAAAGAAAATGTCTCCATTTGATTTAGCGGCTTTAGACCGTATTAATTCAACTATTAGAGATCTCTCTGCAGATTATAATATCCGTGCTATTCTTGCCACCGCATCCTCTGCTGACGAAGTCAATTATCTGAACGATCAAATGGAATTGGTATTGGAAACATTCTTTGTGGATGCAGTTCCTTTGAAAAGTATGGTCAGGGCTAATCCAGGTGTGGTATTGATGCTGAATGGAAATGTGATTAAAAAATGGTCTCCGCACAATTTCCCTAGTAAACATGAGTTAATAACTAAATATTTAGATAAAATAGAATGATTCACAAACCAGTTTTCTTAATTGGATTTATGGGGAGTGGCAAGACCACTTGGGGTAAGAAATTGGCCAATGCATTGGAAGTTCCTTTTGTGGATTTGGATCATGAAATTGTGGAGTCAATCGGAATGAGTATTCCAGAATACTTTGCTTTGAATGGTGAAACCAAATTCCGTGAAATCGAAAAGGAAATCTTACATAATCAAAAAGGCAAATCAGGAATTATTTCTACCGGTGGGGGTACGCCTTGTTATTTTGACAATATGGACTGGCTATTGGAAAACGGAACAGTTTTATATTTAAAACATAGCACAAAATCATTATGGAATAGACTAAGCCAATCCGATGTACAGAAAAGACCTGCCCTAAATGGACTTATAGGAGATGAACTCCTTCAATTCATCGAAGGAAAATTAGAAGAAAGAAGCCCTTTTTATGACCGGGCTCATATACTGGCAGATCAAATTAATACTCCTTTAGAGGAATTGGTTTCATTAGTTAAAGCAAATATCCAATTACATGAGCAATAGAGTATTATCATTTTTCTGCATATTAATTGCATTAATATCGACTTCCTGCTTTCGGACAAATAGCTCGTCCGGCATAAACAACATGCCGAATGTTGACCAAGTTTTTAATTTAAAAACAGCGGACGATTTATACCAATTCCTAACTTACAATGAGAATTCTTATCCATTGATTAGTGCCCATCGCGGCGGACCAAGTGATGGTTATCCTGAAAATGCAATCCCAACATTTGCTGAAGTTGCTAGTAAAATGCCTGCAATAATTGAATGCGATATCAGTATGACTAAAGACTCTATTTTAGTCCTGATGCATGATGAAACATTGGACCGCACCACAACGGGAAAAGGAAAATTATCAAGAAAAACTTACGAAGAATTACAAGAACTTTACTTAAAAGACAATAAAGGTGAACTTACAAATTATAAGATTCCAACTTTGGAGGATGTCCTAAAATGGGGTATTGGAAGAGTTATATACACCTTGGATGTTAAAAAATCAGTACCGTATGAGAAAGTTATTGAGTTAATTCGCAATACAAAGGCGGAGTCCAACAGTATTATTATTACCTATTCGGCAAATCAAGCTGAGGTAGTGAATAGATTGGCGCCAGATATTATGATTTCGGCTTCAATCAAAAAAGCAGATGATCTTACAAGATTAAATGAATTAGGAATTCCGGACACCAGACTTATAGCTTTTGTAGGCACTACGGAGCCAGACACTTCAGTTTATACCTTATTAAGGCAACACGGCATAAAATCAATATTAGGAACTATCGGTAACTTAGATCGATCAGCCGCAAAAGCAGGCTATCAGTTGTATGCTGATTTTGTTTCCAGAGGAGCTGATATCCTTTCGACCGACCGACCTTTCGAAGCTTGGAAAGCATTAGATTTCTATATCAGAAAACGAAAAATAGAATCCCCATTTATTAATTAAGCTTCGTTATTTTAAAATTTTATTTAACGCCTTGTTTTATTCAGTTAAAACAAGGCGCTTCTTTTATAAACTCTGTAAACTCATGGTTACAAGTGATAAATTTATTGCTTAACGAAAACAATTTTAACTACGCCTTGTTCTATAATTAAAATAAAACAAGAGTACTATGAAAAATTTACTACTAACATTAGCCCTATCAGTGGGCTGCCTCACTTACAGTTCTGCACAGGTAAATACCGTTCCTCAGCACACTGCAGATGTTGGCATGGCACCAATTAAAAAAGGTAATTGGATGATTGGAGGATCTGTAGGAAGTTTAGGTTATAGCTTTGAATCAGAATCTTTCAATATTCAGGTTAATCCAAGAGCAGGTTACTTTATCTCTGATGGTATTGCTGTCGGAGCGCAAGCGAACTTAAGCTTTAGAACTTCTGATGGAGAGAATGATGCTAGAAATCAATGGGGTTATGGGATTGCTCCCTTCGTACGTTATTATTTCCCAGGTGGTGCTAGTGCGTCTGGACGTTTCTTTGGACAAGGTGATATCGGAATCGGTGGTAGTTCTGCCGGTGATAATGTTTCCCTTAACCTAGGCTTAAATGCTGGTTATGCTCACTTCATTACTCAAACCGTTGCTTTGGAAGTAATGGCTGGTTACAATTACTCAAAAGCAAACATTAATTCTGATTCAAATAAACAATCTGGACTTGGGGTAGCTGTTGGTTTCCAAATTTACTTACCTGGAAAAAACAGATAATTAAAATTTATTGACGTTCCATAAATTAATCCATTTACATTGTTACGTTAATTTTAGAAGGTTGTTCTTGAAACATCAAGAACAACCTTACTTTTTCAAAATAAAAGAGCTTAGGATAACCCCTAAGCTCTTTTGCAATAAATAAGACCATTATAGTCTATTATTATTTTTTCATACTTCCTGTTTCGTTAAAACGGATATGCCAACTAAAGGCTTCTTCCAATAAGTGCGGAGTATGTCCGCCTCGTACACAAGCACGATCGAAATATGATTGTAACTCTTCTCTATAGTCAGGATGAACACAATTATCAATAATCTTCTGAGCTCTTTCTCTAGGCGCTAAACCACGCAAATCAGCTAGACCAATATCAGTAACCAAAATATCAACATCATGCTCGGTATGGTCTGTATGCGACACCATTGGCAAGATATGTGAAATCTTATTATCTTTCGATGCTGCCTGGGTAACAAAGACGCTTAAGTATGCATTTCTAGCAAAGTCACCAGACCCTCCTATTCCATTCATTATTTTAGTTCCTCCTATATGTGTCGAATTTACATTTCCGTAAATATCAAATTCAATAGCGGTGTTAATGGCGATAATGCCAAGTCTACGGATTAACCCTGGAGTGTTGGATATATTCTGTGGACGAAGTACAAACTTATCACGATATTTTTGAAGATTATCAAAAACGCGATCATAGCATTCTTTAGAAACAGTTACCGAAGAAGCGGAAGCAAAACTTAATTTTCCGGAGTCCATCAGGTCGAAGGCAGAATCCTGCAATACTTCCGAGAACATTGTCAAATCATAAAAATTACTGTCTAAGAATCCTGTCAAAACAGCATTTGCAACTTTACCTATTCCAGCTTGAATCGGAAGAAGTCTATCTGTTAAATGACCAAGATTAACTTCTTCTTCAAAGAACTCTAGAATATGTTTTGCAATATTGGTTGTCTTTTCATCTGGAGCTGCAATATCAGCAGGACTATCCTTTTCACTGGTAAAAACAATAGCTGCAACTTTATCAGGATTCAATGGAATTGATTTTCTTCCTATTTTATTCCAGGGAGCAACAATTGGAATGACATTTCTATGGGGGTAATCTTCTGCTTGATAAATATCATGAATACCATAAACATTTTCATGAACAGAGGTATTTATTTCTAAGATAACCTTCTTTGCTAATGAAGCAAAAGTTACTGAATTTCCAACAGAAGTAGTAGGTACAATACTTCCATCTCTATCAATAAAAGCTACTTCCAAAACAGCGATATCGACATCAGGAAGATTTTTATTGTGTAACAGTTCGGCACTCTCACTCAAATGTTGATCTATAAATAAAACTTCGCCACTGTTTATCTTGCTTCTCAAAACTGGATCTACCTGAAATGGCATTCGCTTTTTCAACGCTCCTGCTTCAGCTAGTTTCCCATCAGTTCCATGACCTAAGGAAGCTCCAGTCATTAATGTAATCTTTATATTTTCTTTTTTAGCTCGTTCAGCTAATGCAGGCAAGATAGCCTTACTATCTCCAGCTTTTGTAAATCCACTGGATCCTACAACCATTCCGTCTTCTATTAATTTGACAGCCTCTTCGGCAGTAGTTACTTTGTCTTTCAGTCTTTCAAGACGTATTCTGTCCATCATATCAATGCATTTGAATTAACTCTAAAAGAGTCCGGCAATATTAATCAATATTTTATTTATAAAATTATCCATTATAGCCAGTTACTTTTTTATATAAATTAAAAAGTAACTGATTACTCACTAAAACCTTCAAGAAACAAAACCCCTTGAAATCAACCCTTATTATGCTTCAGCAATTAGTTAGCAGCCATTAAATTAGAAGAAAAGAGATAATTTACAAAGAATGGAACTAAGATTTCCTTAAAATAATCAATGAAATGGTATGCTAACACTCACGAATATTGTAACCTTCCGCTGTCTCTTTTGCTTTTCTCAAATAAAAACAGGAAATTTATGCCACATTAATGCCTTATCTGAATGCACAAGGAATATATTGATAAATACTATTTGACAGAAGTAGATACCTATGATAATAGTATCTATTGTCATCATGCTGTAATGGGTGATTCCGTTACAGAGCATGGCCATAAAAAAGGTCAATTCCTTTATACTGAAGGTGGGGTAGTTTTTTTAAAGACTGCTGAGAAATCATACTTTCTACCTGCTAGGCATTATATCTGGATTCCATCTCATGTTAAACATAGCATTCACCCCAGTAGTCCTGAGGTAGTGATGAGGAATTTATACTTCCCGAAATATGACACCGATACGGAATTCTTTGATAAAGTGAACATTTATCCAGTTAATGACTTATTAATTGAATTGATCATGTTTACTAACCGCTGGAATGGAAATATTTTCCCAGAGGAGGAGCCTAGATATTCAATCGCTAAAGCATTCAAATTAATATTACCAGAACTTTCTCAGACGGAATTGCCTTTGGCTCTTCCTTATCCAAAGAATGATAAGCTAAAGCAAATTATTACTTATTTAGAGCAAAACATAGCGGAAAACATAAGTTTCAAAAGTTTAGCGGAACACTTCGACATCTCCGAGAGAACCTTAGCCCGCTTATTCCAAAAAGAACTTGCGATGTCTTATATCCAGTATTTCACTATTCTGAGAATGCTAACATCGCTAAAACTTCTGCTCGATGACAAGTTAAGTGTGAACGAAGTAGCATTAAGGGTTGGATACAACAGCCTACCAACATTTAGCAACACCTTTAACAAGGTTATTGGGGTACGCCCAAGCGAATATGTAAAAAATCGTAATTTACTATTATAATCCTTTATTCATGAATTTTAAGACCATTATCGCCAGCTTGCTGCTGGGAACTTTGTTCTCTTGCTCAGCAACTTCTCAAGTCAACCAAAAAACAACCGTAAAAACCCCTAAACCTATTCAATTATTTAATGGCAAGGATATCAAAAATTGGACTCCTAAAATTAGATTACATGAAGTAGGCGACAACTATGCAAATACTTTTAGAGTTGAAGATGGGTTATTAAAGGTGCGTTATGATGGTTATGATGACTTCAATCAACAATATGGACATCTTGCATTTAATAAGCCTTACGGTTATTATGTATTAAGGTTAGAATATAGGTTTGTTGGTGAACAAACTAAAGGTGGTGAAGGTTGGGCATGGGCCAATAGCGGTGCAATGTTACATGGCCAGGATCCGAAAACAATGTTGAAAGATCAAGATTTCCCGATTTCTATTGAAGGTCAATTATTGGGCGGAAATGGAAAAGACGAAAGAACAACTTCAAATCTTTGTACGCCAGGAACTAATGTAGTTATTAATGGCAAATTATTTACTCCTCATTGTTTAAGCTCAAAGTCAAAAACATATCATGGTGATCAATGGGTAACTGCTGAATTCGTAGTACTTGGTGATTCAATCATTCAACATGTATTAGAAGGAGAAGTTGTATTGGAATATAACAAACCTCAAATTGGTGATGGAAGCGTAAATCCTGTTGATCCTAAGCAAAAACAAGACGGAAAATTATTGAACAGTGGATTTATCTATTTACAAAGTGAAAGCCACCCAATTGATTTTCGCAAAGTAGAATTGTACGACCTAGACTCATATAAAGGCGACAAACAGAAATTAGATCAAGTAGTTAAAGCTATTTTAAAGAAATAAAATCTATATAATTTGATATAAAAAGAGGCTTGAACAATTGTTCAAGCCTCTTTTTATATCTAGTTAAGCTCTATTCTGTCCAAGAATAAATCATTTAGACCCAAAATCAAACAAGAAAAGGGATGTTGTAAAACACCCCTAAAATATTTTATTAAAAAAGCTTAAATTACGCTAGTTTATTAACGAATTTAGTCAATTTAGACTTGTTGTTAGAAGCTTTTTTCTTGTGGATAACATTCTTCTTTGCAAGACGATCAAGCATAGATACCACGCGTGGCAATAATTCTTTAGCTTCTTCTGCAGAAGTAGTATTACGTAATTTCTTAATTGCGTTACGTGTAGTTTTCGCTTGGTAACGGTTTCTTAGACGCTTCGCAGCGTTAGTTCTAATTCTTTTGATCGACGATTTATGATTTGCCATTTTTCTTAGCTATATAATATTTTAATCTTTTATACTTTATTTCGGACTGCAAAAATAGCATAGAAAATCTAATATTCAAAATCATTTTTAATTTTTCGAATTCATTACCTTTGCAAGATGCAGAAATTATCCATGGATCAGCTCAATAGAGTTGATATTGACACGTTTAAATCTCAAGAGAAAACTCCATTAGTTATTGTTTTAGACAATGTTCGCAGTATGCACAATGTAGGATCAGCATTTCGAACTGCTGATGCATTTGCCGTTGATAGAATTATACTTTGTGGTATTACGGCCACTCCTCCGCATCGTGAAATCGAAAAAACCGCATTAGGAGCTACACAATCTGTTATTTGGGAATATGCTAAAGACAGTGTTGAGGCTGTTAAAAAACTCCAAGAAGAAGGTTTTGAAGTCTATGCCATTGAACAAACAAATAATAGTATCTCCTTAGAAACTTTCGAACCAGTAGTAGAAAAGAAATATGCTGTCGTATTCGGAAATGAGGTTCATGGTGTGGAAGAAGACATTATTTCCATTGCAGATGGAACATTGGAAATCCCACAATTTGGAACTAAACATTCTTTCAATGTCTCTGTAACTATTGGAATTGTGCTCTGGGATTTAATTAATAAAACCAAGTTTATTAAAAAATAACAAAATACCTACCTCTCTGATTTTTAGAAGTCAGTTCAAAATAGTAGATTTGCGTTGCAAAAAATAAGACAAAATGAGTGTATTAGTAAATAAAGATTCCAAAGTAATCGTTCAAGGTTTTACCGGAAACGAAGGTACTTATCATGCGTCTCAGATGATTGAGTACGGCACAAACGTAGTAGGTGGTGTTACTCCAGGTAAAGGAGGTCAAACTCACTTAGATCGCCCAGTATTCAATACAGTTCAAGATGCTGTTGATGCTGCGGGTGCAAATGTTTCTATTATTTTTGTTCCGCCTGCATTTGCTGCTGACGCAATTATGGAAGCTGCTGCTGCTGGTATCGCTTTGATTGTTTGTATTACTGAAGGTATTCCAACAAAAGATATGATTCAAGTAAAATCTTACTTGAGCGACAAAAACTCACGTTTAATCGGCCCTAACTGTCCAGGTATTATTACTGCTGAAGAAGCTAAAATTGGTATTATGCCAGGATTTATCTTCAAAAAAGGTTCCGTTGGTGTTGTTTCTAAATCTGGTACTTTAACTTACGAAGCCGTTGACCAAACTGTAAAAGCTGGTTTAGGTATTACTACTGCTATCGGTATTGGTGGTGACCCTATTATTGGTACTACGACTAAAGAAGCTGTAGAATTGTTAATGAACGATCCGGAAACTAAAGGTATCATCATGATTGGTGAAATCGGTGGTGGAATGGAAGCTGAAGCTGCTCATTGGATTAAAGAAAACGGTACTAAACCAGTTG
>Ga0233377_1000827_pt1 | contig 12782 bp, 6 predicted proteins | sample ElkDunMinimDraft_6_FD_191540 | JGI IMG/M metagenome (GOLD analysis project Ga0233377, IMG submission 191540) | Fecal eukaryotic communites from dung pellets of Tule Elk in California, USA - Elk Dung E36 | ecosystem: Host-associated > Mammals > Digestive system > Large intestine > Fecal | place...
GCGCCGCCGGGTAGGTCGGCGCGCAAGATAGTCGGTCCGCGGCCGATATACTGCTCGTCGAAGATCACTATGTCGGCATGGTGGCCGGGGGCGATGAGGCCGCGGTCGATGAGGCCGAAATACCGCGCTATGCGGTGCGTGATCAAGTTGACCGCTTCCTCCAGCGAAATCACCGCGTGGTCGCGAACCCCGCGTTGCAGCAGCGTAGAGGAAAACGCGAACGTGTCGATGATATCGATGTGGGCCCCCGCGTCCGAAGCGCCGATCAACGTGCGATCGTCGCGCCAGAGCCGAGCCCGCAAGGCATAGGCATCGGCATCCTCGCCGCCCGTATCGGGTAGGAAGGTCGTGCGCAGTTCGTCCTCAATCGCAATATCGAGCAGCACATCGATCGCATCGCGGCCGGTTTCGGCCATGATGTCGCGAACGGGCCGGCCAACGTGGTTTCGGTTCGCGGGCGACGATACAGTTGCTACGAAATAGTCGGAAAAGCTTGCTGTGAAGGCCAGTCCGCTGTCCCAAGGCACCGAGGCGGCATCGGCGGACAACTGCCGGCGGATGTCCGGATCGCGGAATCTCTCGATGCGGTCAGTAACCGGCAGCAGGAAAATATTGCGCCATAGTCCCGGCAGCGAGCTAAAGCCGATGCCGTCGTTTAGATTCAAATAGACGTTCGGCGGGCCGGGAATGGTGAGGGCGATGACTTCGCCTCCACGCTCCCGGGCATAGTCGGACACGCCCAGCATCTTTTCGGCTCGGCGGGCGGCGGCTTTCATATCGTGGCCTGTCACAGCCAGAGCGTTCCAGTTGACCGGGCGTTGCCCCGCGAGGGAGAAATCGGCCATGAGTTCGACGACCTCGGGCGGGAAATCGAGATCGGGCAGAATTTCCAGCCCAGTTCCCTCGAAATCACGCACAACGCTGGCAAGTGCCAGTAGCTCCGAATAATCGGCCCAGCGCGAAGGTACTGCGTTGCCATCGCCATCAAGGTGGCTAGGCGAAATCGTGGTCGAAAACCCCATGGCACCTTGGTCCAGCGATTGCGCCAGCAACCGCTTCATGTGCGCCAACTCGTAGCCTGTGGCTTTTTTGCCGACGGCACGATCGCCCATCACGATGCGGCGCAGGGCGGAATGTCCACAGAAGAAGCCGACATTAAGCCCTACTCGACCCTCGAGCCTATCGAGGAATTGTCCGAACGACTGCCAGCTGGTCCAGGGAACGGCCTGATCGAGAGTTTCGAGCGGGATTCCCTCCACCCGCGCCAGCATGGGTTTAATGTAGGTCGCCGCGTCGGCCGTCATGGGCGCTATGCTGAAGCCGCAGAAGCCGCCCACCACTGTCGTAACGCCATGAAAGCAAGATGGTGTGAGATGCGGGTCCCAGAACACTTGAGCATCATAATGGGTGTGTGCGTCGATGAAGCCGGGCGATGCGATCTGTCCGTGGGCGTCAATCGTTTCGCGAGCCTCTTCTGTCACCTCGCCGACTGCACTGATCCGACCATTGCGAATGCCAATAGCACCAGCAAAGCGGTTCTTCCCCGAACCATCGACGATCATCGCGTTGATGATTTTCAAATCGAGCATTCCAGCCCTCCCCACCGGCCAGGACATTGCATGTCACATATTGATTTAATGGATCAATATAAGCTACGCTACTTGCGTGCGGTCGGAAGTCAACACCGTTCTGCAGTAAGGTGGTGGGGTTCGCCCCTTTCCGACGCTTCCAAGAGAGCTTTGCATCGACCCAGAAAGCTAAGCGGCGTGGACGAATTGGTTGACGCGGCGCGCGCGGGTTGGTTCATGGCTGGCTTTTGGAGGGAGGCTTGAGCCGGGGTGATCTGAAGGAAGCGGAGTGGCGTATTTTGAAGGGTTTCCTGCCGATTGACGCGGTGAACCGGGGACGCGGCTGGCGTCCCGCGCAGAACCGGTTTGTCAGCAACGGCATACTTTGGCGGCTGTGCTGCGGGGCCATGGCGCGATGTTCCTCAAGTACGGCAACTGGAATACGGTCTACCGGCGATTCCGACGCTGGAGCGAGGCCGGGTCTGGGAGGCCGTCTTGGTCATTCTGGCCGAGATCATGGCCAACAGCGGGCACAGCATCGATAGCACCGCGGCTCGCGCCCATGTTTGGGCAGTGGGCAGGAAAGGGGGACTAATCAACGAGTTCTTGGCCGCTCGCAAGGCGGGTTCACCAGTAAGCTTCACTGCCTGGCCGGCCCCGAGGACGGCCACTCGCTTTCCATTTGACGGTTGTCGAAGCGGCGGACGCAAGGCCTATGGCACGCTGATCGCGTCGCCGGAGCGTGCACCAAAGGCGCTCTTGGCGGACAAGGGATACGATGCTGACGCCATCCGCGCTGACCTCGCGAGCCGCAACATCCAGGCCGTCATTCCAGGCAGATCAAACGGCAGGGTGAAGGTCAAATACGACCAGGCGTTATACAAGCAAAGCAACCGCAACGAGCGCATGTTCGGTCGTTTGAAAATCAACCGGGCCATTGCCACCCGCTACGATCAGCTCGCAGCCAGTTTCATGAGCATGGTCCACATCGCAACCGTCAGATACTGGCTCAAATTCTTCCATGCCGTCTAGAGCGCGATGGCATAGCACGGCATCGCTACGCCCCCGACCGACCTACGCTTTTCGAAGGGCCCTAGCTTTATTCCAGCGTAGCAGAAAAGTGAGGAAGGTCCTTCGAGACCATCAGTACAGCCAGACCAGGGTAGCGTGAGCGGAGCCTAGATCTTGCGGGGGCTGCCGTCGGACAGGTCGCGGGCGGCAGCCATGACCAGCTGGCTAAGCGGCCCAAATTGCTCGTCGTACATGCGGTCGCTTGGCCCAGAGATAACCAGGGCTCCCACAGGATTTCCGTCGTGGTCGAAGACCGGCGCGGCAAGGTTCGTCGATCCTCGCTCTTCCTGACCGCGAGGGATCAACGTATGGGTATGATGGTTTATCGCATGACCATCGCGGCGCACTTGGCAGTATATTTCGCGATCCGCGTGTGTGACCGGGCGTTCCAGCAATTCTTCCTGCTGCTCGGGCGTCATGTAGGCGAGTATGATACGGAGCGTCGCGGAAGTCTCACCGGTTATCTCGTGTCCGACTTTAGGCGCCGTGCGCACTAGGTGCTGACTCTCAGCGACGTCGATTATGAGGAAGCGCCGATGCTCGAGCCAGATAAGGAGCGCTGTCTCGCCAGTTTCATTGCGGAGCGCCTCAAGCACGCCGCGCGCCCGCAATCGCATCTCGTCATTCTGCCTCGCCGCGTTCGCCACGATTTGGATGCGATTGGTAAGCCGCCAGCTACCGGCGCGACCGCGGACCATGGTGATCCAGCCGGTATCGGCAAGCGTCATCAACGAACGCTGGATGGCGCTCTTGTCCTCCCGCAGGATGCGGGTCAGCTCCGCCAGCGAGACGGGCTGATGCGCCGCTACCTGCTCGAGCACCGAAAGCATGCGCGATCCGCTCTTGGTGCGGCTAACGGCCATCAGGCCACCAATTGCCTTCGATGCAGTATAGCCTAGAGGAGTTCAGAATGGCTCTCACACTGGGAGATTGAAAGCTTCGACGACGTTGTCACGAAGAATCCAGCGGCGCTGGTTTTCGGTCAGATGCCGGGTTTGTTCAGTCAACAACTGCTGGCTCCAAGGCCAAGTGGAATCGGAGTGCGGAAAATCGTTCGCCCACATTAAGCGCCGCGGATTGAGCATGTCTATGCTATTGAGCGCGACCAGATCGTCCTGGAAAGTGAAATAGACGTTCTCGCTCATCTGCTCGCTGGGTAGGCGTGACATGTCCGCGACGCCCTGATGGAAGCGGTGGCGATTGTAGAAGTGGTCCAGGCGATAGCTGAAATGCGGCACCCATCCGGCATCGGCTTCGGCGCAGACGACCTTGAGTCGCGGGAAACGCTCGAAGATGCCGCCCCAAACGAAAGTGCTGAGGACGTCTTGGTTGGCGCGGATCAGCGTGTGGTGGAAATGCGCCATGCTGCGGCCCTTTGCGTTCGGCGCATCGGTACGGACCTTGGGCGCGCGGCGCGAGGTCAGGATATGGAAAGTGATCGGCATGTCGAGAGCGACCGCCGCTTCCCATACCGGATCGAAGGCGGGATCGTCGAACTCGAGATCGCAGCCCGGCTCGCACGGCAGCATCACACCGTGCATGCCCATGTCCTTGATAGCCTGAAGATCTGCGACAGTTTCCTTGGCCGAGGCCGCGGCGCTCTGGCCCAGACCGAAGACACGATCGGGAGCGGTCGACTGGAACTCCTGCATCCAGCGGTTGTAGGCCTTGAAGCATGCCTGCTTGAAGGCGACGTCGGGATGGTTGCAGAGGATCATGCCGATCGACGGAAAGATCACCTCGCCGCCGATGCCGTCGCGATCCTGATCGGCGATACGTGCTTTGGCATCGTATCCGCCGGGGTGGATATCCTCGAATTTCACGCCAGCCATCTTCATCTGCTTGGGGTCGATCCCGGCGGCGGCAATGCCCGCGTAACCGACCATCTGCGGCTTGCCGTCATCCATCCCCTCGATAACGAAGACGTCGCCGCCGTTTGCCGCCGTCTCCACGCGCGGCGCGCGATCGCGGAATGCGGGGTCGATGTAGTCCCTGTAGAGATTCGGCGGCTCGGTGACGTGCGAGTCTGCCGAGATCGGCCTGAACAGTAGCGGCTCGATGACCGAGTCGGCCAGTTCGGAGACGTGGCGGGCAATCGGGCGATGCCCCTGCTGCAGCGTTTCGGTCATCATGGTTCCTTCGGGTTTTGATCTATTCGGAAAAAGTTGAGACGGGTTCGGGGCAGCGGAGCAAGCGGCCGGGCAGCGCTCCGGTAGGTGCGCCGTTTCGGTAAGTGACTTCGCCGGCGACGATCGTCGCAACTATCCCATCGACGCGCTGGGACAAGCGCTTGCCATCGCCCGGAAGATCGCAGGATACGTCGGGGCCGTGCAGGCGCAGCGCTCCGTAATCGATGATGTTGATGTCCGCCCGCAGACCGGGCGCAAGCAGGCCGCGGTCGTTCAGGCCAACGACTTCGGCGGCTCGTCGGGTAAGCTGGCGAACGGCCTGCTGGAGGCTGATCCGCCGTCTGTTTCCCCTTGTCCGTTCGCGCGTCCAATAGCTGAGTAAGAACGTCGGATAGCTTGCGTCGCAGATCAGGCCGAGGTGGGCTCCGCCGTCGCCCAGCCCGATCACCGTATGATCGCTTTCGATCATCTCGGCGAGCTGATCCAGCGAGCCTGGGAAATTGTTGATTGGCAGAAACAGCAGGGCCTTGCCGTCGTCTTCGAGCAGCGCAGCGTAAGCGATGTCCTCGATACTGCGGCCGCCGCGCTCCGCGACGGCGGCAAGGCTCGATCCGGGCAAAGGCTCGTAGTCGGGTTCGCGCCCAAAGGGATACGACAGCAGCGAGCGCTCGACGAGGAATCGCTGGATCGGATCAGGATGGTCCGCATCCGGCTTGTCGCCCAAGATGCGCGCGCGCACCTCCGGCTTGTGCATTTCGGCAACGCGCGCGTTCAGCGGCAGATGCTCGATCGCACGGTACGACGGGTGCAGCTTGAACGGGTGTAGCGACAGGTCGAGGCCGAACAGGATGCCCACAGGGCGGGGAAAGACCTGCGCGGCTATCTCCACGCCGGGTTCGCGGTTCGCCTCGCCGACAAGATCTAGGACCAGGGTAGCGAGCTCAGGCATGGCGTTGATGATCGCAAGTGCGAAGGTCACCGGTCGGCCCGACGCGCGGCAAAGTTCGGCCAAAAGATCTACCTCGTCGCGGGCCGCCTTTTCCGGGGAAGTCGTGCTGGCGCCTTCGATCACGCTGCCGAGCTGCTGGTTGGAAAAGCCGGCGGCGATCTGGAAAACGCCTTTGCCGGCGCGGCGGAGGCCTTCGGCTAGCGCCATCAGCTCGTCCCGGTCGGTCATCACGTGCGGCGCCAGGTTGCCTGCCGAATCGCGATGCGAAAGCAGCCGCGAACTGGATACGCCCAGTGCGCCGGCGAGGACGGCCTGGCTGACGAGCTCGCACATGCGGTCGCGGTCCTCAGCAGTCGCGGGCTCGCGATCGATTGCCCGTTCGCCCATGACGAAGACGCGGAGCGCCGCGTGCGGGACATAGGCGGCGCAGTCGGCATCGAAGCGACGGCCAGCCAGGAAGTCGAGATATTCGGGATAGCTCGTCCAGGTCCAGGGTATGCCTTCGGTCAGGACTATCTCGGGAATGTCCTCGACACCTTCCATCACCCGCACCAGCAGGTCCCGCTCGTCGGGCTTGCAGGGGGCAAAGCCGACCCCGCAGTTCCCCATGACGACTGTCGTCACGCCATGCTCGGATGACGGTCGGAGCCGGTTTTCCCAGGTTACTTGGCCATCGTAGTGCGTATGGATATCGACAAAGCCGGGTGTGACGAGGCGCCCGGTCGCGTCGATCTCATCGCGCCCGCTTCCCGATATGCGGCCCACCGCGGCGATCGATCCGTCGCGCACGGCTATGTCGCCTTCGAACGGATCGCCGCCCGAACCGTCGAGAATCGTGCCGCCGCGGATGATCAGGTCGTACGATTCCATCATTCGCCTCTTCCCAGGGAGCTTGTTTCAAGCATCGTTCGCCCTCAGTACCGCAGTGTCGCGCGGACCCAGAGCTCGCGACCGCGATCGGCGAAGCAGCCTACCTCGTCCGAGCCGGCGATGCCACGGTCGTTAGTGCCGGTGATGATGCCCGAAACGGCACCGCCGCCGCGATTGTTGTTGGTGCAGTTGCCGGCGGTGATCTCGTTGTTCAGGTTCTTGCCGATGAGCGCCAGTTCCCACTGGTCGCTGGCGCTTTTCAGCGTCAGGCTCGCGTCGGTCTTGAGGTAAGCCCGCTGGTAATAGAGGAAGCCCAAGTTCACAAGCGAACGGGTCTGGTACTGGTTGTTGCTGGCCAGGATGAGGTTCCAGTCGTCGCTGATGGGGATCTCGTAGTCGACGCCAAAGGTCGACGAGATTTTCGGCGCGCGTACCAGCGGTACGCCAGATCGGTCCTGCGACGTGAAGCCGCCGGTGCCGCCGTTGGCGGTGGGGCTAAATAGCAAGTTGCATCCCTGCGTGATCGTCTGGCCGCCGTAGCACGGCACGTTGAGTAAGCGCGTGTACTTGGCGTCGAGCCAGACGGCCGCTGCGCGCAGGGTAAGGCCGGCGATGCTGTCCGGGCTGTAGCGGACATCGGCCTCGACGCCGTAGCTGCGAGCCGCGCCGGCATTGACCGTGCGGGTCGCCGAGACGCCGCCGGTCGACTGAACATTGGCGCCGACCTGCAAGCCCTGGTATTTGTAGTAGAACCCGGCGATGTTGAAGAACAGGCTGCGATTCGCGGTGCGCAGCTTGACGCCTGCCTCGACGCCGCGGACCCGCTCGTCGTTGAACGAGTTGTTCTCGCCGGCGACGGGCGGCGTCGCCACGTTGAACGAACCCGACTTGTAGGCCTGCTTGAGCGACGCGAACAGAGTCAGGTCATCCGACGGGCGGTAGGTCAGGCTCAGTTCGGGGGCAATGTTCCTGGCCCCAATCTGCGGGACCGCGAGTGCGACGGGCACCGCCGTGCCGCTGATCAGGTTCACGCCCACCTGCCGGCGCCGCTCGTTCGTCCAGCGCGCGCCCAGTGCGATCTCGAGTTCGGTTAGCGCATCGTAGAGAACCTGGCCGAACAGCGATTCGGTCTCGATGTCCACCGTCTTGCGTCCGCGCTGGAGAGCAGGGGCAGCGCCGAGCGTCGTGTTGCCTCCAATTCTTGCGATGTTGTAAAAGCGCGAGCGCTCGATGAACGCACCGATCGTGAAGTTGAGCGGGGTCGAGAAGTCGCTGGACAGGCGCAGCTCCTCGGTGAACTGGCGGCGCTGGAACCGGTTGGTGGCGTTGAACAGGCCGGCGGCCGAGGCGGTGACCGCCGCATTGAGCAGGCTCGACGAATTTGCGAGATAGTATCCGGTATGCGACGTCAGCGTGAGGTCGGGCTGGATGTGCAAGTTCAGTTCGGCCGTGCCGTAAGTCTGCTTGGTCTTGTTGTAGGGCACGCCCCCGTTCGGAACCCCGGGGAAGGCCGCGGGGCTCAGGTCGACAAGCGAGACGTCGCGATCGAGCTTGCAGTTGTCGTTGGGGTCGAGGTACTGGCGCCCGCCCACTGGCCCGACGCCGTCCGGGCAGAACACGTTGTGATTGGTGCCGGCATAGTTAGTGTCGTCCACGGCGCGATTGAACTTGATCCGCGCATCGAAGCTGCTCGACGGCGTGACGAGTATCGTGCCGCGCAGCTTGTAGTCCTTCGCGGGGCCAAGACGGCGCGAGCTCGGACCGGCGCCGCCGAGCAGCGGATTGCCGGTGGCAGTGTTGCGAAAGAAGCCGTCCTGCTTGCCGACGGCCGCCGCGACGCGCACTTTGAACGCGTCCGACAGCGGACCCGAGACGATCGCCTCGGCTCGCCGTTCACGGGCTTCGAATTCGTAGGCGACGCGCGCGATCAGCTCGAACTCGTCGCTGGGGTCGGCCGTACGCAGGGCAATCACGCCGCCGGGGCTGCCCTTGCCGTAGAACAGCGCCTGCGGGCCTTTCAGCACCTCGATGCCAGCAACGTCAAACATGCCGCTGGAATAGGCGAGGCCTTGGCTGAGCGACATGCCGTCGATATTGAGCGCGACCGATGCATCGACGCCCGGGTCGATGGCGGTGGTGCCCACGCCGCGGAGCGACGCCTGCAGGCCCACTGACAGGATCGATGATCCGAGCGAGAGCCCGGGCACCATGGTGGCGAGCGATCTGAGATCTGCAGTGGCGAATCGCTCGAGCTGTTCCTGGCCGAGCGTGGTCGCCACAACGGGGACGTTCATCACCGATTCCGCCCGCTTGCGCGCGGTGACGACAATAGCCTCACCGTCGGCGGCGATTTCCTCTGCGCCGAAGACAACCTTCTTTTGCGCCGCGGCGCCCTCGCTGGTCGCCAGCGATAGGGCGCCTACGGTCGTGAACAGGGCAGTGCGCGCAAACATCATTTCGGTCTCTCCCTCGCTTCCTTGTCCCGTGGCGCTTGGCCGCGGTCTCGCCGACACGCATCGAGCGGCGGCATATCGTTGATAAATCACATAGTGATCTATAAGATCAATTTGTAACATGGCGTTGATTCTGTCAACATGTTCCGCGAGGAGAGAAGACGAGAGGGCGGGCTTCGGCGCAAAGGTAGCGCCGGACACGAAACCGGCAATCGCAGTCATCTCGCGATATCGATGCAAAGCAGGCGCACTGCCGGGGAGAGGCTTCAAGTGTATAGTGTCGCGCAAAGCAAGTCAGAATGGAGGAAGTACTGGTACCTTCCACTGGTCGCGGCGATTGGTTATTCTTCCGCCGGACTGCACATCTACGGGTTGGGAGCTTTTGTCGGACCTCTGGGAAGCGAGTTCAAGTGGAATCGCGTTGAGACTTTCGCCGGTTCGGCGCTGGTCAGCCTTGTGGTCGCTCTTCTGAGCCTGCCGATAGGAGCGATGGTCGATGTGATCGGACCACGGCGAGTTGCGATGACGGGCGTGGTCGCGGTATCGGGCGCGATCGCGCTGCTGAGTACAGCTACAGGTTCCACTGCCAACTGGATGATGCTGTGGGCGCTTGTCGCCCTATGCGCCACGATGGTTCAGGCACCCATCTGGACGACGGCGGTCGTCAGTCGGTTCGATGCGTCGCGCGGCCTCGCAATCGGCATTACCTTGTGCGGCGGCTCGATCCCGATCTTCGCCCTGCCGCTGCTGGCGACGATCCTGATCGAGGCGGTGGGCTGGCGCCAAGCCTTCATCGGATTGGGCGCGCTATGGGGCGTGATCCTGTTTCCCATCGTCGCGCTGTTCTTTCGCGGCGCGCGCGACGACCAGGGCCGGCGGGCGCCTGCTGAAGCCGCAGTTGCGCAGACCGACGGCGTTTCGCTTGGTACCGCGTTGCGCACGCCGACGCTGCACAAGCTGATGTTCGCGGCGGGCTTCTTTGCGCTCGCGATCCTCGGGCTCGTCGTGCACTTCGTGCCAATGCTCACCGATGCCGGCATGACGCCCCTCATGGCGGCCGCGGCAGCTTCGCTGATCGGCATATTTTCCATCGTCGGCAGGCTCTGCACGGGGATCGTGCTGGATCGGTTCTCGCCTTATGTGATCGGTGCAGTCTCGTTCCTGCTTCCTATACTCGGCTGCGCGATCGTCCTGATCGAACTAGGCGGCACCGCGCGCTTCTTCGTCGCGGCAATCCTGTTTGGCCTGTCGCTGGGGGCCGAGACCGACGTCATTCCCTACCTTGCGAGCAGGCAGTTCGGGCTGCGCAATTTCGGTGCGATCCAGGGGGCGCTGCATTCGGCGATCGCGATCGGCAGCGCATCAGGCCCGCTGACGGCAGGGCTGATCTTCGATCGCTTCGGCAGCTACACGCCGTTCCTTGTGGCGACGAGCATCGCCATGTTAGCTAGCGCGGTACTGATCTTCACCCTGCGTCCCCGGAGAAACTGATAGCGGCAGCGGCGCGGTCGGGACGTTGTACGGTACTGATACGGTGAAGTAACGATCGGCTTCTCGAACTCGGACGCTAATTTGGGGCTAAAGTCGATGACACTATCAGACGGTGTAGTATCGCGGCGATATCTGCAGCCGTATAGGCCCTGGGCTCTTGCGCCAGCCACCACGAGACTGTCTCGGCGATCAGGGCTACGGAGCATACCGTGCCCAACTCCTTGGGAAGCCATGACCCTACAGGGGCACGGGACTCTGCGACCAGGCGCGCGCGCCGCAGCCATTCCTCTCGCATCGTCGCGCCGGCACCGCCGTTGAGTAGTGCCGACCACAAGGCGCGATGTTCCTCCACATAATCGCACAGAAGATGGAAGCCGCGACCCTCCTCCATCGGCTCGTGATGCGGTAACGTCAGATCTACCAGCGTCGAAATCTGTTCGGCAGCGATATGGTCGAGCAAGGTTTCCTTGCTCGCGTGATGGCGAAAAAAAGTCGCATAGTGCACACCGGCTTCGGCGCAGATCTCGCGGACCGTGATTTGGTCGAAAGTCTTGAGTTCCAGCAGCCGCAGCAGGGCATCTCGCAAAGCTGCGCCGGAACGGAGGGCGCGGGCATCCTTCGCGCTTGACGAAACCCGGCCGTTTTCACTAAGCGACACTGTATCGCATAAATTGAGATTCGATTTCCGGGCCATGTCCGCGGCGAACAGCAAGGCGGCGGACAAGGCAAGCCAATTCGACCGGAGTGGAGACAAACTGTGACGCAGCTGATCGAGCGGGACTATTTTTCGGACCACGAGGTCCTCAAGGACCCTTATGCCTATTTCAATGCGATCCGGGATCAGGGGCCGATCTACCAGCCGCCAGGCAAAGACTACCTCATCGTCACCGGGTTCGATGAGGCGTTGCAAGTGCTGCGCGATCATGACGTTTTTTCTGCCATCATCGGTTTGCAGGGAGCCGCCGCACCGCTGCCCTTCACGCCGCACGGTTCTGACATCACCGCCCAGATTGAGGAGCACCGCAAGGCGTTCGCCGGGGGCGACCAAGTCGTGAATCTTGACGATGACCCGCACACCAAGCTGCGCGCGTTCATCAACACACTCTTCGTCCCCTCGCGCCTTAAGGCCAGTGAGGATTTCATTGAGGACTATTGCAACGAGATGGTCGGCAATGCGGTGGCCGACGGCGGCGTCGAACTGATCGGCAAGATCGCCACGCCTTTCGTGACTCAGGTAGTAGCAGACCTGCTCGGTGTGCCGGTTGAGGATCGCCAGCTGTTCATGGACGCTATCGCGAGGGGACCGATCCCTGGCGCCCTTGACGGCACAGATCCGATGTCGGGCGGCGCGGAGCATCCTTTCGCTGTCATGGGAACGTTCTTCTACGGCTATCTCGCCGATCGACGCGCGAACCCCCGCGATGACATCCTGACGGAATTCGCCCACGCCAAGTACAACGACGGCACCACGCCCGAAATCTATGACCTCGTTCAACTGGGGATGTTCATGTTCGGAGCGGGCCAAGACACCTCGGCAAAGCTCATCGGCAACGCGATGAAATACCTGGTCGAAGACCAGGAGCTGCAGAACCGTCTTCGAGCCGATCCAAAGCTGATGGGGCCTTTCCTCGAGGAAGTGCTGCGTATCGAAGGCTCGACCAAGCAGACCGCCCGTCTTGCCCGAAAGGACGCGAGGATCGGCGACGTCGACATTCCCGCCGGCACGAAGATCCTCGTCGCCCTGTCCGCTGCAAACCGCGATCCGCGACGCTGGGACGATCCGAATGAACTGGTGATCGGCCGCAAGAAAGTAGCCGAACATGTCGGTTTCGGCCGCGGCAAGCATGTTTGCGCAGGCGCCCCGCTGGCCCGCGTGGAGGTCCGCGTGATCATGCAGAAGTTCCTTGCCATGACATCGAAGATCGAGCTCGATCGCGAAGGGCATCCGAACGGCATTTCCGACCTCAACTACGAGCCGAGCTTCATCATCCGCGGGCTCGACAAGATGCACGTCAAGCTGACTCCGGCCGAGAACTTCGTCGCCCCGATGAAGCGGCAGGCGGCGCCAGAGGCTGCCAAGAGCTGGTCGACCGCGAGCAGCCGTATTGGAGACCTGCTAGATGACGCCACTGCCAAATCGGTGCTAGAGAAGCATTTCCCAGGCATGAGCGAAAACCCGCAGATTGGCATGGCCAAGGGTATGACGCTCCGCGCGATACAGGCCTTCGCCGCGGATCAGTTCACCAACGAA
>Ga0233377_1000832_pt1 | contig 12714 bp, 12 predicted proteins | sample ElkDunMinimDraft_6_FD_191540 | JGI IMG/M metagenome (GOLD analysis project Ga0233377, IMG submission 191540) | Fecal eukaryotic communites from dung pellets of Tule Elk in California, USA - Elk Dung E36 | ecosystem: Host-associated > Mammals > Digestive system > Large intestine > Fecal | place...
AACAGAGCCATCAACATGAATAACATTTCCATCATCAAAACATCTTAATACATGGATAATAGCGTTAGTAGTACGAATATTTCCCAAAAATTGGTTACCAAGACCTTCTCCCTTAGAAGCTCCTTTTACAAGACCAGCGATATCTACAATCTCAATAGTATTTGGAACAATACGTTGAGGATTTACAAGTTCAGCTAATTTGTTTATACGAGCATCTGGAACTGTAATTACACCAACATTTGGTTCAATAGTACAGAAAGGAAAGTTTGCCGCTTGTGCTTTAGCGTTTGATAAACAGTTAAATAGGGTTGATTTACCTACGTTTGGTAGACCTACTATACCACATTGTAATGCCATATTGCTTTTTTGTTAAAATTGCGACAAAGATAAGGAAATACGACTAGAATACAGCAGACCAATTAGCTTATTTTTTTAGTTAAGATGTTTAGAATTGATTTGGTAAAATGACAAAAAAATGAATTTTAAAGTGCTGATTTTAAGATGTGTAGATAAGTATTTACAAATTTTAACATTTTTGTTTTAATCCTTCGCATGAAAATAGCTGTCAGAACAATAAAATAAACGGACAATTGGGTCCTTAAGATATAAGGAGGTTTTTATGAAAAAGTTATTTTACGCAGCATTAATTTTAGGAGGTTTATTCTTTGTTAAACCTGCCGAAGCACAAGTAAACGTAAGTTTTAATATTGGGGTACAACCTTCATGGGGACCAGTAGGCTATGACTATGCGAGATATTATTACATGCCAGAATTTGATATGTATTATGATATATCAAATCGCCATTACACATATTACGATGGACGTACATGGGTTTCACATAGCTCAATACCTAGAAGATATAGAGGTCGTGATTTTCACAGAACATATAAGGTAGTGATCAACGAGTCGAGACCTTGGAGAAATCACCGTAATCATTATGATCGTTACCACGGATATTCTAGAAACTATTCTCAGGTAGCAATTAGAGATGGTGGGCGTCATTATCATAGATCTGATAAACAGTATCGTAAAATGGAAAAAGCGCATAATAAACAACATAGAAAAATGGAAAAACGTTGGAATAAAGGCAGACATCATTAAGATTAGCATAATAATTTAGGGATAAAATGTGAGGGACTTCAAATTGAGGTCCCTTTCTTAATTCGATAATTTGTGCTACTTTTGTGAAAATTTTAATAGATTCAAATTGGCTATGTTTAAGAAGACTTTTGTCGCTGTTATTGCCGCTTTTTTTACCTTGATTTCTGCAAATTCTTGTAATTCTATTGTCGGTTCTCCAAATTCATCTAATTCATCAGATTCTACTGAAAATCCTTTATCAAAAAATGGGGAAGGAATTCAACAGGATACTGTGAAACTAATGGATATTTTAGATTCTTTGAATAAGGGAAAAATCCAGTTTCCAGCTCTTGATTCGATTAATAAAATAGATCCTAAACAGGCAAAGCGTATGCTAAGGGATTCAATTTATAGAGAATTAAATAAGAAGGACAAACATATCTATTTAACATTTGACGACGGTCCTTTGATTGGTAGTTCGGCAATTGATTCCATTATTACTTCTAAGGATATTAAAATCTCTACTTTTCTTGTGGGTAAGCATGCAGGAATGAGCAAAAGATTAAAACGTGATTTTGATCGTTATATGAATAATCCTTTGGTCGATTGTTATAACCATAGCTTTTCACATGCTGCAAATAAATTCCATGTATTTTATAGTAATCCTGACTTAGCCGTTGCAGATTTTGAAAAGTGTGAATCAACACTAGGCTTGAAGCATAAAATCGTAAGAATGCCGGGAAGAAATATTTGGTTATTTGATGATGTTCGTCGAGTTGATCTTACTTCCGGAAGTCAAACGGCAGATTTATTGGGTATCAATGGATATAGAATTTACGGCTGGGATGTTGAATGGAAAATTAATGGCCTTAGTGGAAAACCAGTTCAATCGGTGGAAGAAGTATACGGTCGTATTCGTAACATGTTGGGTAATAAATCCACTTTAAAGCCAAATAATATTGTTTTGTTAATGCATGATGATATGTTTCAAAACAAGAAAGGGCAACAATTATTAAGTAATTTGATAGATAGTTTAAAACAGCATAAGGATTATAAATTTGATTTTATTGCAAACTACCCAATAAAATATTAGCGATTTTGGGTTAGGCTTAAACTATTTGGTTTCTATGAAGTTTAATATTTATGACCATTTCCCAACTCTTTAAAAAAGTAATACCATTTACCAAACCGTATAAGAATCTAATTTTCTATACGCTAATACTGACAGTTGTAGGTTCATTTGCCGCGCAGGTAAATGCCTTTATCTTAAAATATACCGTAGATACTATTAGTAATTTACTCGTAAATAAAACCCCACTCCGAACGGGTTTATATCTTTTAGGAATAATTTCTGCCATCTTATTGGGGAAAGAAATTATTTATTCCATTGTTCAATTTGGGCAGAAGTTTTATGGTGAAAAATTAAGAATCATGATTGCAAGGGATTTTTCTCAAGCTATTGTTGATCGTATTTTGACCTTTAAAATGGCGTTTTATACTTCGAGTGTGAATGAGTCCGGAAAACTTCAAACGAGAATAGATGCAGGTATTAGTTCATTGACCCGCTTAGTTCAAAACTTCTTTATTGATATTCTTCCATTATTTGCAAATGCGATTGTTGCATTAGTGTGTATGTTCCTAGCCAATTTTTATGTTGGTTTAGTGGGACTTTTTATTATTCCTATCTATTTTTATGTTTCTCAATTACAGGCGAAGAAACTCTCAGGATTTCGAAGGAATATGCGCCAATACAGGGAAAATAAGAATAATCAGTTGATCAACTTAATTGACTCAATTACTGTAATAAAATCATTCGTAAGGGAAGAAACAGAGGCTGAGAAGCATAAGAGGATTCAATTCGAGATGACAGAGAATCAGATGGCTACTCGGAAAACTTCTTTCATATTTGAAAGTATAAAAGGGTTTATAGAACAAATAGGTGTAGTTATCGTAATTATTTTAACAGCATATTTTGTATTGAATGAACAGATGTCGATTGGCGCAATCATGTTTCATATCATGTTATTCAATAACGTATCAGCTCCAATAAGACAATTACATAGAATTTATGATGAAGTTAATGATGCTTTAATCTATTCTGAAAGTTTCTTTGGAATATTAGAGGATGAGGGACAAAAGGAACCTTCAGGGAATTATAGACCAGAAAGAATCAAAGGATTGATAGAAATCAAAAATATTGATTTTAGCTACCCTAATGGATATCAGGCATTAACAAATGTGAGTATGCGAATATCCCCTAATCAAAATACTGCTTTGGTTGGTTTATCAGGAGCTGGAAAGAGTACCATTATTAATTTGTTGGATAAGTTTTATGAACCTACTGAAGGGGCTATTTTCTTGGATGGTATTGACTTAAGGGAATATGATACCGAATTTTTAAGGGAAAATATCGGACTTGTGTTGCAGAAGAATCATATCTTTAAAGGAACAATTGCTGATAATATCAAATATGGTAAAACAGATGCTTCAATTGAAGAAGTTATTGAAGCAGCGAAAAAGGCATCTATTCATGATCAGGTATTAGATTTGCCCAATGGATATGAAGCTGAGGCGCATTTATTATCAGGAGGACAGCAACAACGAATAGCTATTGCGCGAATGTTTCTTAAAAATCCCCCGATTATATTTTTGGATGAACCAACAGCAAATTTAGATGCCATTGCTACTGAACAAATAAAAAATAGTCTAGATGCTATAAAGATTGGTAGAACTGTCATTATTGTATCTCATAGTATTTCCCAAATAATAGACGCAGAGCACATTATCGTAATGGAAAAAGGTAGAGTAGTAGAAGATGGTACTCATGAAGAGTTATTTGATTTGCATGCTGCTTATTATAAGATATTTAGTGCAATGGCAAACAGTCTGAATATTCATAAGATTACGGAATCAATGAAGGAAGATTAGTTCTATTAAATAATTTAGGCTTGTTTTTTGTTGTTGGAAAATTAAGATTCTAATTATAGAAAGTATTAAATATGCTTTACCCTATCCTCAAGTCATTCGTTAAACTAGGCTTAAACTGGTATGTTTCGGACTGGCAACTAAAGAATTTATTATTTGCTGCACATAAAGATCCTGCAGTAATTGTATCTAATCATCCAAATTCATTTTTCGATGCATTGGTTATCTCTGTACATCAACCCCATGAAATCTGTTTTTTAACTAGAGGGGATATTTTTGATAAGCCTTTGGCAAATTGGGCATTGCGTTCATTTTTTATGCTACCAATATATAAGAAAAATGATCATGAAGAAGCAGATATAAGTAATGCTTTTACTTATGATGAATGTGTTCGTCAATTAAAAAATGGAAGAAAATTATTGATATTTCCTGAAGGTGTTTCTCGAAATCATGTCGATCTTAAACCTTTTATGACTACAGGGCTGAACTCTATTGTCCAAAGAGCTGTTCAAATGGATGTGCCGATTCAAATTCAACCCTATATACTCAGTTATAATTCATTTGATTTTAATCCTAAGTCTGTCTATTTAGAGGCATTAGAACCTATTGATTCCACAGATTATTTAAGTAATTCTGAAGTTTTGACAACTGAAATTGTTAAAAAAGTAAGGGATGAAATGGAAAAGAAGATGTTAAATGGTTTTGTTGAAGAAACTGAAGGAATTCGACAAGAGAGGTCGTGGATGAAATTTCCGGCTCTTTTGGGTCATTATTCTCATCATTGGTATTACAATCTAGTAAAGAAAGAAGTCAAGAAAAGAACGGATAACACGATATTTTATGATTCTTTATTGTTTGGGATCCTTCTTTTTTCATATCCATTGATAGTTTTTATTTTGAGTACTATCATAGGTAGTGTTTGTGGATTTTTCTGGGGATTTTTATTGTTTGTGCTTTTACCGTTCTTATCTTATTGTTGGGTTCAATATCAACCAATAAAAATTGCTGGCGAGAACATAGAAGGGCGCATCAATAAGTTGAATCCTTAAATCTGTTTTGCTTTTTTTTGCCTGTTACCTTGTAGAATAGCTTTTTTCCATATTTAAAAGCTAGAAAAAGAATGATTAAAGCGATTATAACCGCAAGGATTGGAAGAAAAATAGCTAAAATACTCATGATAGTAGATCCTATAGTCTCGACAGTTGAGATAACGGGGTTAGCAATACCTGCAGTAGTTCCAGAAGAGGCAGCTCTAGTGCCCGCCAAAACTGAACTAATTGTCGCTGCGGTACCACCACCGGCAATAAGTGCAAGCGACCATTGAATCCAATTATTTACTTCCGTGAACTGAGAGGCAAATAGAATGGATCCTGCTATTGTAGCCAAGGGCACTGTAATGCTATCCAATAGATTATCAACGAATGGGATATAATAAGCTATTATTTCGGTTATGGTGGCTATACCCGTTGCTATTACTGCTGGTAAGGTTCCTATCCAGGCATACTCAGCATCAAGAGGCACAATTTTCAAATAAGTACCTAAGCTTAAAAAGAATATAGGTAGAAAGACTCTAAATCCTGTTGCTGTAGCAAGTCCTATTCCTATAAATAATGAAATTAAATATGGTAGAAATTCGGTCATCGTTTGGTTTTAAGATAATTACAACAAATTTCCAGCCAATTAAAATAAAAAGGGATTGATACTTAAATCAATCCCTTTTTATTTTATTGTTGAATTATTATGCTTCTAAATTCATAATCTCTTCAGCTAAGGATTCCCATTCTTGTTGTAGGTTTTCTAACTTAGCTTTTTCAGAATTATAATTTCTGGTGTATTCCTGAAGTTTTACAGCATCAGAGTAAATGTCTTCTTGAGCAAGTTTGTTTTCCAATTGTTTTACCAATTTTTCCTGATCTTCAACTTTCTCTTCCAATGCATTTAATTCTTTATTCTTTTTCTGAATTATACGCTTTACATCTTCGGTAGGAGCCACTTTTTCTTTCTTTGGTTCCTCTTTAGGTTTCTTCTCTTGCTTGATTTCTGGTTTTGTAACACGTTTGGAATTCCATTCCTCGAATTCCTGATAATCTCCAGGGTATTCTTTGATTTGCTTGTTTTCTATATACCAGATTTTATTGGCCACATTGTCCAAGAAATAACGGTCGTGAGAAACAACAATGAAAGTTCCTTCGTATTGTTGAAGTGCTTGGATTAGGATATTCACAGAAGCCATATCCAAGTGGTTAGTGGGCTCATCGAGTACAAGAAAGTTAGCATCAGCTGTTAATGCCTTAGCTAGAGCAACTCTCGACTTTTCACCCCCAGAAAGAACCTTGATTTTCTTGAATACATCGTCTCCCGTAAACAAGAAACTTCCTAATATAGAACGAAGTTCAGTTTCAGAATGTTTTGGAGCAAAAGCAACTAACTCTTGAAGAATAGAATTTTCTAAATGCAGGGCTTCTAATTGATGTTGAGCAAAAAAAGTTTGAGAAACATTATGTCCCTTTGTACCATTACCCTCAAAGTCCTTATCTGCGTCTGCAACTATTCTAAGAAGAGTAGATTTACCTTTTCCATTTGCACCAATCAATGCTATTTTATCACCTTTTTCGATTAATCCATTTGTATTTTCTAAAATCTCTACATTGGGATAAGATTTCGTGATATTTTCTAAGGTCACTACATGTCTACCGGATGGTTTTGAAAATTTAAAGCTGAAGTTAACTTCAGGATTGTCATCATCAACCTCATCAACTTTTTCCATTCTATCCAGTGCTTTGATACGAGACTGTACCATTTTTGCTTTACTGGCTTTAGAACGGAAGCGTTCGATTAAACGTTCTTCCTGCTTTATTTTAGCCTGTTGGTTTTTGAACTGATTACCTTGGATTTCTTCTCTCAAAGATTTTTCTTCAAGGTAGAAACTATAGTTACCAGCATATAATGTTAATTTTCCTTTTCTTGATTCTACCGTTTTATTAATAATACGATCCAAGAAATAACGGTCATGCGAAACAATTACAATTGCACCTTCGAAACTTTGAAGATATGTTTCCAACCATTTGATGGAAGGTAAGTCCAAGTGGTTTGTAGGCTCATCGAGCAATAAGATATCTGGTGCTTGCAATAATATTCGAGCTAACATCACACGCATTCTCCAACCTCCTGAGAAGGTTGCCAACGGTCTTTGTTGTTCTTCTTCTGAGAATCCTAAACCAGCTAGAATTTCATGAGCACGAAATTCAATGCTATATCCATCCAAAGCCTCAAATTCGGTTTGTTTGTCACTAAGTTTATTCAGGATTTCATCAGAATAATCGGTTTCAAGTTTTTTTAGAAGATTTTCTATTTCAGAATGTAACTGATTCTGACGTTCAAAAGCTTCCATTGCAACATGAAGAATGCTTTTTTCTGAATGATAGGATAATAAATCTTGGTTTAAATAACCTAATTTAAGGTCTCTTGCCATGGAGATAATACCACTAGTAGGCGAGAATTCCCCGACGATAAGCTTTAATAATGTGGACTTACCGGTACCATTGGCGCCGATTAGACCTACTTTATCCCCTGGTTTAATATGCCAGTTTGCCTCATCGTATAAGGCCCTAGATCCAATTTCGAATGTTAAGTTATTTATTGATATCATTTCGGGTGCAAAAGTAATGAATATTTCTGCATCTTTGGCTACCTTTGCATTCATGTATAAGCTAGTTAAACCATTTTTCTTTTCTATGAACCCAGAGGAAGCTCATAATACAGTGACTTCCGGATTGAAATTTTTCAATAAAATGTGGGGTTCAAAAGCTGTTTTAAAATCATTGTATTGTGTGGATGACCCTAGATTAGAAACTAAGGTTTTTGGCTTGACATTTAAAAATCCAGTGGGTTTAGCGGCTGGTTTTGATAAGAATGCAGAATACATTGAAGATATGGCTAGACTAGGTTTTGGCTTTATTGAGATTGGAACTGTTACTCCAAAACCTCAACCAGGAAATGATAAACCTAGGATGTTTAGATTGGTTGATGATCATGCACTAATCAATAGGATGGGCTTTAATAATAAAGGAGCTGATGTAGCTGCTGCAAAGTTGAAATTCCTGAAAGAAAAGAACGGAGTTTTGATTGGTGGAAATATTGGTAAAAATAAGGTTACAGCAAATGAAGAAGCAGTAAATGATTATATCTATTGTTTTAAATCTTTATTTGACTATGTAGATTATTTTGTAGTCAACGTAAGCTCCCCGAATACTCCAGGTCTTCGCGATTTACAAGAAAAAGAACCTTTGATGCGTATTTTGAATACTCTTCAACAATTGAATTTAGAAAAGAGTAATCCAAAGCCAATCCTATTAAAAATAGCTCCGGATTTGACATTTACTCAACTAGATGATATTGTTGAAATTGTAATAGAAACGAAAATTGCTGGAGTTATAGCAACAAATACAACAATTGCTAGAGAAGGTTTACAAAGTCATAGAATGTTGGTTCAGGAGCCAGGAGGAGTTAGTGGAAAACCTCTGACCAGACGTTCAACAGAAGTTATTAAATATCTTTCTGATAAATCGGCAAAGGCATTCCCTATTATTGGAGTAGGAGGGATTCATTCTGCTGAAGATGCAATTGAAAAATTGAATGCTGGTGCTAGTTTAGTACAAGTCTATACAGGATTTATTTATCAAGGACCAGGTTTGGTTGCTGAAATATGTAAAGGAATTCTAAAAGAAAGAGCCAAATAAAAAATTATAGCATAAAAAAGGAGGTTAAATTTTAACCTCCTTTTTTATGTCATTTATTGAATTACTTTTTTCAGAATGTAATGATCTTTCAAAGGACCATCAATTGGATTACCTTCTTGGTCTAGAGAAATTAATTGATTTTCACCAACCTTAAGCTTCATGTTTACTTCTTTTCCTACTAAATGAACAACACTACCGTTGTTATGCCACATGAATTTTCCTGTGTCTTCAATTTTTGTGTCTCTTTCTTGATAGACGCCGGTGTAAGTAAAAGTATTATCAGAATTTAAGGTCACAGTTGTTTCAATACCAGGACAGTCTGCACATGGAATTATTCCAGAATATTTTCCTTGCCAATCTAAAGAATTTTGAGAGGTATGAGCAGTATCAACCTGATTGGAATCTGTTGTTTCCATTGCATCAGAGTCCTTAGATTCTAATTGTTTGTTGGCATTAGAGGTGCAAGAACCAAATGTTATCAACACTGCAACTCCTGCCAGTAACCATAGTCGTTTCATATAAAATTAATTTATTAAACAAATTTATCCAAAAACTAAGCCAAATGAAATAGTTGGGATGATAAAAATATAATTATTTTACCTATAGGGTAATTTAATCTGTCTTTTGTGGTTTTTTGTTTATTTAAATTTAAATAAATCAGTTGTTGTAATTACATCTGCTAAAATTTTCTTAAACAACATATAATTACCAGGTGATATTTTTATATGCAGCTTCCCAAAACATAAATTCTAATTTACTTGATACAGTAAATGCTTCAAGCATATGTTCTCTTTGTAGTTCAGTTGTATTTTCTGCCATCCAATCTGCATAATTTTTAGCTTTTTTTACAGCTTCAGCAAATTCTTCACCGCTATAAGTTTCGATCCAATTTGTGTATGGGTTGTTTTCTGATTTTTGGTTTTGATAGATGTAGTCTCCCACTTCTTTGTAAATCCAAAAACAAGGTAAAATAGCAGCAGTAGCAACCTCAATTGAATCGAATGCAACAGTACTTTTAAGGTAATGAATATAATGGTGACAGACTGGCTCTGCGTTAATGTTTTGATATGCTTCTAATCCAAATTGATTAAAATATCCTTCATGTAGGGCACTTTCAACAATCAAAGCATTTTTTCCAAATTCAAAGAAATCCAATGCCATTTTATTATCCTGAGCTTTAGCGCCCAATGCTGCCAATACTCTTCCATAGTGTTCTAAATATTTTGAATCCTGCAACATGTAGAATTGGAATTTTTCCAAAGGAAGAGTACCATTTTTTAGTTCTTGGATAAAAGGCATTTCAAGAATTTGATTGTATACTGGTTGAATGCTTTGCCAAGCTTTCTCAGTCCATTTCATATTTTATAAGTTTTACAGGGTTAAAAAAGTGGTTTAATGGACCATTGCCATTGCCTATTCTTATGTCTTTGCTTCCTACAATGGCATTATTTACATATGCCAATCCTTTTTCTGTTGCTTGCTCTAAGTTAGATCCTTGAGCTAAGAAGGAAGCAATTGCTGATGATAGAGTACAACCTGATCCATGTGTGTTTTTAGTGTCTACTCGTTTTGAATCAAAATATTGACTTGCCTTATCTCTTTGAATCAATATACTGGTTAATATGTCACTGTTAAGATGACCTCCTTTTAAAAGAGCTGCTTTACAACCCATTTCAAGAATTTGTTCTGATACATCCTCCATAGCTGCTAGGTCAGATATTTCTCTACCGACCAATACAGAGACTTCATCGAGATTTGGAGTTATTATGCTAGCTAAAGGGAATAATAAATTTTTAATGGCCTCAATGGTCTCTTCTTTTATCAGGCGATGCCCGCTTGTTGATACCATTACAGGGTCAAAAACAATACTTCCTTTATAATCATTTAAATGACTTGCGATTATTTCTACCAGTTGAATGTTGTGTACCATTCCAATTTTGATACTATCTGGATAGATGTCCTCAAAAATACAGTCTAATTGCTCTTTAATGGCCTCTGTAGGTATACTGAAGATGTTTCGTACACCTTGCGTATTTTGAACAGGCAAGGCAGTCAAAACATTCATAGCATAGCACCCCAAAGATGATATTGTTTTAGTATCAGCCTGAATTCCTGCCCCTCCACTACCATCAAATCCAGCAATGCTCAGGACAGTTGGCACCCTATATGTTTTGTTTTCTTTCATTTCAATAATTCTTTCAATTCTTCTGAAGCTCTTCGAGGATCTTTACTGGAACATATTGCAGATACTACAGCAATACTATTTGCACCTGCTTCAAATGCAAGCTTAGCATTTGAACTATTCATTCCCCCAATAGCAATTAGAGGTTTTTTAGTGATCTCGGATAATTCTTTAATACCATCGATACCCCAAGTTGTTATGGTATTGGTTTTAGTTGGAGTATTAAATATTGGACTTATACCTAAATGCTGGGTGGATAGCATATGTAAATTATTTAATTGTTTTTTCATCTCCAATGACCAACCAATTTTTAGCTTGTCTCCATACCTTGAAGCTATTTCCTGAGGTTGCATGTCGGATAATCCCACATGAACTCCCCAACAACCGATTTCATAAGCTATATCTGCAGCATCGTTTACAATTAATGGAACCTGATATTGGTCAGTAATTTTTTTCAATGCAACTGCCTTTTCCAGGTAATCTCGTTTGCTAATATCTTTTTCCCTTAATTGAATGATATCTACCCCACCTATTATTGCTTCTTCTGCCAATTTTAACCAATGCAGATTTTTACAACTATCTTCTGAAATCACCAAATAGAGGGGGTATGGGAAATCAGGATGGATTGGCATATCTATTTAACTTGAGATTTTCTGAGATTTGTTCCTTACTGAGGTTAAAGAGGGTATCATATAGGTTCAGTTGTAAACTTCCTGGTCCTTTAGAAATGCTTGCCGCTAATTCTCCAGCTAAACTGGTTATAGCTACTCCAGCTACAGCTTCTTGATATGGATCTTTTGCCAAACCTAAAAATGCAGCTATTATAGCAGTAGATGTGCAACCAAGTCCTGTTACTTTTGTCATCATTGGAGAGCCATTTGCTACTTCTGTAATTTCATTTTTTGAAATCACATAGTCTATTTCACCTGAAATGCATACAATGGAACCATAATCTTTATTTAATTGTTTCCCAGCTATCAGCGCAGAACTACTTGACTCTACACTATCAACCCCTTTTCCTTTTGAACTGAAAGTTTGCAAGGACATTATTTCTGAAGCATTTCCACGGATAACTGTGGGTTTGAGTTCCAACAATTTTTTTAAGGTTTCGTTTCTCAAAGAAGATATTCCAGCACCTACAGGATCTAAAATCCAAGGTTTGCCGAGATTATTTGCAAGGAAAGCAGCCTTAACCATATTCTCTGCCCATTGTTTACTTAAGGTTCCAATATTAATAACTAAGGCATTGCAAAAACTCAAGACTTCTTCCAGTTCTTCTTCAGAATGCACCATAATAGGAGATGCACCCAGCGCCAATAAGGCATTTGCTGTATTATTCATTACAACGTAATTTGTAATGTTTTGTACAAGAGGGGATGTTTCCCGAACTTGAGTTAATAAGAAATAGAGTTCATTTTCCATTAATTAAAATTTTGATATAAATTAATGGCTAAAAGGGCAGGAAGGAGGTATTAAAAATACTAAGCTCAAAATTGCTTTTCCCTACGCCGGTTCTAACCGTATCAGGTTCAAAGGGACTATCTCAATTCTTTTCAGAATACCCCTAAAGCCAAGCCAAATATAATCCAAACAATCTGTAAAGACAAATTACTTAAGTCAGAATTAAGGTTATGTGTTTAACAATACCTTGATTCTCAAAATTGTGTCTCTATCTTTTTGTTTTTCACTTTCACTAAGAATCTCCCAAGGAATTAATGAGGGATGCAATTTGAGTTCATCATTTCTCGTTTCACCAAAATCCCAACCATTGATGTATCTATGCGCCA
>Ga0233377_1000833_pt1 | contig 12657 bp, 11 predicted proteins | sample ElkDunMinimDraft_6_FD_191540 | JGI IMG/M metagenome (GOLD analysis project Ga0233377, IMG submission 191540) | Fecal eukaryotic communites from dung pellets of Tule Elk in California, USA - Elk Dung E36 | ecosystem: Host-associated > Mammals > Digestive system > Large intestine > Fecal | place...
CACGGCGGTCTTGCCGGTCTGGCGGTCGCCGATGATCAGCTCGCGCTGGCCGCGGCCGATCGGGATCAGGGCGTCGATCGCCTTGAGGCCGGTCGCCATCGGCTCGTGCACCGACTTGCGCGGGATGATGCCGGGCGCCTTGACGTCGACGCGGGCGCGGGCCTTCGCCTTGATCGGGCCCTTGCCGTCGATCGGGTTGCCGAGCGCGTCGACGACGCGGCCGAGCAGCTCCTTGCCGACGGGAACGTCGACGATGGCGCCGGTGCGCTTGACCGTCTGGCCTTCCTTGATCTCACGGTCGGAACCGAAAATCACGACGCCGACATTGTCGCTCTCGAGGTTGAGCGCCATGCCGCGCACGCCGCTCTCGAACTCGACCATCTCGCCGGCCTGAACCTGGTCGAGGCCGTAGACGCGGGCGATGCCGTCGCCGACGGAGAGAACCTGGCCGACCTCGGTGACGGAGGCTTCAGACCCAAAGTTCGAAATCTGGGCCTTCAGGATCGCGGAGATTTCAGCGGGGCGGATTTCCATCAGCCGACCTCTTTCATGGCAAGACGAATTGAATTGAGCTTGGTTTTCAGCGAGGCATCGACCATGCGGGAGCCCATCTTGACGATGAGCCCGCCGATCAGCGCCGGATCGACCTTGATCGAGACATCGACGGCCTTGCCCGCGACCGCAGCGAGCGCGGCACGGATTTCTTCGACCCGCTTCGGCGCGGGCGCCTCGGCGAGCGTGACCTCGGCGCTGACGATGCCCTTGGCTTCCGCAACGAGGGCCTTGTAGGCGGCGATCATGCCCGGCAGCGCGAAGAGGCGGCGCTTGCTGGCGACGAGACCAATGAAATTGGCGGCGATGCCGGAGAGGCCGGCCTTGGCGAGAACCGCCTTGATCGCTGCCGTCTGCTCGTCGGCGGAGAAGGCCGGGCTGCCAACGAGGCGGCGCAGATCGTCGCTCTCGGCAAGCATGGCGGTGAAGGTGTCGAGATCGGCGGCGACGGAGTCGATGGCGTTGGCCTCGCCGGCCAGTTCGAAGAGTGCCGTGGCGTAGCGACCGGCCACGCCCGAAACCAGTGATCCTTGCGATCCGCCCTCAGCCACGCTTCACGTCTCTCGTTTCATAGGCCTGCTCCCGGCGACCCTCTCGCGAGGGCGGAGTGCGAGGTCCTAGCGCTGCGATGTATCCTAGGCGGGAGGCCGGCAAGACGGCTTCGCGCCCTAAATGTGGCGGTGCACTAGCATGCACTTCCGGGGGGCGCAATCCGTTGATGGTGATCCCGCGCGCAGTTTTGCCCATCCTTTCAACGGTTCGAAGAAAGCCGAAGCGCCTTTCTAGAGAAAGCTCTGGGGATCGACATCGATCGCGACCCGCACCGAGCCCTTGGGCCTGCCGGCTCGTTTCAGCCAGATCCGGAGATAGTCCTGGAGATTGACCTCGCGGGCGGTTTTCACGATCAGGCGCATGCGATGGCGTCCGCGCAGCACGGCGAGCGGCGCTTCCGCAGGCCCGAGCACGCTCACCCCCTCCGGCGCCTCGGCGCAGCGCGCCAGCGCCCTGGCATGGCTTTCGGCCTCCGCCTGGCTGTTGGCAGAGACGATCAGCCCGGCCAGGCGACCGAAAGGGGGCAGGCCCGCAGCCTCGCGCGCGGCAGTCTCTGCGGCATAAAACCGCTCCGGGTCTCCCGAGATCAGAGCCTTGAGCACGGGATGGCCGGGATCATGCGTCTGCAGCAGGGCCCGGCCCGGCTTCTCGCCGCGCCCGGCCCGCCCGGTCACCTGGCGGAGCACTTGGAAGGTGCGCTCGGCCGCCCGCGGATCCCCCGAGGTCAGCCCGAGATCGGCATCGATCACCCCAACCAGCGTCATGCCGGGGAAGTTGTGGCCTTTGGCGACGAGTTGCGTGCCGATGACGATGTCGAACTCGCCCGAGGCCACCGCCATCAGTTCGGTCTTCAATCGCTCGGTACCGCCGGGAAAATCGCTCGACAGCACGATGCCACGCGCCTCCGGGAACAGGGTCGCGACCTCTTCGGCCAGCCGTTCCACGCCGGGGCCGCAGGCGGTCAGGCTCTCCTGCGCATGGCATTGCGGGCATTCATGCGGCCGACGCTCGACATGGCCGCAATGATGGCAGACCAGCGCGCGACGGAAGCGATGATCGACGAGCCAGGCCGAGCAGTTCGGGCACTGGAAGCGATGGCCGCAATCGCGGCAGAGCGTCAGCGGCGCGTAGCCACGCCGGTTCAGGAACAGCAACGACTGCTCCTTCGCCTCGAGATTCGCGGCGATGGCCTTGGCCAGCGTGTCCGAGACCCAGCGCCCGCGCGGCGGCTTGTCCTGGCGCAGATCGACGAGGCCGAGCGTCGGCAGGCTGCGACCGCCGAAGCGTTCCGGCAGCTTGAGGTGGACGTAGCGCCCGCGCTCGGCATTGACGCGCGTCTCCAGCGAGGGCGTCGCCGAGGTCAGGATCACGGCTGAGTTCTCGATGCGCCCGCGCACCACCGCCATGTCGCGCGCATGATAGGCGACGCCGTCTTCCTGCTTGTAGGCGGCCTCGTGCTCCTCATCGACGACGATCAGGCCGAGATCGCGATAGGGCAGGAATAGCGCCGAACGCGCTCCGGCCACCACCCTCGCCTCGCCGCTCGCGATCGCCGCCTGCAGGCGCTCCCGCCTGCGCCCGCCAACGCCGGAATGCCAGAGCCCCGGCCGCACGCCGAAACGCGCCTCGAAACGATCGATGAACTGCGCGGTCAACGCGATTTCCGGCATCAGGATCAGGCTCTGCCGACCGAGCTGGATCGCCTCCGCCACCGCCTCGAAATAAACTTCCGTCTTGCCCGAGCCGGTGACGCCTTCGAGCAGCGTCACGCCATAGCTCGCGGCCCTCACCGTGGCGACCAGCGCCTCCGCCGCCGCCGCCTGCCCTTCAGAGAGCGCCGGCCGGGCATGATCCGGATCGGGCATCGCGGCGATCGCCTCGCGCGGCATCGGCTCGACAGCGAAGGTACCGGCATCGACGAGCGAAGCGATCACGGCCGCGCTGACCGAGGCCGCCTCGGCGAGCGCGCTCTTCGCGGTCAGCAGTCCGCCCTCCGCGGCGGCGATGGCACGCGCACGGGCCGGCGTCATCCGGGCGGGCGGCGCGCCGACCAGGCGCACGCCGAGCTTCGGCCGCTCCGGAGTGTCGTCCGGCGGGCGCCGCAACGCCAGCGCGAGCACCGAGCCCTTCGGCGCCAGCGTGTACCAGGAAACCCAGTCGACCAGTTTCATCAGCGCAGAATCGAGCGGCGGCATGTCGAGCCTGGCCGTAACCTGCTTGAGATTGCCGCCACGGCCGGAGCCGGTCTCCCAGACGACGCCGACGGTTTCGCGTGGCCCGAGCGGCACCTGCACGACATCGCCGGGCGCAAGAGCGAGGCCGGGCGGCACGGCGTAGCTATAGGCCTGGTCCAGCGCGAGCGGAATCAGCACCTCGACCGTGCCGCCGCCTGCCATCTGCTCCGCATCGCTCATGAGCCGTTGGGTAGCGGGTCGCGCCGGAGGCGACAACTGCCGCCTTGGCCGGTGCTCGCCTTGGCATTGCCGCGATCACCTGATCACTACCGCCCCGAAGCCCCGGCCACCGACGAGCCCAGCCAGCCATGAAGATGCCCCGTCGCCTGCTCGCATCCGCCATCGCACTCGGCATCGCCGCAAGCACGACCGGTGCCGTCCGCGCGCAACCGGTCGCGCCCGAGAAATGGCCGGCGGTGAAATGCGAGCGCTACACCAAGGCCTATGCCGCAGCGCTGGCCAAGTTCGGGCGCAAGGGGCTCGGCCAGCCGTTCCTCGACGCCCATGACGCCTTCCTGGCGTCGGGCTGCAGCATCAAGGGCGAGGTCTGCCCGCGCAGCACCGAGGAGCTCAACCTCGCCAACGTCATGGTGATCATGGGCATGAACGAGGGCATGGCCAGCACCTTCATGCCCTTCGCCTGCCGCAAGACCTAGATTCGCTTTGCGTTAAGGGCGAACCGTCATGCTCGCCCTTGTGGCGAGCATCCACGTCTCGAACACAGGTCTCGACCAGTGAAGACGTGGATGGTCGGGACAAGCCCGACCATGACGGCAGTGGCGAAGAATGACCGATCTCGACATCCTGACCCGCGAATGGCTCGGCCATCTCGCCCATGAGCGGCGGCTCTCGCCCAAGACGCTCGAGGCCTATGGCCGTGATCTCCGCCAGTTCACGACTTTCCTGACCGAGCATCTCGGCGGTGAGCCTTCGCTTGCCGACATCGCAGCGCTGAAACCGGCGGATCTGCGCGCCTTCCTCGGCCGGCGACGGCGCGACGGCGTCGGCAACCGCACGCTGATGCGCCAGCTCGCAGCGCTGCGCTCGCTGGCCCGCTTCGGCGAGCGCACTGGCAAGCTCAAGGCCGCGGCCTTCGCCGCCACGCGCGGGCCACGCATCGGCAAATCCCTGCCGCGACCGCTCGAAGCCCGCGCCGCAAAGGCCGTGACGCAGGCGGATACCCGCGCCGGCGAGGAGCGCGAGCAGTGGATTCTCGCCCGCGACGCCGCCGTGCTCGCGCTGCTCTATGGCTGCGGCCTGCGCATCTCGGAAGCGCTCTCGCTGACCCGCGCCCAGGCACCGACGAGCGCCGGCGACACGCTGACCGTCATCGGCAAGGGCAACAAGACGCGGATGGTGCCGGTCCTCCCGGTCGTCGTCGCCGCCATCGCGGAGTATCTCGCGCTCTGCCCGTGGCGGCTGCCTCCGGACGGCCCGCTCTTCCTCGGCGCGAAGGGCGGCCCGCTTTCGCCGCGCATCATCCAGCTTGCGGTCGAGGGCTTGCGCGGCGCGCTCGGCCTGCCCTCCTCGGCGACGCCGCATTCGCTGCGGCATTCCTTCGCCACCCATCTGCTCGGGCGCGGCGGCGATCTCCGCGCGATCCAGGAACTGCTCGGCCACGCCTCGCTCTCGACCACGCAGATCTACACCCAGATCGATTCGGCGCGGCTGATGGCGGCCTATGACGCCGCCCACCCACGGGCGCGCGGCTGAGAGAGAGCGGGGCGTCATGCCCAGGCCGTGTTAGCCGGGCAAGCGTGGCCAGGGCGGCGCCTCGCCGCGCAGCTTCTCCCACGCCTGCGCCATCCGCAGCACGCCGAGATCGTCGAAGCGCCGTCCCGTGATCTGCAGGCCGATCGGCAGGCCCGCAGCCGTCAGGCCGGCATGGACCGCGATCGAGGGCTGCTCCGACATGTTGGCCGGCAGCGTGAAAACGATGTGCTCGAACGGCCGTTCCGGGTCATGGATCGGCGAAGCCAGCTCGGCCGGATAGCTGGGAACCGGCGCGACCGGCGAGAGCACGAAATCGAAGGGCGCGCTCTGCTTCAGCGCCGCATCCTTGATCGCCAGCATCTGGCTCATGCCGCGGTAGACACGCTCGCCCGACAGGGCTTCGCCGCGCTTCGCCCAGGCGAAGATATAGGGCAGGACCGTGGACTGCTTCTCCGGCGCCAGTACGCCGATATCGGCCCATGCGCGCTGGCTCCAGAAATCGTCGAGCCCGTCCAGCATCTCCCGCGTCAGGAAGGCCGGCGCCTCCTCCACGGCCGCGCCCGCCGCCGTGAAGGCCCGGGCCGCCGCCTCGATTGCCGCCCTCGTCTCGGGATCGACCGGAATGCCGATGCCGGGATCGAGCTGAAGGCCGAGCCTGAGCCCCTTCAAATCGATGTCGAGTGCAAGCCAGTCGATCTCCTGCGGCGGCAGGCTCATGCCGTCGCGGGCGTCGGGCCTGGAAATCTCGCGCATCGTCAGCGCCGTATCCGCGACCGTGCGGGTCATCGGCCCGGCGACGCGGCCGTAATAGCTCGGATCGATCGGTACCCGCCCGAAGCTGGGCTTCAGGCCGACGAGCCCGCACCAGCCGGCCGGGAGGCGGATGGAACCGCCGATATCGGTGCCGATATGCAAGGGCCCGTAGCCTGCGGCGCCGGCCGCGCCCGCCCCGGCAGACGAGCCGCCGGGATTCTTCGACAGGTCCCAGGGATTGCGCGCCAGCTCGTGGAAGCTCGACAGGCCCGAGGAGAGCATGCCGTAATCGGGCATCGTCGTCTTCGCGAGCATGACGAAACCCGCCTCCCGCAGCCTGGCCGCGACCGGCGCATCCTCGGGCATCGGCACCAGATCCCGCGCGGCCGTGCCGACCGGCATCGGCGTGCCCTTCGTCGCAATGTTCTCCTTGATCGTACCGGGCACGCCGTCGAGCGGCAGCGGCTCGCCCTTCATCCAGCGCGCCTCCGAGGCTTTCGCGGCCTGGAGCGCCGTGTCGGGCTGGTAGGCGTAGAGCGCCTTGATCTGCGGCTCCCAGGCCTCGATCCGCGCGATCACCGCTTCCGTGACCTCGACCGGCGAGAGCACCCGCGCACGGTACGCCTCCAGCAGCTCGACGGCGCTGAGATCGGCAGGATCGGGCATCGACATGGTCCTCGTCAGATACGGGGCGCGGCATCTGAGCAACGCCACGCGTCATCGGCAAGCAGCCGAGCCGCGGGCCACCCCGGCTTCGGCCGCATTGCCAACGCAAGCAATCGCCGCGCCACGCCGGCGCCGATGTCAGATGAAGTAGTCCGGATACAGGCCCTGCAGCACGACGAGATCCGGCAGCAGCGTGCCGAGATGCTGGCGCATCGCAACCTCGGCAGCCGGGCCGTCATGCCGGCGGATCGCATCGACGATCGAGCTATGCTCGCGGATCACCATCGCCATGCGGCCGGGGACCGGGAGGGTCATGCGCCGGCAGCGGTCGATCTGGCTTTTGGCGGCTTGGGCGATCTTCCAGATGCCGGGATAGCCGGCGATATCCGCAAGCGTCTCGTGGAAGGCCTCGTCGGCGAGGTGGAAGCCCTCCTGGTCGCCCCGTTCGAACGCCTCGCGCTGCCGCGTGATCGTGGCGTCCAGCCGGGCGACGGACGAATCCGTCCCCGTCCGCGCCACGAGCTCGACGGTTGCGCATTCCAGCGCCTGCCGGATGAAGACCGCTTCGGGAATCGCCTCCGCAGGAATCCGCGCGACGAAGGTTCCGGCCTGCGGAAAGATCTCGACCAGCCCCTCCTCCTTCAACCGGATCAGGGCCTCGCGAACCGGGGTGCGGCTGATGCCGAAGCGCCCCGTTAGTTCCTTCTCGATCAGGGCCGCGCCAGGAACGATCTCCATCGCCAGGATCGCACGCCGCAACTCGTCCTGGACCATGGAAGCGGCGGTCGAGCGGCCGGCCGGCATGCCGCCCATGGCCTGGGGGCGTCGCTCGCGGCGGGGGCTATCCTCGTTCGCAGCACGCGGGGTCGTGGTCTCCGGCATCGCCTCACTCACATCAGCCGCGGATCGCCGCCACGCGCCTCGATTCGGCCATGGCAAAACGCGACACCGCCCCACGGCGATAGCACGCCCCCTTTTGACATACTAGTATATTAGTATATTGACCCGACACCCCAGCCCCTCCTATGGTCGGGCGCAGGCAGCCGCGAGTATCGAGCCCATGTTGCTTCACGACGATCGTCTGTTTCCCGCCGACCCGGTGACGCGCGGCATCGCGCGCCGGCTTTATGCGACGATCCGGGATCTGCCGATCATCTCGCCGCACGGCCACACCGATCCGCGCTGGTACGCCGAGAACCTGCCCTTTCCCGATCCCGCGACGCTTCTGGTCAAGCCGGATCACTACATCTTCCGGATGCTCTACTCGCAGGGCGTGCGGCTCGAGCAGCTGGGAATCGCCCGCAAGGACGGCGGCGAGGTCGAGACCGATCCGCGCAAGATCTGGAATCTCTTCGCCAGGTACTGGTATCTGTTCCGCGGCACCCCGACCCGGCTCTGGTTCGAGCACGCTCTTTCCTCTGTCTTCGGCATCAACGAGCGCTTCTCGCCCGAGAGCGCCGACCGCATCTACGACAAGATCACCGCCAAGCTGGACGAACCGGAGCTGCGCCCGCGCGCCCTGTTCGAGCGCTTCAAGATCGAGGCGATCTCGACCACGGAAGGCGCGCTCGACGATCTGAAATGGCACGACATGATCAAGGCGTCGGGCTGGGGCGGCAAGGTTGTCACCGCCTATCGCCCCGACAGCGTCGTCGACCCTGAATTCGAGGGCTTCGCCGGGAATCTCGAGCAATTCGGCGTCCTCACCGGCGAGGACGTCACGACCTGGTCCGGCTACCTCGCTGCGCATCGCCAGCGTCGCGCCTATTTCATCGAGCGCGGTGCGACCTCCTCGGATCACGGCCACGCCACCGCCCGAACGGCCAACCTGACGCCGGCCGAATGCGAGAAGCTCTTCGCCAAGATCCTCAAGGGCAAGGCCTCGGCCAATGACGCCGATCTCTTCCGCGGCCAGATGCTGACCGAGATGGCGAAGATGAGCCTCGATGACGGGCTCGTCCTGCAGATCCACCCCGGCTCCTCGCGCAACCACAACCCTTATCTGTTCGAGACCTTCGGACGCGACATGGGCGCCGACATTCCGCGCCAGACCGACTATGTCGCCGCGCTGAAGCCGCTGCTCGACGCGGTCGGCAATGAGCCGAACCTCACAATTATCGCCTTCACCCTCGACGAGACCAGCTATTCGCGCGAGCTCGCGCCGCTGGCGGGGCACTATCCCGCCCTGAAGCTCGGGCCCGGCTGGTGGTTTCTCGACGCGCCCGAGGCGATGCTGCGCTTCCGCGAGCTCACGACGGAGACGGCCGGCTTCTACAACACCGTCGGCTTCAACGACGACACCCGCGCCTATCTCTCGATTCCCGCGCGCCACGACGTCGCCCGCCGCTGCGACTGCGCCTATCTCGCCAAGCTGGTCGCCGAGCATCGGCTCGGCGAGGACGAGGCCGCCGAGGTCGCCCATGACCTCGCCTACCGACTGGCCAAGGAGGCTTACAAGCTGTGAGCGCGCCTCCTTCCCCCAGCCCTCATCCTGAGGAGCGCCGCAGGCGCGTCTCGAAGGATGTTCCAGAGGGCGCTGTCACCACGAGCTGGACCATCCTTCGAGACGCCGCTGACGCGGCTCCTCAGGATGAGGGCTGAACAGAAAGATGCGTGAAGAAATGAGCAGTATCGACGAGCGTCAGGCCGCCCATCCGCGCGACGTGAAGGGCTATGACACGCAAGGCTTGCGCAACGACTTCCTGATCGAGCGCGTCTTCGTTCCCGGCGAGATCACGCTGACCTACAGCCATTACGACCGCATGATCGTCGGCGGCGCGACGCCGACAAATGGGCCGCTGGCGCTCGCTCCCTATGCGCCGACCGGCACGCCCTTCTTCCTCGCGCGTCGCGAGCTCGGCGTCATCAATATCGGCGGAGCCGGCACGGTGACCGTCGACGGCAACGCCTTCGAGCTGCCAAACTTGGACGCGCTCTATGTCGGCCTCGGCGCCAGGGACGTCTCCTTCGCCAGCGCCGATGCCGCCAACCCGGCCAAGTTCTACCTGACGAGCGCACCGGCCCATCGCGAGGCGCCGCACCAGCTCATCCGCAAGGAGGACGCCAACACGCTGCATCTCGGCGCGGCCGAGACCTCCAACAAGCGCACCATCCGGCAATACGTCATGCCGAACACGACCGGCACCAACCAGCTCGTGATGGGCATGACGGCGCTCGAGCCCGGCTCGGTCTGGAACTCGATGCCCTGCCACACCCATACGCGGCGGATGGAGGCCTATCTCTACTTCAACCTCGACCCCGCCCATCGCGTCGTCCACTTCATGGGCGAGCCGACCCAGACGCGTCATATCCTCGTCGCCAACGAGCAGGCGGTGATCTCGCCGAACTGGTCCATCCATTGCGGCTGCGGCACCTCGAACTACGCCTTCGTCTGGGCCATGGCCGGCGACAATGTCGAGTTCACCGACATGGACGCCGCCCCCGTGGAGATCCTGCGCTGATGGCTGCCGCCTCGCCCTTCGACCTGACCGGCCGCAAGGCGCTTGTCACCGGCGCCAATACCGGCATCGGCCAGGGCATCGCGCTGGCGCTGGCGCAGGCCGGCGCCACGGTGGTCGCGGCCGGACGGTCCGGCATGGACGAGACGCTTGAACTGATCGCAGGCGCGGGCGGCACCGCTCACGCCCTGAAGGTCGATCTGCAGCAGGAGGGGATCGCAACCCGCGTCGTCGCCGAGGCGACCGAGCTCGCCGGAGCCCTCGACATCCTGATCAACAATGCCGGCATCATCCGCCGTGCCGATGCGCTCGACTTCAGCGAGAGCGACTGGGACGAGGTGATGAACGTCAACCTCAAGGCGACGTTCTTCCTGTGCCAGGCCTTTGCCAGGGCCGCGCTCGCAGAAGGCCGCGGCGCCCGCATCGTCAACATCGCCTCGCTCTTGTCCTTCCAGGGCGGCATCCGCGTCGCCTCCTACACCGCGAGCAAGAGCGGTCTGGCAGGGCTGACCAAGCTCCTCGCCTGCGAGTGGGCGGGCAAGGGCATCAACGTCAACGCCATCGCGCCCGGCTATGTCGAGAGCAACAACACGCAAGCCCTGCGCGCCGACGCCGAGCGCAATGCCGCCATCCTCGGGCGCATCCCCGCAGGACGCTGGGGCAAGCCGTCCGACATCGGTGGCGCAGCCGTCTTCCTTGCCAGCGACGCCGCAGCTTACATGCACGGCGCCGTCATCCCCGTCGACGGAGGCTGGCTCGCGCGATGACCGACCGGCTCGATTCCTTCTTCCAGCATGAGGCGAATATCGCCTGGGAGCCGACCGAGCCCGGCGTCAGGCGCAAGATCATGGCCTATGGCCGCGACCTCATGGTCGTGCGCGTCGCCTTCGAGGCCGGCGCGGTGGGCAAGCCGCACCAGCATCCGCACCGGCAAGCCTGCTATGTCGCGAGCGGCGTCTTCGACGTCACCATTGACGGCCGGACCGAGCGCCTCGGGGCCGGTGACACCTTCTTCGTGCCGGCCAACCTCATCCACGGCGTCACCGCGGTCGAGGCCGGGCAGCTCATCGATTCCTTCACGCCGATGCGGGAGGAGTTTCTCTGAGGAACAGACGGAGGGTGGCACGGGCCCTTCCGAGAAACCGACACTGCAACAAGGGGATAACCATCGCTTCGACCGGAAATCCGGCGGGGCGCCCATCACGGGCAAGAACGACCGGGAACCCGGCGTATCGCAATGGGAGGAGATTTGGACATGATCACGCGACGCCTTCTCGGCGCCTTCGCCGGCGCGACCCTGTTGGCCACGGCGGCGGCAAGTCACGCACAGGCGCAGAACGTCACGCTGCGCTCGACCGACATCCATCCGGACGGCTACCCGACCATCGAGGCCGTCAAACACATGGGCCAGCTGCTCGATCAGCGCAGCAACGGCCGCATCAAGATCAACGTCTTCCACTCGGCCCAGCTCGGCCAGGAGAAGGACACGATCGACCAGACGCGCTTCGGCGTCATCGACATGAACCGCATCAACATGGCGCCGTTCAACAACCTGATCCCGGCGACCAACGTGCCCTCGCTGCCCTTCATCTTCCGCTCGGTCGACCACATGCGGAAGGTGATGGACGGCCCGATCGGCGACAACCTGCTGAAGGAATTCGAGAAGCATGACCTGATCGGCCTCGCCTTCTACGATTCCGGCTCGCGCTCCTTCTACAACTCCAAGCGCGCAATCAATTCGCCGGCCGACATGAAAGGCATGAAGATCCGCGTCCAGCAGTCCGACATGTTCGTGGCGCTGGTCTCGGCGCTCGGCGCCAACGCCACCCCGATGCCCTTTGGCGAGGTCTATTCGGCCCTGCAGACCGGCGTCATCGACGGCGCCGAGAACAACTGGCCGTCCTATGAATCGACGCGGCATTTCGAGGTCTCGAAATTCTATTCGCAGACCGAGCACTCGCTCTCTCCCGAGGTGCTGGTCATGTCGAAGCGCTCCTTCGACAAGTTCAATGCCGCCGACAAGGAGCTGATCCGCGCCGCGGCCAAGGAGTCCGTCGCCAAGATGCGCGAGCTCTGGGATGCACGCGAGAAAGCCTCGGAGGCCAAGGTCAAGGCCGGCGGCGCTCAGATCAACACCGTCGAGAAGCAGCCCTTCATCGACGCGATGAAGCCGGTCTACGAGAAGTTCGTCACCGACGCGAAGCTCAAGGACATGGTCGCCGCCATCCAGGCGGTGAAGTAGCGCACGGACGGGGCGGGGCAGCTTCCGGGCTGCCCCGTTTCCCAAAGCCCTCATCCCGAGGAGCTGCGAAGCCGCATCTCAAGATGAGGGCCGAGGATGAGCAAACCGAATCCACGGACATCCCCATGCACGCTTTCACTGCGTCCCTCACGCGCCTCGGCGCCAAACTCAGCCTCTTCGCCCTGTTCGCCGCCGGCATCGGCCTCGTGCTGATGACCGTGATGGTCGCCTGGGGCGTCTTCGGCCGCTACGTGCTCAACGACACGCCGATCTGGGTCGAGGCCGGGTCGCTGTTCCTGATGTCCTGGTTCATCCTGCTCGGCGCGGCCGTCGGCGTGCGCGAGAGCGACCATCTCGGCTTCGAGGTTGGGCTGGTGCTATCGCCGCCGCCGCTGCGTGCAGTCCTGACCCTGCTCGGCGAGGGGCTGGTCTGCGCCTTCGGCCTGGCGATGCTGGCCTATGGCGCGCAGCTCGCCGCCGGCACCTG
>Ga0233377_1000835_pt1 | contig 12617 bp, 11 predicted proteins | sample ElkDunMinimDraft_6_FD_191540 | JGI IMG/M metagenome (GOLD analysis project Ga0233377, IMG submission 191540) | Fecal eukaryotic communites from dung pellets of Tule Elk in California, USA - Elk Dung E36 | ecosystem: Host-associated > Mammals > Digestive system > Large intestine > Fecal | place...
GACCTCCGCGGGAGCATTCCCCTGCACGGCGAGCACCTCGCGGTGCTCCGCGACGCGAAGGCTCGCTTGCTCGCTCCGAACGGCGTGCTCCTCCCGCAACGCGACGACCTCGTCGTCGGCGTCATCGAGAACGACGAGCTCGAGGCCTGGATGGATCGCGGGAGCGTGGGCTTCGAGCGCTACGGCTGGAAGCGCGACACGATCCGCCGATCCATACTGAACACGCCTGTCTCCGACGGCGGGAAGCTCCGCGCGAACGATCTCGTGACCACGGCCGACCGCTGGACGACGCTCGACTACGGCTCGGCGCGAGGCCCGATCGAGGGCGAGGTCAACCTCGTCGCTCGCCGGCGCGCCACCGCCCATGCGCTCGCGGTGTGGTTCGCGGCGACGATCTTCCAGGACCTCGGGTTCGCGACGGAGCCCGGGACGTCGATGGTCTACTCGCGCCTCCTCTTGCCGCTATCCGAGCCAATCGCGCTCGATCCCGACGACGGCGTCCACCTCGTGCTGCGCGCCGACGAGCAGGCGCAGCGGTGGGCCTGGGAGACGACGGTCACGCGCCCGGACGCGACGGTCAAGGCTCGGCTCCGTCAGTCGAGCTTCTTCGGAATGCCGACGTCCCCCGAGGCGCTCCTGCGCGCCTCTTCGAGCTACACGCCGAGCACATCGCCTTCCGGGGCGCGCGCGCGTCGCGTCCTCGAGCTGATGGACGGCAAGACGAGCATCGCCGACATCGCAGCTGCGCTCTCGGACTCGAAGCCCGCCACGCTCCCGGACGCGGCGCTCCTCGAGGAGGTGCGCGATCTCGCAGCCCGTTACGGGCGCTGACGGCCGCTCGCTCACGAGGTGCGCGATCTCGCAGCCCGTTACGGGCGCTGACGGCCGCTCGCGAGTGCCTCGACGATCAACCCGAGCTCGTGCTCCGTCGGCGGGCGCCCGCGCCGCCGGACGACTCGGTCGGCGACGCCGAGATGCACCGCGCCTCGCATCACGGTCGACTTCGCGATCGACTCGGCCCAGAGCCGCGATGCGCGCCGGATGCCGACCGCGGCGGGGCCGTATCGAGCGAACAGGATCCGGTTCTGGCGCTGCGACTCCACGTAGTCCGGCAGGAACGTCTCGTGCTTCGCGACGAGGTGGACGACATAGAGGGGCTCGGGGACGATCGCGAACCGCGCGCTTCGCACCGTCCGACACCAGAGGTCGCGGTCCTCCGCGCGGGTGAGCGTCTCGTCGTAGGGATTGGCGCGCAGCCACTCGCGCCGCGCGAGCATGGTCGCGTGCGGGAACACCCCACGCTCGAGCGCGACGCTTGGCGACGCCGGAACGCTCGCCTCGATCACGGCGAGAGGCTCGTCCTTCTCGTCCACGATCCCGGCCCACGTCCCCACCGCCGCGCATGCCGGTCCAGCGTCGCGGAGCGCACCGAGCTGGCGTCGCAGGCGATCCGGGTGCACGACATCGTCGGCATCCATCCGCGCGACCAGATCTCCGCGTGCTTGCTGGACGATCTCGTTGAGCCGCGCCGGCAGATGCCGGCGCTGGCCGTCGCTCACGACGACCACGCGCTCGTCGTCGCGAAAGCCCTCGGCGATCTCCAGCGAGCGATCGGTCGATCCGTCGTCGATGAGCAGGACCTCGAGGTTCCTCCACGTCTGCGCGAGCACCGAACGGATCGCCGCGCCCAGGAAGCGCTCCTCGTTCCAGAACGGAATGCCGATCGTGACCAGCGGCTCCGCAGACGTCACGACGTCTTTCGGAGCAAGCGGCGCGCGTGGTCGCCCGAAGCTTGAACGGCATAGCGAAGCGCCGCGGCGCCGTCGTCGCAGAGCGCGGTGGTGTAGACGAAGCGCGTCGCCGAGCGCAGTAGCGGATGCCGGGGCTCGGCAACCAGCCGGCGCACGAGCGGAGCACGAAGACTTCCAACGTGCCCGAGCGGAGCGAGCTTCTGCGAGGGCCCGCCGAACACGTCGACGAGCAGGGATGCCGCGAAGGACACCAGACGACCGTATCCCCATGCCTGCGCCCGTCGCGCCGCCTCGACAATCTGCGATTGCGTCATCAGTTCGACGAGGAGCTTCAGATCGTAGAGCCAGGCGAGACGCACGAAGCGGTGCGCCCCCGCATGGACGGCGAGGAACACGAGCTCGTCCTCGGGCGCGAGCACGCCGAGCGACTCGAAGCCCGCGAGCGGCACCGGCGCGCGACGCTCGACGAGCGGCTCGCTCGGGAGCACGTGTCCAAAGCCGCTGTACGCACGAAAGTGCAGCTCGAGCGGCAACGCTTCGGGATGTGCGTAGTGGAGATGATGCTTGTCTCGCTGGACGCGCGCGGCCTCGTCGGGATCTTCGGCGAGCCTCCAGCCGAGCGCTTCGAGCACGGCGCCTGCGCGCTCGAGGTCGGCCGCTCGCACGAGGAGATCGAGGTCACTCGTCGAGCGGGTCGACGGCCGCGCATAGTAGCGCTCCGCGAAGAGCGGACCCTTGAGGACGACGCCGTCGAGCCCCGCTTGCACGAACCGAGCGTCGATCCGGCGAAGAAGCGCGAGGTGCGCGGCGTGATCGAGCTCGCGCGCGATCGACATCGCGTCGAGGCGAGCAGCGAGGTCGGGCGGGAGGGCATGGCCGCTCGCCCGCCACGCGTCGAGCAGCACGCCCGTCAGGCCATGCTGCTCGGCGGAGGCGAAGAGATCGACCGGCACGAGGCCGCCCGGCACATGCGGAAGTCCGCGAAGCACCGCGACGAGGTCGCGCTCGGACTTCGACGAGAAGCTCGCAGCCACGAAAGCCCCCTCGAGCGAGGCTGGAGCACAAGCTCCAGCCTCGGGGACGAGAGCCGACTCAGGGCTCGATGTGAGCCTCGCAGGAGAACTTGTTGAAGTACGTGAGCACGGGCTCGCAGGTGTACTTGTCGAAGACCTCACCAGGATCGCAGATGCCGTCCGCGCAGGAGACAGTCGTGTTGCAGAAAGCGCCGTTCGCGACGGCCGGCTCGCAGGTCCACTCCAAGCGATCCGTCTTGTAGGCACCCGAGACGATGTCGTACGAGGCGCAGCGAAGGTTCGTATCACCACCGCCTCGCCAGGAGCAGGCGATCTCCGCCCCGACCGAGTCTGCCTCCGGATCGCCCGTGTCTTGGATGCTGCAGTTCTCACCTGCCTTGCGCAGCGGAGCGCACGCGCCGACGATCCCACCATCGCCCACCCCACCGTCACCGTCACTGGGGAGGCAGAAGAGTCCGGATGCGCACTCGAGCGAGGTCCGGCAGGGCGCGCCGTTCTGCAGCTGCCCCTCGAGCGCCGAGAAGCAGGCGGAGCGGATCTCCCTCAGCGACGTGCCGGAGAGCTCACACATCAAGCTGTTGATCTTCGCGATGCACTCGGCCCCCTTCGCCTGATTGACCTGGACGTTCTGCTGCGTGGTCGCGAGGCCGAGGTTCGAGCTCTCGAAGCCCAGCGTGGCGTAGACCCGAAGGCACTCGCCACGATCGAACGTCCCACCGTCGACGACGCCGCCTTCGGGAACGTTCGAGTTGCCGAAGCAGCAGCGCGTGAGCGCGTTGCAGATCGTGTCCGCGACCTGGTCGGCGTACGTCTCGACCTTGAGCCCAGCATCCGTGATCACATCGGGTCCGGTGTCCGCCGCCCCACCATCAACGGGCTGCGTGGCGTCGGGCTGACCGCCGGCGTCGGAGTCCGTGCCACCGTCGGGCGAGACGATGACGTCGTCGGAGGAACACGCGACGAGCGCTCCCGCAAGACCAACGGCCGTCGAGGAAACGAAGAAAAAGAGACGAAGGTTTTTCATGGACACTCCCCAGGCTCAGTCAATAGCACAGGAATGATTGATGCGGAGGTGACTGACCAAACGGCCATCGCCTCGAGAGCTTCATACACTTCTAGCTTAAATCACGACTATGTCGATTGTGTCGTTTCGCCTCGGTCAGATGAATGGCCGGGGGGGTATGTCTGGTGAACACTCACTCACCGCGCATCCGCGTCGACGAGACCGTGCTCATGCATCTCGCCGACGAGGACGAGGACGTCACGCAGGGCCGCGTCGCGACTCACTTCGTATCGTTCGACGAGAGCATCGGCGATCTGGAGCAAGACATCGCCCGCTTCGAGGCGCTTCCAGACCTCGGCCCCGATCGGGTCGAGGCCGAAGTACTCCCCGAGGCCGAAGTCGAGGAGGACCATCTCTTCGCCAAAGGCACGCGCATACACGCGAGGCGAGATCCGCACCTTCATCGTTGGTTCGATCGCGGTGACCACGGCAGGCATTGATGGATCATACCCTCAGGGAGCTGAGACGCCCACAAGCTCGAGGATCATGTCGACGGTAAGGTCGAGCTGCTCGAAGGCACGCGGACGCTCGAGCAGGTAGACGGGCGCATGCTCGATGACGGCGTGCAGGGCGTCGAGCTCGCGCCGCTGTCGTTCGGGCTCGTCGAGGACGAATCGCGCGACCTGCGGAATGAGGCTCTGCACCGCATGACTCCCCTGCCGTCGGATCAAGCGCGGCGCACTGCCTTCGATGAAGGCGAGCTCGACGAAGACCGCGAGCGGAACCGGCGCGCTTGCAGCACGAGCGCTGCGCCAAGGCTCCTTCTCCAGCGTAGACGGCGGCGCGCCGAGCGCGCGCCGTGCTTCGGCGTCGAGCCAGTGATCCATCTCGTGAGGCACGACATCCCATCTCGCCGGTCCCCGCTCCTCCACACCGACGGCGTCGTCGGCAAGGAGGTCGCAGCCTCGCCGGCACATGGCCGCAGCGAACGTCGACTTGCCCTCGCCACTCCGGCCCAGGAAGACGACGGCGCGGCCGCCCGCCGACACCGCCGAGCCGTGCAGGCCGAGCCGCCCTTCGACGTGACGGAGCAAAAGCCACGCACTCCCGCGCCGGATCTTCTCTATCTCGCGTGGATCGACGCCGGGTTCGAACGTCAACCGCGAGCTCGACGCATCTCGCGCGGCGACGAGCATCGCGAGACCAGGCCATTCGCCGATCAACTCCGCACCGCGCGTGCCGATGCGGAAACACAGCTCGCCGTCGTGGACGCTCTCTGCGAGCCAGGTCACTCCGTCCATCATGCCGCCCCACGATGACGAAGGAAGGCCTCGACGGCGAGGACCGCCCAGCAGTTGGCCCACTGCTCGCCGTCGTCCGGAGCCCGTTCGAATGCTGCGAACGCATCCTGAAAACGTCGAGCGACGACAAGTCCTGCTGCGGAGAGCTCGCGGACGGAGACGAGCGGACGCAGCATCTCGAACCCGCCGGCGGCAACGAGGAATCGTTGAAGCCCGAGCTCGAACCGGGCCTTGTCGGTCCGACCGACGAGCGATGCCGGCAGGAGGTCCCGAACCGCCTCACGGAAGAGGCCACGGCGAATTTCGGCGTGGAGCAGCCAGGAGGGTTCGAACGATCGCACGAGCGCGCGGAGGCTTCGCTCGAGAAAGGGCGGATGACAGGTGATTCCCGCAGCGACGTCTTCTTGATGACGCAGCCAGGCCAGGTGCTCGTGATACGGGTGCTCCCAGGGTGTCGCGTCGGGCTCTTGATCGGGAGCGCGCTCGCGCGACTCCAGCCGATCCGCAAGGCGTGGTCCTGCCCACGCCGGGAGCTCCGGACGCCGTCGTCGATGCCGCCATGCGCGAACCATGGGTGGCTGCACGCGCGCGAGGAGCGGGCGGATAACCCATTCGACGACGGGCCATGACGGACGATCGAAGCCGCGCATGGACCGCGCAGCGCGGATGCCGCGCAAGGGGCTCTGCATCGCGATCCTGGCCAGCGCACGGGGGTCACCGTCGAAGATCTCGTCTGCCCCCACGCCGGTGAGGACAACCTCGGCTCCGTTGGCCTTGGCGCGTGCCAGCGCCTCCACCTCCATGAAGCCGCCGGGCCACGTGAATGGGGCTGCGTCCACACCTCGATGCAACAGATCGATCCTCTTCGCGCCATCCTCCGGACGAACACGAACGACCTCGCAGGACAGGTGACGCTCGAGCGCGGCGAGATGGGGACGGTCATCACCTTGGCCGCCGAAGTCGAGCGCGACCGCGAAGATCGTGGCTCCGTGCTCGCGCGCCCAGGCGTGCGCGAGCGCCAAGAGCGCCGACGAGTCGACACCGCCGCCGGTGAGGACGGCAGCGCGCGTTGCCCCCTGGAGCGCGTGAGCGACGGCCCTCTCGAGGCCGTGCCGGAGGCGCCGTGCCGCTTCGAGCGGGGTCCTTGCTGGCGTCGCCTCATCGAGGCGTTCGAGAGGAAACGGACGTGTGTAGGTGGCGCGAACGCCGCGGAGGACGGTGGCCCCCGCTGGAGGCGAGCCGAGAACGAGGCGGTCGGCGATGACGTCGAGGTCGAGGTCAAACCTACGACTTTGGCCGATCTCCGCGAGCCGGAAGGCCGGCGGCACTTCCGCCGCATCGAACCTGAATCGACCTCGCCTCGCTTCGAACGGACCGCCTACGCTCACATCTTGCCGGTCATGATGAGCGTACCGCCCCCCTCCGTGATTCCCATCGAGGTTCCCAGGGTCAGCTCACGCACCGAGCCCAGCCGCCGGAGACGAGGAGCGCTGTAGGGACGGCGCGGCTCCGCGATGCTGTGTTCGCCTGCGGCGATCTCGGCCTCTACCTTCGGCGTCATTGCAAGCGTTCTCCTCGAGACGGTCCACATGAGTTGCCCATCTTTCGACTGGCGTTCACCTTGGACTGTGCACAAGGTGGTACCCCAGTTCGGTAGCAACTTCAACCTGGGCTATGTACCGAATGTCGCGCTCCAATGACCTCGACCTCCGCCGCGCCGACACGCCCGATCGGCTGTTCGCCAGACTGGAAGCCATCGCGGTCGGGCTCGGGCTCATGGGCCCGCCAGCCATGGATCTCACCGGGGAACCCGCTGCGACGGAGGGTGATCTGCACGAGGACGGGTACGCGCTCGTGGCCGATATCTTCGGACGCGCGGCCTGCGAGGCCCTCGCGACGATGATCGACCGGCTGCTGGACGCCGGCCTGCCCGCGGTCTTCGTCCTCGCTACCGACGCCGCGCTCGAGCTCGGACAGCGCGTCGAGCGTACCGTCTCGTCCTTCATGCGGCGCCCCTATGTCGTCGTCGATGACGCGTGGGCCTGGCGCATCTCGCCGGGGAGCTCGGGTTGGCCGCCCCATCGCGGCGTGACCACCCTCCTCGACCGGGACGCTCCCGAGCTCGTCAACACGTGGGTCGCCTTGTCCGACGTGGAGAGCGACCGCTCGTGCATGCACTTCGTCCGCCTCGATGACGACCCGGCCTACCCCAGGGAGCTCGGACGCATCGACGCCGTCGCCAAGGCGCGCGCCGCACCCGTGCAGACGGGTTCCCTCCTCTTCTGGAACGCCAACAGCCTCCACTGGGGTGGGCGCTGCTCGCCGGAGGCCGCTGGGCCGCGGTTCAGCTGCTCGTTCTCACTGGAGCGCGCCGACGTGCCGCACCGCCCCGCAAGCGCCATCTCCCGCCGGCTCACGCCTGTGGAGCGCATCGACCTCGTGGCAGGCCAGATCGCCGTCTACGGAGAGGGCCAACCCGATGTATCTCCAGAGGTTCTCGACTGGGCTCGCGCCGCGTCCGCGCTCCGCCGCCTGCAGAGCGGGCGCCCGTAAAGAACGGTAAACCGAGGCACCATCGGCGCTCCTCCGCCGTCTATCCCCTCGAGTCCGACACGCTGCGGACCCACCCCCAAAGACACGAAGGAGTCTCGTTCAGATGCGATTCAAGCTCATTGGTACCGTCCTCGCGCTCGCCACCGTCTTCGCCGCTGCCCCCGCCATGGCCGGCGACAAGCACGGCAAGCACGACAAGCCGAGCTTCCCCATGCCCGCCGACGCGTTCAAGCAGAAGGTCGACGCGCGGCAGGCGAAGGCGCGCGAGCGGATGGAAAAGCGCGCGTCGAGCCTCTCCGCGGAGCAGGCGAAGGAGCTACGCGCGAAGTTCGACTCCGGCGTCGCGAAGATCAACGCGGAGGTCGCGAAGGCGACCGCCGACGGCACGGTCACGAAGGAGGAGGCCGCCGCGGTCCGCCAGGTCGCCAAGGAGATCCGCGGGAGCCACGGCAAGCACGGCAAACACACGCGGCGCGGCGACAAGGCGTGAACGCTGCGCGCCGTCGATCGGGGGGGGAGACGTCCGTGGCCCGTGACGAACGCGGCCGCGTCGCTCTCTCGAGCGCGCGGCCAGCCTTGCCTTGCTTGCCTTGCTTGTCGTCGGTCGCGGCTTATTGCTTCTTTCCCTTGACCGTGAAGGTGCTCGTCGCTGCATAGCCACGCACCATGACGTGGAGCTTGCCCGGAGCGTCGAACGTGACCTCGCACTTCTCGGCCGACCCGTTCTTGTACGGCCGGCAGTCGTAGACGCGCGCCGCGGCGGGAGCGTTCTTCTTCACGTAGAGGTCGGCGTCGCCGGTGCCCGAGAGCTCGATCGTGTACGTGCCTGCCGGCGCGTCGTAGCTGAAGGCCTCCTCGGCGTTGCGCGCGACGGTCCCCGACTCCTCGAACGGCGTGAACGTCCCGCCCTCGCCACCGCCGCCGCCATCACCGCCCGAGCCGATCTGCATGCCGGGCGTGTAGACGTTGTCCTCCTCGCCGGTGACGAGGACGACCTCGGCACGGTCGATGTTCTCGAAGATCTTGTCGTAGGTCTTCGGCTGCTCGAACTGGAGCAGTCCGTTCACCATCGCCGTCGACGCCGCCGGCATCGAGTGGAAGTAGGACGGCATCGCGTTCGTGACGAACTCCATGTACTTCGTCCCCGACGGATCGTCCGGGTTGAGCGCCGCGCGGGTCTGCGCGAGCGAGCCGTCGACGTACGCGAACGTGTCGCAGCCGTTCATGAAGAACATCTGGTACTTGCCGGGGAGCCAGCGCCCCTTGCGCGCGAGCGCGCGGACGTTCTGACCAAGGCCGGCGTGGCCGTTGTACATGATGAGGTCGGCCGACGGCGTGAGGCTCTCGTAGCGCGCGTCGAAGCCCGGCCAGACGGAGGTGATCGCGTCGACGAGGAGCGCCGTCACCTTCACCTTCTTGCCGTCTGCGAGCGTGCCTTCGATCGTCACGTCCTTGATGTCCGGGCCCGGAGCGTCGGACACGTTCGCCGGCGCCGTGACCACCTGGAGGTCACGCAGCTGCGTCTTCATCGTCTTCACGAACGAGTTGAAGCCGCGGACGCCGACGTCGCTCGCGCCGCCCGTCGCCTCGTTCTTCCCGAAGATCGAGATGACCTCGAGGCGGTCGTCCTCCCAGACCTTGTGGAGCTCGGGGTACTTCCCGGTCGTGTTCGTCGTCGAGCGCGTCGCCGTCGCCGTCGTCTTCACGACCTCGGCGTCGGTGATCTGACAGCCGTTCGCCTCGGGCCGGTAGTAGTACCACATGCTGCCCGCATCGACGTCGTGCGCAGCCCAGTCGACGCACGTGTGCTTGTGCGCCTCGGTGAACGCCTGCTGTCCGGAGAAGCTGACGTCCTTCGGCAGCTTGAAGTCGTAGCGCGTCGGGAGGTTCGTCTTGCTGCCCCACGCGACGGGGAGCTTCGCGTGGTACCGGATCTCGATCTTTCCTCCGACGTTCGTCTTCTGGATGTTCGTCAGCTCCAGGGTGTCGAGGCGACCGACGCTCCGCTGCTGATTGAGGTGTCCGATCGTGTAGAGGAGCTGGTCCTGGATCGTCTGCTTGTCGTTCCACGACGAGTCGGTGACGAGCACGCCGTCGAACTCGAAGTCGAGCAGCGTCGCCTGATTCGAGCTGAACGCGCCCTCGTCCGTCGCGTCATCGTCCGCCTCGGAGTCGGCGGCACATCCTGCGATGGCGACGAGAGACACGAGACCAGACGCGAGCAAGGCGAAACGACGCATGGTGGGAAGCTCCGGGTGGCGGCGACGCAGAAAGCGGCCGCCGACGCTCCAGCAATACGTGTTCCGATGTATGCCCCTTCCCCACTGGGCTGAAAGCCCACAGGATCACACATGTTCCACAGGCGTCACGACGTGTTGCAATGGACTGTCGGCGATCGCGTGGATCGCGCGAGATCCGCTAAGCCGCGCGACCGTCGACGTCAGGCCTTGTCGACCTCGACGGCCACCTTGGGGGCATCGACGTCGCCGATGAGGGGCAGGACGATGCGAAGCGAATATTTCCCGGGCGTGAGCGGGCCGGCGGGCAATCGAGGGTATCCGCGGCCGTCCCAGACCTTCGCCTTGTCCGGTGCCCACTTCGTCTTCACGGCGTCCCACGAGATCTTGATGCGCGCCGTACCGTTCTTTTCGAGCGTGACCTTGGCCGCCTTCGCCTCGCGTGTCTCGGGCTTGAAACCCTTCGGGTAACCGGGCCACCGCGTCGAGGGGAGGTCCGCGCGCCGGCCTTTTCCGTCGAGGGCCTCGATGTCGAACCGGGGCGACGGATCACCCGTGAAGTACAGAGGGAGCGGGTCGCTCGTCTTGTTCCGGAGCGTGATCTGCACGTCGATCCGACCGCCCGGGGTCGTCGACGGGGTGCTCGTCGTCACCTTCACCTCGAGCTTGTCCTTGATCGACGGCACCTCCGAGGCGCGCGGCATCGGGACCTCGCACTGCTTCAGCGTCTCCTCGAGGTTGTCGAAGTCGCTCGAGCTGCAAGCAGTGCTGCCCGGCGCAGGGGTCCCGCTGTTGGGCGTCGTGACGCTGCTGTCGCCGTCGTCGTCGTCCCGGGGCGCGGTCGGGACGTTCTTGATCGTCCCGATCGGCTCCATCTCGAGCTTCTTCGGTTGAGGCGGGGGCGTGCACCCGAAGAGCAACGCAATGCCCGATGCCGTCATCAACCCGCACACCAGACCACGGAGGGTGGCGCCCAGCGTCACCGGACCCGGACTGCGGCCCGCTCGCGGGCGCCGCGGCACGGATCTGGAGCTTTGGTCGCTACCCACAGGTCGAACGAACATCCTGTCCGAGGGATCCTCCTGCGTCTCGTCCTTTTTCGTCCAGGTTTTTGTGCAAGCGAAGTAGAAGCGGCCCGTGACGTCTCACCCCCCAGCGGCATCGAAGGTCAGCACGAAAGGACTTCCAATGCGAAGCGTCGCGTCGATTCACGCTGAGCCCACCGTGGGCGGCGTGATCGAGGGCGAGGGTCGTGAGCCCTCGCTCTCTCAAGGCCGCCGGCTCATCAGCGGCCCTGGTCGTCTCCTGCCCACCAGGGCACTGGCCGCTCTTCTCTTCACTGCCTCGTCCAGCATCGTCTCCTTCGCGATGGCGCAGCCCGCGCCTGCGAAACCCCCGCCGAATGCGCCAGGAGCACAGCCGCAGCCGCCTGCGCCGGCTCCGAGCCCGGCCGCTCCGACGATCGGCACGGCCGAAGCCGCCCCGGCTCCTGACCTGATGGCCGCCGTCCCCGGCGGGATCACGGCCGAGCAGGTCGCGTCCCGGGCAGCGGCGACGAGCTACCAGGCCAAGGCCGCCGAGTCGAACGCATCCGCCGCATCCGCGAGGGCGGACGCTGCGTGGGCGAGCTACCTTCCTCAGCTCGGGCTCAAGGCGAGCTACACGCGCCTGAGCGAGTTCACGGCGCCGGTCTTCGGCGTCCCGGGGATCAACTCGGTCATGACGACCTCCGCGCCCGGGACCACGCCCGTCAATCCGGCCGACACCTTCTCGGCGTCGTCGGCGACGCGCTTCCCGCTCATCTTCAACCAGTGGCTGACGCAGGCGACGATCTTCATACCGATCAGCGACTACTTCCTGAAGATCAACCAGGGGTACACGGCCGCGACCAAGCAGGAGGAGGCGGCCCGACACGACATCGCGGCCGCCCGCGCCAAGTCGTACTCGGATGGGAAGATCGCCTATTTCACCTGGCTCCGCATGCGCGGCGGAGTGAAGGTTGCCGAGCAAAACCTCGCCGTCGCACAGGCGCACCTCAAGGACGCGCAGAACCAGTTCGCCGTCGGCAATGCATCGAAGGCCGACGTCCTGCGAGCCCAGACGCAGGTCGCCGCCGCCGAGCTCCTCGTCGAACGCGCGAAGAGCGGCGTCGTCATCGCCGAACGCCAGGTACGTGTCGCGATGCACGCGCAGGAAGAAGAGAAGTTCGAGCCCGGGGAGTCGCTCGACAACCCGCTGCCGCCCTCGCCCGGAAACGTCCGCGCGCTCGTCGGCGAGGCCATGACCGCGCGTCCGGAGATCAAGAGCATCGACAAGAACGCGACAGCGACGCGCAAGCTGGCCGAAGTCCAGCGCGCGGGTCGGTACCCGTCACTCTCCGGCTTCGGGGACCTGACCTACGCCAACCCGAACCAGCGTCGCTTTCCGATGCGAGACGAGTGGTTCCCGACGTGGGCGGTCGGCGCTCAGGTCACGTGGTCGCCGAACGACGTCGTCAGGGCTGGTCCGAACGCGGACGACGTCGAGGCCCGTGCCGCGGCGCTCGACGCGCAGAAGTTCGCGGTGCGTGACGGGATCGAGATGGAGGTCACGCAGGCCTATCAGGCCGTGGTCGAGGCCGACACGGCGATCCAGACCACGACGCGTCAGCTCGAGAGCGCCGAGGAGGCCTACCGCGTCGCGCGCGAGCTGTTCAACGCCGGCCGTGGCACCGCGACGACCCTCATCGACGCCGAGAC
>Ga0233377_1000836_pt1 | contig 12612 bp, 11 predicted proteins | sample ElkDunMinimDraft_6_FD_191540 | JGI IMG/M metagenome (GOLD analysis project Ga0233377, IMG submission 191540) | Fecal eukaryotic communites from dung pellets of Tule Elk in California, USA - Elk Dung E36 | ecosystem: Host-associated > Mammals > Digestive system > Large intestine > Fecal | place...
TCGCAAAAACAATACTGGTGATTTAATGAATAGGGCTACAGAAGATGTAAATCAAGTAAGGAATTATTTAGGCCCGGCTATCATGTATGCAATAAATACAGTGGTATTATCTATCATGATAATATATGCAATGTATAGTGTTAATGCTACCTTGGCTACCTATTCTCTATTACCGATACCTATTATCTCTGTTATTATCTTGTTTGTAAACAAGGTTATTAACAGAAGAAGTGAGAGAATTCAGAGACAATTATCTCATCTGTCATCTTTTGTTCAGGAAACATTTTCGGGTATTCGTGTAATTAAAACATATACTCGCGAACAGGACAAAATGAATGGTTTCAAAGACGAAAGTGATCGTTATAAAGACATTAACCTTAATTTAGTAAAAGTACAAGCTATCTTCTTTCCATTAATTATTTTTTTAATAGGATTCAGTACTATAATAACGGTATATATTGGTGGATTAGAAGTAAAGGCTGGAAATATTACAGCTGGTAACATTGCAGAGTTTATTATTTATGTAAACCAATTGACATTCCCAGCAATGTCATTGGCTTGGGTTACGTCATTAGTTCAGAGAGCTGCAGCATCCCAAAAACGTATTAACGAGTTTCTGGATACAAAATCGGAGATTAAAAGAGGAAATCTGGAACTGGAATTAAATGGAGATATTCAATTAAAGAACGTTTCCTTTACTTATCCTGATACTGGCATAAAAGCAATTGACAATATAAGTTTCCATATTCCTGCAGGACATACCTTGGCTATTATTGGCAGAACAGGATCTGGAAAGTCAACTTTGGCAAATTTGTTAATGCGAATGTTTGATGCAGATCAGGGTGAAATTTTATTCGATAAGCATAACATTAAAGAATTCCAATTAAAATCTATTCGGGAACAGATTGGTTTTGTACCGCAGCAAGTTTTTCTTTTTTCAGATACTATTGCAAGAAACATTGCCTTTGGATTGGATCAAGTAGATACACCGAAGGTTGAGCAAGCAGCCAAAGATGCTGTAGTTTATGATAATATTATTGGTTTTGATGAAGGATTTGAAACCCATATTGGCGAGAGAGGAATTACTTTGTCAGGGGGTCAAAAACAAAGGGTTTCTATAGCAAGGGCTTTAGTGAAGGATCCAAAGATATTAATGTTTGATGATTGTCTTTCTGCTGTAGACACAAAAACAGAAGAGGAAATCCTATACAATCTTGGAAAAATTATGAATGGTAAGACTTCAATTATCATTGCTCACAGGATTTCTACGATCAAAAATGCGGATCATATCATTGTTTTGGATGATGGCAGGATCATTGAAGAAGGAACTCACTCCGAGTTGCTGTCAAAAGATGGTGAATATGCTTCATTATACGATAAACAATTGTTGGAGGCTTAAAAATTACTTCTATTTTTTTTGTAAAAAATATTTCATTCATACCAATTAAATCAGATGTAATTTATTTACATTTGAATAAAATTATTACCAAATCATTATGAAATCTATTTTATTGGGTCTTTGCATGGTATGTGCAAGCCTAATGGGATATTCTCAAGATAATCCACTACCTAAGTTGGACTTGGGACTATTCTCTACAGACCACAAGCAGAATGATACTTCTGCACATGCAATTGTATTATACGATCATGGAAGAACTGAATTAGAGTATATTGAGGGTGACCGCGGCTTAATGGTTGTCCATAATGTTCATGTTCGTTTAAAAATCTTAGACAAGGATGGTGTTGATGCAGCAAACATTGAGATTCCGCTATACAAATATGGGTCTGACATGGAATATGTTAGGGACATTAAGGGGAAAACATTAAACTTTGAAAATGGCAGGCTTGTAACCGATGAATTGAATAAAGATGCTATTTTCACTGATAAAACATCTCAGTATAGTCAAAAATTAAAATTCACGCTTCCGAATATAAAGGAGAACTCCATAATTGAGTATTCATATAGGTTGGTTTCACCAAATATCAGGAACTTTAGAACCTGGTACTTTCAATCCGAATATCCTAAAATTCATAGTGAGTACGTAGCTGTTATTCCAGCAACCTTTATGTATAACACCAATTTAAAAGGATATTATCCATTAACGGACACTAAAACTTCAGTTTTAAATAAACACTTTTTACTAGGGGGAGATAGGCAAGACTGTTCAAGATTGACTTATATCATGGAGAATGTGCCAGCATTTAAAGAAGAGGAGTACATGCTAGCGCCTATCAATTATGTTTCATCAATAAACTATGAATTACGCACCTACTTAGATCCTAATGGTCCACATACGAATTATGCGAAAAACTGGTCGGATATTGATCAAGATTTAATGCTACAGAAGGAGTTTGGGGGGCAAATCAAGAATAAAGGAGCATTTAAGGATATTTTATCTGGAATAATCGAAGGAAAAGAAACAAAACTAGATAAGGCAAAGGCGATATACTATTATTTACAAAAAAATATCACTTGGAATGAGTACTTGGGCAAGTTTGCTGATGTTGGTGTAAAAAAGGCCTTAGAACTAAAGAAAGGTAATATTGCGGATATTAATCTAGGATTGGTCGCGGGCCTAAATGCTGCAGAAATAGAGGCTTATCCAGTGATAATCTCCACACGTAATAATGGTATTCCAAGCTATATTTTTCCAGCAATGACCGACTTCAATGCTGTGCTATGTGTAGCAAAAATTGATGGGAAAGATTATTTACTCGATGCTTCAGAGAAGTTTCTTCCTTTTGGAGAATTATCTATGAGATCCATCAATGATAGGGGAAGAATAATTTTTTCAAAAAGTCAATCCGATTGGATTTTATTAAAGAATGATGTTCCTTCAAGGAAAAACTACAATATTCTTGGGAAAATGGATTCACTTGGAAAAATAACCGGAACTATTCGTGTTCAATATACAGGATTAGATGCTTTAATAAAGAGAGGAGAAATTGATGATTACAATACATTTGAAGAATATGAGGAAAAATTAATAGAATCCGTAACCTCATTACGTATTATGGGATCAAAGATTGAAAACCTTGAAGATATGGAAAAACCATTAGTTGAGCAATTGGAGTTCGAGATGGATTTAAGAGATAACTTTAAGGAAAATGCATTCCTTATTAATCCTATTATTTATGAAAGGATTACAAAAAACCCATTTAAGCTAGAAGAACGTAATTATCATGTAGACTTAGGGGCTCCTCAAACGGAGGTTTATAATATAAATATAGCTATTCCTCCAGGGTATACCATTTCAAACAAACCCAAAGATTCAGCAATGTCATTGCCTGAAAGTTCTGCAAAATATAGCTTCAGGTCTCTTTATGAAAACAATATTCTAATGCTTCAACTAAACACTTCGTTGAACAAGGCAATATTTACGCCTGAAGAATATTTTCACTTGAAGGAGTTCTTTTCAAGAATCATTCAACAACAGATGACTGACTTTCAATTCAAAAAGATATGATCAAAAAATTAGTCTTTATTATTTCTTTAATCTTATTAGGAAACCAATTTGTACAAGCACAATATGAGGCTTCAAATATTCCAAAGGAATTATTGAGTAGGGCCTCCGCAACCATTAGGGAAGAAAATCAAATTTTTGATATCAAAAGTCCGAGTGAGATGATTGAAACTGGCCGACGTGTTATCACAATACATAATAGTAGTGGTGAAGATTATGGCGCTATTCAATTTTCCTATGACAAATCAAGACAGATCAAAAATATCAAAGGCGAAGTGTTGGATTCAGATGGTAAAGCTGTTAAGAAATTCGGAATTAAGGATTTTAGAGATTACAGTGCTTCCAATGAGGGTACCATGTTTACAAATACTCGAATAAAGCATTATTCTCCATCTCTTCCCTCCTTTCCATATACTATTGTATTTGAATATGAGATTCGTCATAACCAAACTTTGGCAATCAGTTCATGGCGTCCTGATTTTTATGGAGATGTATCAGTTGAAAAAAGCAGTTATGAAATTCTTGCCTCTCCTGATTATAAACTTCGCATATTAAAGAAAAATTTAATCAAGGACGGTAAAGAGGAAATCAAAGGGAAGCAAAAATCTTATTTCTGGAATATTGAAAATATCAAAGCCGTAAGATCGGAACCTTATAGTCCAAATCGTCATGAAACTGGAATGCGTGTTTTTGTTGTTCCTGAAAACTTCGAATACTATAAACATTCAGGACAGGTAAACGATTGGAATTCATTCGGTAAATGGTTAAATACGGCGTTACTTAAAGATAAGAGACAATTACCTGAAAGCACTGTTGCTAAAGTTAAAGAGATCACTAAGGATCTAAAAACAGATAAAGAAAAAGCAAAAGCTCTATATGAATATCTACAGAAAAAGACAAGATATATTTCTGTCCAAATAGGAATTGGAGGTCAAGAACCTTATCCAGCTTCAGATGTAGATAAATTAGGATATGGCGATTGTAAAGCTCTTGTAAACTATATGCAGGCTTTATTGGATGTAGAGAAGATTCCATCCTATTATTGTATTGTAGAAGCTGGAAATAGAAAAATGAATGTAGATCCTGAATTTGCCAATTTGGTTGATGGAAACCATATTATACTCTGTTTACCATTTGAAAATGACACAACATGGTTAGAATGTACAAGTCAGGACCTTCCATTTGGATATTTAGGTGATTTTACCGATGACAGATTAGTTTTAGCGGTAACAGAAGATGGTGGGAAGGTAATGCGTACTGCTGTCTATTCCTATGACCAAAACCTACAACATAGAAAATCTTCATTTGTTATGAACAAGGAGGGTAAGATTAGTGGGAATGTTAAGACTGAATTCTCAGGAACACAATTTGAGAATCATTTTTATAACATGAAGAAAATCAAAGATGAGCAGATTAAGGCATTACGTCAACTATATGACATAAACCGAATACAGTTTAATGACATTAAATACGCCGTAAATCAAAACGAAAAGCTTTCATTGACGGAAGATCTGAATATTGAAGTCGAAAATTTTGGCATTAAGAATTCAGATAATTTTACTGTATTTCCTAATTTCTTAAATCGGAGTAAATCTATTCCAGATATTAGAAATAGATCTAATATTGTCAAAATTACTAGAGGTTACACTGATATTGATGAAACAGAGATTCAACTTCCAGAGAACCTTTTACCTGTAATAATTCCTGTTAATAAAAAATTAGAGGTACCAATGGGTACCTATGAATTTACCGTGGACATAAAGGATGGCAAGATGATTTGTTATAGAAAGATACAGATTAGAGAAGGGGTTTATCCGGCAGAGAGTTATGCTGACTTTAGTAAATTTATGCTGGATATTTCACTAATTGATGGTACAAAATATAATTTAGCTTTGATAAAGTAAATTTTGGAAATTGCAGTATATTTACCGCTTCCAGGGGGATTAGCTCAGATGGCTAGAGCGCTTGCCTGGCAGGCAAGAGGTCACCGGTTCGAGCCCGGTATTCTCCACCTAAATCAAAAAAGCAGGAATAATTATTCCTGCTTTTTTGATTTAAGATATTTAGTCTATTTAGTTAGACAAAAAGTTCCAATATCTAATTGTCTAAAGTCATATCTTCTATGTATAATATAAAGTCTCTGTAATTGTCTAGAGTCTAGTCTAGAGTTTATTTGTCTATTGTCTGGAGTCTATTGTCTGGAGTCTCCTGTCTAGACACTATTAAACAAAAAAGCCTCAGATGGTATCATCAGAGGCTTTTCTGTTTAATTATAAAAACCTTAGTTGTTTTCTTCTACAGGTAATACAGAAACGTAAGATTTATTATTTGCTTTTTTACGGAAAACTACTGTTCCATCGATTAAAGCATATAAAGTATGATCTTTACCGATACCAACGTTAGCATCAGGATTATGTTGCGTACCACGTTGACGTACAATGATGTTACCAGCGATAGCTACTTGACCACCGAAAATTTTGATACCTAGTCTCTTACTGTGTGATTCGCGGCCGTTCTTGGAACTACCCGCACCTTTTTTATGTGCCATTTCTTTATTCTAATTTATGACTTACGTCAGATTTAAAATTCAATTATAAACTGATACCAGTGATCTGGATTTTAGTGAATTGTTGACGGTGACCGTTTTTCTTTTTGTAGCCTTTACGACGTTTTTTCTTGAAAACGATAACTTTTTCACCTTTCAAATGTGACAAAATAGTAGCTGAAACTTTAGCACCTGAGATACTTGGAGTACCTACAGTAAACTTACCACCGTCCTCTGCTAACAATACATTGTCAAATTCAATACTAGCGCCTTCGTCTCCTTGTAAACGGTGTACAAAAAGATATTGGTCTTTTGCAACCTTAAATTGCTGTCCTGCTATATTTACTATTGCGTACATTGTTATTTATTAAAATTGTTATTATTTAATGAGTCGCAAAGATAAGGTATATTTTTTATTTGAACAAAAGTATTTAATCAATTTTAGCTCAAAAAACGAGAAAACATAAATATTCCTCTTACTCTTCGGGCTTAAACAAATCCAAGGTCTTCTTAATTTGCTTCAAATAACGGCCATACATCATATTAACAATCCATCGGAATCCAAATGTACCAGCAATAATTATCAATGCTTGACTGCCAAAATAAATCAACTTACCGGTCAATCCAAACGAAAGTGCTCTTCCAATGGCATCCTTTTGCCCAGAAACCGTTTCCAGAGTTGCTGTCATTAATCCAATGGCCAAGCCGCAAGCCAAACCCATGATAAAGAATACAAAAAAACAGGTATGATAAAAATCAATAAAAAACCTTAGTTCATAATAAAACCACAATAAGTTATCGCGAGAATCGTAATTCATATGATATGATCGCTTATAGAATTTATAGAATTTCACAAAAAAGAACAAAAGTAAAATTGAGATCAAAAACACAAAACTTACAATTGTAAAATAGACTATTGGTTGTATATCCAATTTTAAGTGCACAAAAATAAGCCCTCCTATTGTCAATACAGCCAGGAATATCAATCCATAAAAATCCAGGCGCATATTTGCCCTCACTTTATCAATTGCATTATTTGCTCTATCAACAGACAGTTGAATATTCTTTACATTCAATCCTTTATTTTCTTCTTGATCCCACGCTTTCTTTAAATCGTCAAAATTCATATCCTTGTTTTTTAATGATTTCCTGTAATTTATCTTTGGTCCTATTGAGCTTTACACGAGCATTAACCTCGCTGATCCCTAACTGTCCAGCAATTTCTCTATGAGAAAAACCTTCCAGAAAAAGAAAGATCAAAGCTTTTTCCACTTCATTTAATTCTTGAACTGCGGTATAGAAATAACTTAATTGCTCTTCCTTCACATGATGATCAGAATTATCAATTACATCAATTTCTTCAATAAGATTTTCAGTTTTTGGAAGACGCTTATCTTTTTTTACATAGACTAAAGCGGTATTTAATGCAACTCTGTACATCCAAGTGGAGAACTTGCTTTGTCCTTTAAAGTTTTCATAGGACTTCCACAATTGATACAGCATTTCTTGGAATAGATCTTCCCTATCAAATGTATCATCCATATAAATCTTAGAGAGTTTATATAGTATACCTTTATGCTGATCAATTTCTGATAAGAATTCCTTTTCCTTAATTTTCAAAGTCTATAATTTCCAGTTCTACAAGTTAGTATTGATAAAAGAAAATCGTTACAGAAATTTTAAAAAAAATTAAAGGAGGAATGGTTAGATTGTTTTTATTTCGGATTTAATAGGTACTGTTTGTTTCCATTTACCACGGAGATCCGTTACAAAACCTGTTGTTTTATTTTTAATAGTAATCTGGAATGTACATTCTCTGGAAGCATAGGTTACCTCTCCATAGACTGTCAATTTGGAATATGGGGCTATTACTTTATTTACAGAAGTATTGGCATTTGCTAAATAAGGAGTTTTAACAGTCCACTTTTTAAATTTCACTTTTTCATCCCAGTACTTTACACCTTGATACATCAATGGTAACATAGATATTAAAGAATCAGGACCGGGAACCCAATCATATGTCACAACTACATCAGATGTAAACTCTGAGGAAGAACTAGCTTCCTTAAAAAACTCCTTAATTGGAGTTGTCATAGTAATGGCAGTACTTGCCTTATTATCAACAGTCTTCGAACTTAAACGTTGTGTTTTTATTTGCAATGAATTTGGAGTTTCAACGACTATTTTATCCGTCATTTCATAATCACCTGCCGTATTTTGAGTAATTTCAATTTGCTTAACAGAATTTTCAAATTCAATACCAATCAGAATTCTTCTTGGCTCCTCTCTAAAATTTTCGGTCATTGAAATATAAAGCTTAGTTGGATCAGTAGCTTTCTTTTCTAATGAGATAAAGCCTTTAGAACAATCAACGCGACCAAAGTCAGAAAGTTTCATTAATTGTTGTCTTATATCCAATAAATATTGAGTAGGATTAATATTCTTGACATAGACAACTTTCCAAGAGTCTGAACCTACATGAACTTCCTTGTCGGTAAATCCAGTATTAATTTGTATTTCTTCTTGTCCTTCATCGACAATTGCCTTCTTGTAGTCAGGTTCCTTCTCACAAGAAGAAAGACATAAAACAACAAAGAAAAGAAATAAGTTGTGTAAGCAGATTTGAGTTTTCACAGGCGAAATCATTTTAATTTATCGCCAAATTTATTAAATACTATAATACGTTGTAGCTGAATAGCTTCAAAAATAAAAAAATTCCTTAAAACAGATAGTATCAGGAGAATTTTGCGTAGTAATGTAACTTTTTTTCGACCATATTATACTCATCCTCATAGATAGGTTTATAGACTACAAGATAAAATGGACTAACCATATCTTACATGGAAAAAGCTTCAGACTTCGCGACTAAAGTTTCATAATCTTGTTTTACTTTGATATTGACCGATTCCTGTGCAAAACCACAAACGCTCATCAAAATAAACGAATATGAAGGTGCTTTTTATTTTCATATAATAAAAAAAGAAAAATCCCCCAAGACATTTAATAGCTGTTTTGGAGGATTTTTTATTATTGTTTAGAAACCTTATCCTACGATTTCTTGAATTTCATTCATTATTTTTTGCGCAATTGCTTCAGCAGCCTCTGGAGTAGGTCCTTCTGAATAAATACGAATAATAGGTTCTGTATTAGATTTGCGTAAATGAACCCATTCAGTAGCGAAATCAATTTTCAAACCATCGATAGTTGAGTGATTCTCATGAGCGTATTTTTCCTGCATTTTAGCCAAAAGATTATCGATATCCAATTCAGGAGTTAGAGTAATCTTATTTTTAGACATAAAATATTGAGGTAATTCCGCACGATATTCAGTTACTTTTTTACCCAATTTTGCTAAATGAGTCAGGAACAGAGCTACACCAACTAAAGAGTCACGACCATAGTGAGAAGCTGGATATATTACCCCACCGTTTCCTTCACCTCCAATAACCGCATCGACTTCCTTCATTTTAGTAACAACATTCACCTCACCTACTGCTGCTGCAAAATATTCACCACCATGTTTTTCGGTAACATCTCTTAAAGCGCGGGTTGATGAAAGATTTGAAACTGTATTTCCTTTTTTCTGACCCAATATAAAATCAGATACAGCAACCAATGTATATTCTTCTCCAAATAGATCGCCGTTTTCCATCATAAATACTAAACGGTCAACATCAGGATCAACTGCAATACCAAGATCTGCCTTATTATCCAATACAGCTTTCGAAAGATCTGTTAAATTTTCTTTTAAAGGTTCCGGATTATGCGGGAAATGCCCATTTGGTTCACAATGGATTTTATAAATCGTTTCTACTCCCAAAGCTTTTAATAACTCCGGGATAAAGGTTCCTCCGGTACTATTAACCGCATCTACAGCAATTTTAAAGTTTGCGTTTTTAATTGCGTCTACATCAACGAATTCTAGTGCTAAAACATCTTCAATATGTTTTTGTAGGAATGAATCATCTTTCGTAACGGTACCCAAGTTATCCACCTCTGCGAAATCGAAATTCAAGCTCTCACCTAATTCTAAAACTTCTTTTCCTTTTGCGTCATCAATAAATTCACCTTTACTGTTTAACAACTTTAAGGCATTCCATTGACCAGGATTATGTGAGGCAGTTAAAATAATTCCACCAGCAGCATTTAATTTTGGAACAGCAATTTCTACAGTAGGTGTCGTAGACAATCCTAAGTCAATCACATTAACACCAATACTTTGAAGAGTGCCTATCACTAAGTTTGAAACCATCTCACCAGAGATGCGGGCATCTCTACCTACTACAATAGTTTTATTATCTGCATTTTCTGTAATGATTTTTCCGTAGGCAGCAGTAAATTTCACAATATCAACAGGTGTTAAATTATCACCTGGTTTACCGCCTATGGTACCCCTAATTCCTGAAATAGATTTTATTAATGCCATAAGTCATTTGTTTTTAACGCCGGTAAAAATAAAGGAATTAAATAATTATTAATCATTTTTATTCTTTTTTTCCTACGAATGCATATCTTTGTTGCAACTTTGTTTCGTTTACGATATTAAGTAAGGTATTACGTCTTATTTTTATAGATTTGGTTTAATTAATAAAATTGGACTATTCTATTTCATCAATATGTTAGAGAAAATAATTCATTTCGATCAAGATTTATTTCTATTAATCAATCAAGGCTTAAGCAATGTAGTCTTTGATTGGCTATTACCTATCCTTCGTAATCCATATACATGGTCCCCTCTTTACCTATTTTTGATTATCTTTTTCATAAAACATTACGGAAAAACAGGAGTATTAATAGTTGCCTGTACCTTAGCAACATTTGGTATTTCAGATTCTGTTTCATCACATTTGATTAAAAAATCTGTAAAGAGAGTTCGCCCCTGTAATGATGTTGTATTCAAAAATGAGGTTAATCTGCGCGCCCGCTGTGGTTCAGGGTTTAGTTTTACTTCATCCCATGCTACAAACCATTTTGCGATGGCGTTCTTTTGGATTGTATTATTTCGTCGTAAATGGAAACATACCCTTTGGCTATGTATTCTATGGGCGGCATCCATAGCCTTTTCTCAAATCTATGTTGGAGTACATTATCCGCTTGACATTTTATGTGGCGCGATTATAGGCACTCTGATAGGTTTAGGAACAGGTTATTTATTTAAAAGGTTTTATCCTAAATTTTTCGAACCCCAACCCATTCCAACAACAACCCCTGCATGAGTAGTTACTTGATCGTATCGATTTTATTTTTTTCAGCTTTACTAAGTGGTATTGCAGTTTTCTTCGTAAAAAGAGATAATACACAGTTATTGAAGTTAGTATTGTCATTTAGTGGAGCATATTTATTTGCGATCACAGTTTTACATTTAATTCCAGAAGTTTATCATAGTACCCAAACCCCGGGAGAGATTATCGGTTTATATATCTTGGGCGGATTTTTGTTCCAATTGGTATTAGAACATTTTTCACAAGGGATTGAGCACGGACATATTCATCATGAACATGATGGGCATAGTCATCAAGCTTTTCCAGTAGCAATACTAATAAGTTTATGTCTACATGCATTCCTGGAAGGATTTCCATTAGCTTCAGGTCATCGTAACGAATTAGTCTTTGGTATTGCGGTTCATCATATTCCAGCTGCATTTGCATTGGGTAGTCTTTTGATTGGAACAAGGCTAAAAAAACAAACAATCATTGTATTTATCGCGGTTTTTGCTGCAATGACACCATTAGGATTCTTGACTAGTAAGGGAATTAGTGCTGGAGAAATCGGAAGTATCGCACAATACTTTGATAAAATTATGGCGGTTGTAATTGGTATTTTCTTGCATATCTCTACCACCATCTTATTTGAATCAGGATCAGCAGATCACCATACATTCAATAAAAAGAAAATGTTGGCTGTTTTATTGGGAGTATTAGTTTCTATGGCTAACTTTTTATTTGAAGGTCATGATCATTCGCATCACAATCATGGATCCCCAGAACAAACTGAAGAGCCCCATAATCATGAACACAATGATGACCATGACCATCATGAACATTAGTTAAATTCGATGTCTTCCATGAAGCCTCTGAACTTGTCTAATAATTCGCTAAGCTTCAAGCAATCTTCTGCTGAAATGTTTTCTGGAAGGACATCGTCCAACATCATGTCAGTTTCAATTTCTTGAAGTAATTCCAAGCCTTTATCTGTAATTAACAGATCTACAGCACGCTTGTCTACGCTGTTTTTCTCCCTAGAAACTAGGCCTTTGCTTACAATACGGTCTACCAACCTACTGATATCAGGGGTTTTGGTAAGCAACCTATCCTTCAACAAATTATTGGTGACGGGTTTAGGGAACTGACCGCGTAAGACGCGCAACACATTGAACTGTTGCAAGGTGAGTTGTTTGACACTCGCTCTCTTCTCCAGCATCACGTTCAACCAGTTGTTAGTATAAATAATATTGACAGTTGCGCGATGCCAAGGACTTGCGAATTGTCTAACTTTAACCAATTCTTCGATCTTCGGCATATTTAATAATACATTAGTGTGACTTAATACGCAATTTAAAAGATTTTAATTATTTATCTTTGCTAATGTTGATTTTTTTTAAAA
>Ga0233377_1000838_pt1 | contig 12591 bp, 10 predicted proteins | sample ElkDunMinimDraft_6_FD_191540 | JGI IMG/M metagenome (GOLD analysis project Ga0233377, IMG submission 191540) | Fecal eukaryotic communites from dung pellets of Tule Elk in California, USA - Elk Dung E36 | ecosystem: Host-associated > Mammals > Digestive system > Large intestine > Fecal | place...
TCCCCGCGATTAAGATTATTCATTAAACTCAATAGCATCCCAATCATATGTTCCCCTACAGCATCTCGATTCCCTTCGTTTGCAGGAATTAAATAAATACCCTTCCTTTCAGCATAAATCTCATCAATATTGTCCATGCCAGCACCAGCGCGTCCTATTAATTTCAATTTCGGATTTATATCTATAAATTCTTGGTCTACCTGAAATTTAGATCTAATGATTAATCCTTCATAATTGCTAATTATTTTTTCAGCCTCTTCTCTTGTAATGTCAGGTTGATAATTATAGGAGATCCCAGCTTTATCTAACTTTTCTAATAAAATTTCGTGTATATCGTCGACAATTAATATGTTCATGGTTGTCAGATTATTTCATGAAGTCTTGTTTAAATAACTTTATTAATGCTTGCTGGTTCATTTTATCAGGCATTATTTTCATTAAGTTATTCCTAACTGAAATTAGTAATTTATTTTCCCATTGTGCCACTTCTCCAATTAATTTAGAAGTGTCAGTGATATATTTAGTTCTGGCTAATCTTCTTTTTTCAAATGATAGGAATGCAGTGTTTACTGACTGGTCTTTTTGAAGTTCATTATTTAATATTGCGACATCTTCTAATGCTTGACAAGCACCCTGGCCCATATTTGGGGTGCAGGCATGCGCTGCATCTCCAATAATCAGTATATTATTATAGGCAAAATTTTTCAATGGCTTAATATCAATAATGTCACTCCAAATAAGTTGGCTGTCAAGAGTTCTTGAAAGAACTTCTTGGATGGGGGCATGATAATTTGAAAATTGATTTTTCAGATCTTGAATACCGAAATCCTTAAACTTTGGGCTTTGCTGCGGTCCATTTATACAGGCATACCAATAAATTCTATTATTAACTAATGGTGTTAATCCAAATCTTCCTTTGTTACCCCAAGTTTCAGAACCCTTTTGCAAGTTTAAATTTGAATTATCTATAGTGGCCCTCCAGCAGCTGTATCCAGAATATCGAGGTTTTGAGTCAGGCACTAACTGTTGTCTTAATGGGGATTTTACGCCATCAGAAATGATCAAATATTTTGTTCTATGAATAGATCCATCTTCAAAATAAAGCTCTATATAATCATTTTGTTGATTAAGCCGAATTGCTCTTTTTCCGAGGGATAAATTGGATCTATTTAATTTGGAAAGTAGGAATAGGTGTAAATCAGATCGGTGAATTGCAAAGTTCTTTTGATCGTATTTTTCTGAGAGTTTGTTGGTATTAGGGTTGACCAATATTTCACCTTTTTGATTTAAAATGGCAAATGAATCAAGGTAATATCCGATTTTTTCAACCTCATTGCGAAGACCAATGTATTCTAATGCTTGCATGGCATTCGCTGCCAATCCAAATCCGGCTCCGATGCCCTTAAGTTCTTTAACTTGTTCAAATAAGTGAAATTCACGACCTAGGTTTTGAAGTGTAATTGCTGCTGAAAGCCCTGCTACTCCTGCGCCAATAATGGTAAATTCACTTTGTATATCCATATCAAAGATTGTCTCCGATTTCGTTGGTTAGAACTTCAAAATCTTTCACCGATAATCTCTCCGCTCTCAATTCGTATAATGGGTTATCACTCATCCTATCTCTAGGTATCACAGCAGAAAGTGAATTTCTTAATGTTTTTCTCCGTTGATTGAAGCCTGCTTTTACAACTCTCCAAAACAACTTTTCATCACAGTCTAATGTCTCACGATTATTTCTGACCATTCGCATAACACCTGAAAGGACCTTTGGTGGTGGGTTAAAAGCACCTGCCTTTACAGTGAAAAGGTATGAGACATTATAATAAGCTTGAAGAAATACACTCAAAATCCCGTATTCTTTTGAACCAGGTTTTGCAACACATCGTTCTGCAACTTCTTTTTGAAACATTCCAACCATTTCAACCACGCGGTTTCTTTCTTCAAGTATTTTGAAGAGGATTTGCGAAGAAATATTATAGGGAAAATTACCTATTACGGACATTTTTTCCTCAAAATATTGATTGAAATCAAGGTTTAGAAAGTCGCCATGTATTAGTCTATTGCCCAATTCGGGGTACTTATCAGTTAAAAATTCAATGGATTCATCATCTACATCAATGAGGAACGTTTCATAATCAGGATTTTTTAATAAAAAATCGGATAATACACCCATTCCTGGACCAACCTCCAATACTTGTTTATAACCAAGGGAAGGAGTTAATGCCTCAACAATTCGTTGTGCGGCATTTTTGTCGTTAAGGAAATGCTGACCTAAATGTTTTTTTGCGCGTACTGAACCCATAGGAAGTATTTGTCACAAAGATAGTATTTTTAACATTGTAGAAATTCAATTTAATCCCCCATTTGTATGTAAATGCTATTCGAAGCTCAATGTTTATGTTTTTTTGCTATTTTTGACTATATCTAATAGCATTGACGATGAGTGAAAAATTAAAAATTGGTATTTCAGTAGGTGATATAAATGGAATTGGTTTAGAGGTTATTATTAAATCCTTAATGGATAACCGAGTGCTGGATTTCTTTACTCCAATTGTTTATGGAAATACTAAGGTTGCATCATTCCATCGCAAGGCTATAGGGATTAATGATTTTAGCTTTAATGTTATTAACTCTGCTGATCAAGCTAATGCTAAGCGCCCAAACATGATTAATTGCTGGCAAGAGGATGTTAAAATTACGCTAGGAGAACAGAATGAAATTGGAGGAAAATATGCCTTCATTTCCCTACAAAAGGCTACAGAAGATTTAAAAGCAGGGCTTATCGATGCTTTGGTTACTGCTCCTATCAATAAACACAATATTCAACAAGAAGGCTTTAATTTTCCTGGACATACAGAATTCCTTCAAAATGCTTTTGAAGCCAATGATGTATTAATGTTTATGATTAGTGATGATCTACGTGTAGGTGTTGTTACCGGTCATATTCCTGTAAAGGAGGTATCCTCGGCAATTACGGAAGAAGGAATTATTCATAAATTAAGAATGATGAATGATAGCCTTAAAAAGGATTTCTGGATTCAAAAACCTAAGATTGCAGTTCTTGGTTTAAATCCTCATGCTGGAGACGATGGTTTAATTGGAACTGAAGATCGTGATGTTATTAGACCAGCAATCGAAAAGGCAAACGAAGAAGATATATTCTGTTTTGGGCCTTTTCCGGCAGATGGATTCTTTGCTGCAGATGCCTATACTAAATTTGATGCTGTTTTAGCAATGTATCATGATCAAGGATTGATCCCTTTTAAACACATAGCTGCACGTAACGGAATCAACTTCACAGCGGGTCTTCCAGTCGTTCGTACATCTCCAGATCATGGAACAGGTTATGATATTGCCGGTAAGAATTTAGCTTCGCATGCCTCATTTTTGGAAGCTATTTTTGAAGCAGTTCATATTGTTAATAGAAGAAGAGAGCAAGAAGTACTGACTGAAAATCCTTTAGCTTTCCGAAGATTATCTAAAGATCGGGATTAAGTAAACATTTGATTTAACTAAGCTTCCGTCCGTTGTTGTCTATAAATTTCATTACTTTTGCACTTTGTTGCTATGAGTGAGAATTTAAGTCTTCCCATTTTTTCTATAATTAAAGATTTAGCCGAACAAGAAGGGGTATCCTGCTTTGTCATTGGCGGCTATGTGCGTGATAGAATTATGGGACGCCCATTAAAGGATGATGTTGATATCCTTGTTTTGGGTAGTGGTATTGATTTTGCAAATAAATTAGGAGAAATCCTTCATGTTAAAGTTGCTGTTTATAAGTCTTTTGGAACGGCAATGTTGATGTATGATGGGCTACAGGTTGAATTTGTTGGTGCTAGAAAGGAATCTTATAGAAAAGATTCTAGAAAGCCAATTGTTGAAGATGGAACTCTTGAGGATGATCAAAATCGACGTGATTTTACTATTAATGCCATGGCATTCTCATTGAATGAAAGTAATTATGCTGAATTAATAGACCCTTTCAATGGAGTTGAAGACATTCAAAATAGAATTATCAAGACTCCTTTAGCTCCTGATATTACCTTTTCCGATGACCCTTTGCGAATGATGCGTGCCATTCGTTTTGCTACTCAACTTAATTTCAGAATTGATGCATCTGCATTAAATGCAATTTGTGAACAGGCAGATCGAATCCAAATTATATCTAAAGAACGAATCGCGGATGAGCTTAATAAAATTATTCTAGCCGAGAAACCTTCTATTGGCTTTAAATATCTGTTTGATACTGGATTATTGGAAAGGATTTTTCCTGCAATGTATCAGCTGCATGGTGTCGAGTACATCGATGGGAAAGGACATAAGGATAATTTCTACCATACCTTGGAAGTATTGGATAATGTTGCTGAAATGTCTACTGATTTATGGCTTCGTTGGGCAGCAATTATGCATGATATTGCAAAACCTGCAACCAAAAGATTTGATAAAAAGATTGGCTGGACATTCCATGGACATGAGGATCGAGGCGCCAAAATGGTTCCAAAGCTGTTTTCAGAGTTGAAGCTTCCGCTCAATGAGAAAATGAAATTTGTACAAAAATTAGTTCTTCTTCATTTGAGACCAATTGTTCTTGCGAAGGATATTGTAACCGACTCTGCGGTTAGAAGGTTATTGTTTGAAGCTGGTGATGAAATTGATGACTTAATGATGCTTTGCCATGCTGATGTCACCACCAAAAATGAATATAAAAAGAGAAAATATAGAGATAATTTTGACTTAGTCAAACAAAAGCTTAAAGACGTTGAAGAGAGAGATCATTTAAGAAATTGGCAACCACCAATTGATGGCGATGATATTATGAAAACTTTTGGAATAGGGCCTGGAAGACATGTAGGGGTTATTAAAAAGGCAATCCGCGAAGCTATTTTAGAAGGCGATATCCCAAATTCACGTGACGAAGCATTCTCTTTTATGGTTGAAAAAGGAAAAAGCTTGGGGCTAATACAGGTTGGAAAAAGTTGATTTTTTAAAAATTTATGTAATTTTAAAGCTTGAAATATAGCTTGTCCTAATAAACATATTTATATAACATGGCGATTTACAGATTTAGAGTATCTTTTGAAGACTACGAAGATGTTTATAGAGAGATAGATATGCCCTCTAAGAGTACTTTTTTGGATTTACACATACAAATTCAAAAAACTACAGGTTATGACCTTGAGCGTTCTTCTTCATTTTATGTAAGCAATGATCAATGGAAAAAAGGAATTGAAATTGCTCATTTACCTAACGAAAGAAAGAAAGCTGCGGGAGTATTGAATGTCGAAGATGTTCGTTTAAGTAAATTTATTGATGATCCGCATCAGAAATTTTATTATACCTATAATTTCGACCGTCCTTATGATTTTCATGTCGAATTAATCAAAATCTTGAAAGAAGAAGAAGGAAAAGAATATCCTTCAACGTTTAAGAAAGTGGGAGAGGCACCAAGAAACTTAACTGCTGCAAATTTTCCTATTACTGCGGATGAAGAAGATGATGATGAATACGTTCCTGAAGAAACAGAAGAATATGGTGTAGATGAAGAAGAAGACTTCGATTTGTTCGACGGGGAAGAGGGTGAAGAGGCTGAGGGGGAATCTAATAATTCGAAAGAATCTGATTATTAATATAAAATATAATAATATTGAGAATAGATGATAGGTTAGTCTATCATCTATTTTTTTTGATAGAATTTGTTCAAACTAAGAATGGGTAAACAGAAAACTTTAATTGTTGTGGTTGGTCCGACTGCTGTTGGTAAGACAGCTTTGGCAATTAAATTGGCTAACTATTTTAAAACAGCAATTATATCTGCCGATTCTAGACAATTCTATTCTGAAATGAATATTGGAACAGCCAAACCTTCTCCAGAAGAATTAAATCAAGCAACTCATTATTTTATTAATTCTCATTCCATTTCAGAGGAGTATAATGCCGGGGATTTTGAAAGAGAAGCTTTAATCAGACTTTCGGAATTATTTAAAAATCAGGAAGTAGTAATTGCTGTTGGAGGATCGGGGTTGTTTATAAGAGCATTGACAGAAGGTCTGGATGATTTACCGAAAGCGCCCGAAGCGGTTAGAGAATCTTTAAATCAGTGGTTCAAAAACGAAGGTTTAGAGCCATTAAAGCAAAGATTGAATGAAATTGATCCAGAATACTACTTCAAAGCTGATATAGATAACCCACAAAGAGTTATCCGGGCAATTGAAGTTTACGAAGCTTCTGGGAAACCAATTTCATATTTCATGAAAAATCAAAAGTCGGAACGACCATTTAATGTAATAACAATTGGATTAAATATGAATCGTGATCTTTTGTATGAAAGAATAAACCTTCGGGTCGATAACATGATGGAAGAAGGTTTGTTGGAGGAGGTTCAATCTTTGATCCAATATCGTAATAAACCAGCGCTCCTAACAGTTGGTTACGCTGAATTATTCAATTACCTAGATCGTAAAATTTCCCTGGAAGAAGCTATTTCCCTTATCAAGCAAAACTCCAGAAGATATGCTAAAAGACAAATTACCTGGTTTAAAAAATACGGGGATACATCATGGTTTGAACCGCATGAAACAGAAAAGATAATCGATTTTATTGAAGATAAAATAAAATAAAAATAGCCCTGGAACGGGCTATTTTCTTTAACTGTGTATACGTACTAATAGTTAGATGGATTAGTCATTCTGTAAATTGTTGATATATTGAATATCGGCCTCTGATATTTAATTTTCATTATTTTCATTGCTTTTACTTCATGATAATTGAAGTAAAAATGTTAATGCTAATAATATCACAAGTGAAATTTGAATTTACTTTTTCATTTGAAAATGTCGAGTAAATTTTCGTCTTTGCCCAAAGGTATTGCATTATAAATTCCTTATAAATACCTGTTTTCAGGTAATTATTGTTACGAAAACCATTTCGTTAATTACGCAATCGATTGATAAAATTTGACCAAATAGTTTTCCTTATATTCGGTAATTACAAACCTAGGAAATGAACTATATTTTCAATAAACATCACATTCTATTAATAATTAGTTTACTAATTGGCCAATTTTCGTATGCCCAATCAAGAATCGAAAAATCATTTAATGATGGCTGGAAATTCTATAAGGCAAATAATTCTACTTTCTTTACGGATTTTGAGAATGGACAGAAATATTTCGAAAATCAAGGCCAGTGGACTAAGTTGGAAGTATGGGAAGATATTAATCTTCCGCACACCTTCAATAAGATTGATATGCAGAAAGACCGAAACTTCTTTGAAGGAAAGGCTGTTTATCAAAAATCGTTTACCCCATCGACTGCAGATAAATCCAAAAGAACATTTTTGAAATTCGAAGGTGTTGGTGCTGTTGCACAGCTTTTCGTAAATGGCAATTATATAGGGGAGCATAAAGGTGCGTACTCCATGTTTGTCTTTGAAATCACGAATTCACTAGATTACGATAAAGAAAATACAATCACAGTAGTTACTGATAATAAATCTAGAAAAGATATCATACCTATCAATCACTTTCTTTTTCCTGTTTATGGTGGGATCTATAGACCTGTTCATATAATTACAACAAATAAAACCAATTTTGTAGTTACTGATCAAGCATCTCCGGGAATCTATATTAGGCAAAAGAATGTTTCGAATAAATCTGCAGAAATTCAGATAAATGCGAAAGTAGAAACAAAAGAAAAACATATTCAAGATGCTGATTTAATTATTGAAATCAGGGATATGGAAGGAAAAGTAATCCAGGCTAAGACACAAGCTATTAAGATTTCCCCACAAGGAGTAACTTATGTAAATGAACTGATAAATATGAAATCCCCTCATTTGTGGGATGGTATTAGAGATCCATATTTATACTCATTAACTGCAAAAATTGTTTCTCAAGGAAATGAGCTGGATGTAGTTAAACAACCTTTAGGTATCCGACATATTGAATTAATAGCAGGGAAAGGAGTCTTTCTGAACGGGAAGAAATATCCTATGTATGGAGTTACAAGACATCAAGATCGTGAAGGTTTTGGTTCAGCATTGAGCTTTGATCAGCATAAGGAAGATATGATGTTAATTAAAGAAATGGGCGCAACGACTATTCGTTTGGCTCATTATCAACAATCTCCGGAAATTTATGCATTGGCAGACACAATTGGTTTTTTAACTTGGGCTGAGATTCCTTTTGTTAATCGTGTTTCATACTATGAAAATGATAATGCAAAACAGCAAATTGCGGAATTGGTTAAACAGAATTTCAATCATCCTTCAATTTATATTTGGGGAGTTCATAATGAAGTTTATTCTAAGACTGCAGACGAACAGGTTCCAGTTCTGTCTAGAGAACTTAGTGATATAGCAAAAACACTGGATCCTGATCGATATACTGTTGCAGTTACAGGTTATAATGTAATAGATAGACAAGAAAATTTAAGCACCGATGTACAAGGGGTAAATCATTATTTTGGTTGGTATGGGGGTAAAATAGAAGATCTAGGTCCTTGGGCTCAAAAGGTAGCGCAGGATTTTCCTGATTATAAAATTATGCTATCAGAATATGGTGCTGATGGGAATATTGATATTAGCAAAGAACAAGTAGAACCTCCTGATGATGTTATTTCAGGGAAAGCATTCCCGGAAAATTATCAAACGGAGACCCATATTCAACAATGGGCAGCAATTGAGAAAAATCCTGTCATCCTGGCCTCTTATTTATGGAATTCATTTGAATTTGCAGTTCCAGCTTGGAATCGTGGTGGTGTAAACGCTAGGAATTTAAAGGGATTAATAACCTTTGACCGTAAAAGGAAAAAGGACTCTTTTTATTGGTATAAGGCAAATTGGAATCCAGAACCTATGCTTTACCTGGCGAATAGAAGAGATAATATTCGTTCTAATAACCTTACAAAAATTCAGTTATTTTCAAATTTAACGCAGATAACGATTTCTGTTAATGGGAAAGATTATACGGCAAAGCAAGGTGTAAATTCTAAACATTGGATTGTTGAGAATGTCGAGCTTAAAAAGGGGGAGAATAAAATTCAGGCAAAAGGTAAAAATGGAAACTCCGAAATTACGGATGAAATGAGTTGGACACTTCAATAGGGAAATACATTATGAAAACATTTTTAAAATATTCAGTTTTAGGATTAATTTCAACTTTTATCTGTCAGAACGCTTTGGCGCAATGGACAGGTCCGAAGGTTAAACCAGCAGAACGCAAGGAGGTTAAATATGGTCCTTTGACTCCAAAACACAGGACTGATGCCAATATGGAAGCCTTCAGGAATTATGGCTTAGGACAGTTTATTCATTGGGGATTATACGCCATTCCAGGTAACGAGTGGGAGGGAGTAAGTGCTAGAAAAGGAGCCGCAGCTTCTGAATGGATAAGGACATGGAGTGGGCCAACTGCTCCAAAAAATTGGAAAGAGACTTATGATAATCTCTATAAGAACTTCAACCCAAAGGATTTCAATCCTAAAAATTGGGCAAAACAAGCGAAAGCTATGGGTGCCAAATACATGATTTTTACAACTAAACATCATGATGGTTTTGCTCTATGGCCAACTAAATATTCTGATTATAACATCAGTAAATCAGCATATAAGAAAGATATTGTAAAGGAAGTAGTTGATGCTTATACCGCAGAAGGAGTTGATGTTTATCTGTATTTCTCCATTTTGGAATGGAATAACCCTGATTATATGTCAGCTGAACCTAAAACAGAAGCAGAAAAGACAAAATATAATAAGTTCTTGCAGTACACAAAAAATCAGCTTTTAGAACTTTTAGAAAACTATCCTCAAATTAAAGGTTTTTGGTTTGACGGCACTTGGGATCAATCTTGGATTAAGTCATATGATTTTACATACAATTTAGAAAAGGAATTGCGCGCTAAACATCCTGGGTTAATTATAGGCTCAAGGTTTAGAAATGATGAATTTGGCAAGAGACATTTTGATAGTAATGGTGATATCTTAGGTGATTATGAACAAGGTTGGGAGCGGAAATTACCACAAGAATTTGAGTGGCTCGATGGAAATGATTGGGATGCGGTTATGACTATTCCACCTAATGGATGGGGTTATATGAAAGATTGGTCAGGTTTATACACAAAATCCACAGATGATCTTTTGGATATGCTTATGCAGACTGTATCTATGAATGGGAATTTTGTGCTGAACTTTGGGCCTGATGGAAATGGTTTGATGCATCCTGAAGAGGATACAATTGTTAATGAACTGGCAGAATGGATGAAAACCAATTCAGAAGCAGTTTATGGAGTAAAGCATGTTGATTTACCTAAGTCTAAATATGGGTATTATACTCAAAAAGATAAAAATCTATATCTTACAGTATTTAATAGGCCCGTAAATAATATAGTTAGGATTGCAGTACCGAAGAAAGCAACTGAAGTGCCTGTAAAGGCTGTTTTATTAACCAATGGACAAGAATTAACTGTTAAACATTCAGATATAGGTTTGGACTTGGATAAAAACACCTATTACGATGTTTTAATCCCTAAGGAATTTCAATCGAACAGAGCATTTGTAATAAAAATGGAACTAGGAGCTCCCGATTCAAAATCCGAAAAGCTCATGGATGCCAAAATGTAATATAATTAAAACAGGAAGGCCGTTTCATTTGAAACGGCCTTCCTGTTTTATGTTAGTTCTTACTCTATTACTTTACTATAAAGTTCCAACCGAAAGGATCCTCGATTTTACCATATCTTAAATCATTTAAATATGCTAAAACTTTATTTGAAAACTCACGTCCTTCAACTGGAGGCAATGTGTAATCCTGTCCATCGAATCCAATTCTGTCAATATGAGTAATCGTTGCTGCTGTACCTGCTGCAAATGCCTCTGATACTTCTCCAGCTTTAATTCCGTCGATAAGTTCTTTTACGGAAACTCTTCTTTGTTCAGCTTTATAGCCCCATTTTTCAGCCAGCTGCATAATGGTACGTCTTGTTACTCCATGTAATATTGTGTCTCCATGAGGGGTAATAATTGTATCACCAATACGGAATATTAAGTTTGCTGTACCAGCTTCTTCAATATACTTATGCTCAAGAGCATCGGTCCACATTATCTGGTCATAACCTTCATTATTTGCCAATTGTGTTGGGTATAAAGACAAAGCATAATTACCAGCATTTTTAGAGAAACCTACCCCGCCTTCAGCAGCACGTGTATAATGAGTCTCTACTTTTAAACTGATAGGTTTGCTATAATAGGCTCCTACAGGACAAGTAATAATTATAAATTGATAAGATTTAGAAGGGTGAACACCTAATGCAGCCTCAGTACCAAACATAAATGGACGAATATACAATGCTGTACCTTCTTTCGAAGGAATCCAATTACGATCGATATCTAATAGCTTTTTTAAGCCATCCATAAAAATCTCTTCAGGAACTTCAGGCATTTCCAACCTTGAAGCTGATTTGTTAAATCTTTCCAAGTTTTTGTCTGGACGAAAAATACTTACAGTACCATCTTCAAATTTATATCCCTTGATACCTTCAAAGATTGCCTGTCCGTAATGTAGAGCAGACATTGATGGACTGACGCTAAGATTTCCATAAGGAACGATCTTAATCTCTTCCCATTGTCCATTGTCATAATTTGCGACTAACATATGGTCAGACATTATTTGACCAAATTTTAAGTTGTCGAAGTCTACTTGCGAAATTCTTGATTGTTGCGTAGGCTCTACTTGAATAGTGATATTTTCTGTGGCACTCATATCAAAAAGGATGTTTATTGCTGTGCAATTTAGCTAAAAATATTAAAAGCTTATATGATTTATGTTTTAAAAAAGCTGAATATTTAGAGCAGAACCTTATTAGAACCTTTTCTTATAGCTCTTCAATTACCTAAAATAATCAATATGTCTGTTTTCCTATCCATTATTGTGTACACTTTGCTATACTTGATTTTCTAGGAAAACGATTGGATTTAGGTTTAGACTGCTATTTAGTAATCGGTACAATATTTGGAATAACGCATATGCTTTTGACAATACATTAAAAGATTTCTAACCATAGATCAATAGCGTAAAGAAACTGTGTTTGTAGGGAAATTTGATAAGACTGAATTAGAGATAATTTGTTAAAATTTTGAAGGCATATAATTAAAGGTTTAACTAACAAGTCCAAAAATGGAAAGAGAATCGACTGATTTAAATGCTCAAGCCACTCCAACAGTAGGAGTTTGGAAATTTATCCTAGGCTTTTTTGTCTATCTATATAAAACTGCAATCCGCCCATAATATTATTGCCTGTGAAGGTGGTATTTATTTGTAAATTATATTTTAACCTTTCTTAGGTTATAGAGTTTAGAATTATTGGTTTTTAATTAAACTTAAAAGTGGGTCCAAATATTCTCTGTTGTTTGCTAGACGAGGTACTTTGTTCTGCCCCCCTAATTTCCCGCGACTTTTCATCCATGAATAAAAACTTCCTTTCGGTGCCTTGTGTATTATAGGAAAGGATAAGGCCATGTTCTTATACCGTTTAGCATCATAATCTGAATTTATCTCTCTCAATGTTGCATCCAATATTTCACCAAAACGCTGAAAATC
>Ga0233377_1000839_pt1 | contig 12575 bp, 14 predicted proteins | sample ElkDunMinimDraft_6_FD_191540 | JGI IMG/M metagenome (GOLD analysis project Ga0233377, IMG submission 191540) | Fecal eukaryotic communites from dung pellets of Tule Elk in California, USA - Elk Dung E36 | ecosystem: Host-associated > Mammals > Digestive system > Large intestine > Fecal | place...
AAAAATAAAGCAAATGGAAAACGACCACCATTTTCCACACGTGTGGACGTTATTGAATTACAAACAGGGTTCACACGTGTGGAAGTATTAAATAAATAAGGTTGACAAATAGGATAATTTATGGTATAATAGCGCGCAAGAAAGGAGGGAGTATACATGAGCCACGATTACTCAGGTTACAAACCTGACTTGGGTAAATATGACCTGCGTGACAAGGATGAGGCGCGGCGGGTGTATGTCACGGATATGCTCAACAAGACGAATCGCCTGTTTGATTTTGGTTGGCTTCCGTCGTCTATTCCTGCTTATCAGTTCATTCTTCAGTTGCAGGCGCAAGGCTCGCTTGTCATAGCACAGTTCAACAAGGACGATTTTGCTTACGACCCCTATGTGATACCCCCCAAACCGCCGAACGTCCACACGTATGAACGCACGAAACTTGCGCGGGGCATAAGAGGTAACGCACAGGGCGAGGAAGATGAGGGACGCGTTGAGGTTGATAGTCAGCAACAAGAACGTATTCCGCAATACGACTATGGCCATACCGACCTCTATTTCTTTCGCACGGCGTTCTCTGAGGCTCCTAACGTGTACTATCAGGCACCGAAGGTCATTATTACCAATCCGTGCTTGAAAAGTTCACATGAGAGGACGATAGGCAAAGATTGTGTCCTTGTCAGGAACGACACTTTGATGATGGGCTTGTTACCGGTGTTTAACCGCTACGCAGAACTTTTGCTGGAGAATGACATCTCCATGCTTATGGCGTCGTGGGTTAGCCGCCAGCATTGCATTGTCACCGCTTCTAAAGACGCTGACCTTAAGGCCGGGCAGAAGTACGTGCAAGACATTATTTCCGGGCGTATGGCGTCTTACATGGATACTGTCTTTACTGAGGGAATTCAACCTAAGAATACAGGTATGCACGCTCCGCAAATTATGAGTGGTTTGTTGGAGTTCCATCAGTACATGATGGCAAGTTGGTATAATGAGTTTGGACTTATGTCTAACCTCTACAACAGTCGTCGTGAGTATGTTTCCAAAGATGAGATTCAATCGTCTACCGACATTCTCTTGCCGCGTATTGATGATATGTACGTGTGCTTACAGCGTGCTGTGGATGAGATGAATGCTATTTTTGGCACCAAGACCCTCGTTCAGAAGGCGTCCGCTTGGGAATCTAAGCAGGAAGAAAATGACACACGCAATCCTGATGTTGACCACACGGAAAATGGCGAGACGGAGGAGGCGCAGGTCGAATGAACAGATGTGAGTTCGATGATGAGGTAGTCCTTGATTTCGACCGCGTTCAGGACAAATTTCAACTTCCCGCTCTTAATGACCTGTTCACACGCGTGAGCCAATACCTGACAACCTATGGGAATGGCGAGATTTCATTCACGTTAAACCCGATGGCACTTGCTCATGGGTATCTCATTCGTTCCGGGCGAAAAATCCTAACGGATTATTATATTAGCCTTCCCGATTGGACGGCTCCGAACACTTCCAATGACGTTGTGGATGTGCTCTATAATGTCCTTCACGAGATATATTTTCGCAAGTGGGAGCAACTTCGTGACGCGTTTTACACGGAGTATATGCCTCTTGAAGGCGTGGATTATACGGAGACGCGCAATGGTTCACACGTGGGGACGGAGAACTTTTCTGGCGTGACGGCGACAGAGGGCGAAAAGACTGATACAACTACGCACGGTGAGCAAGTTATTTCACAGTCCAGTTTAGAGCACGGTGAAAGTGTTTCTGACAGCAATACGACTACTCACGGAAGAACCGTTTCTCAGGATGGAACGGTAGCGCATAGTTCTGGTCAGACTGATACCACCGTTGAATCGCCCGGACAAGTCACTTCAACAGCGGCGACTTCGACAGGAGCAGAGGGTGTTTACGGGTTCAATAGTTCTCAGGATGTTCCTAAAGCAACAGATTCTGCTTCTAACACAGAAACCACCACAACTTCTGGTAGAAATACGACAGAAGTAAACAGCTTAAATCAAGGTAGCGACATCACTGAAAGTACCGTCACTGAAGGCGGCACAACAGCAGATACGAGGAGTATTTTACATGGCGGAACTGATATTACTAACGGTTCCGTTGCTCATTCTGGCGTCGATACTGTGGGTACTGAATCGGCGCAAACGGAAACCGTTACACGTGAAAACGCCACGACTGATGCGGATAATACCCAAATTGTTCGCAAAGGGCGGATTGCTCAAACACCTCAAGAACTTCTTGAACAAGAGGTTCGAGCGCGGAAGAACAATCTCGTGGACATTATCTATCAAGACATTGATTCGGTTATCACAATCAGTGTTTATTAAGTCCACACATGTGGACGGAAAGAAGGGAAAGAAACGCAATGAAGATGACTGATTTGTATCAGTTCGTCAACGCCGCGACCAAAGAGGTTATCGGTGAGACGGCTGTCGTCAATGAGGACTTGTCCAACCTTATTGACGTTGGGCGGAATGTCATGCTCAACAATGACAGCAACGACCATTTTGTTCGGTCGCTTGTGGACAAGGTTGGGCGCGTAGAATTTGTGGCGCGTCCGTATACGGGCTGGGCACCTTCTCTCAAGCGCGACGCGTGGGAGTATGGCTCTATTCTCCAGAAGATTCAGACGCCGCTTATTGAGGCGCAAACTGACCCCGCGTGGAATTTGCAGGACGGCGAGAACTATGACCCGCACAAGTTCTACAAACCGACGGCTTCCAGCAAGTTCTGGTCTGACCGCGTTTCCTACGAGTTCCCGCGCTCTATTACGCGCATGCAGGTCAAGTCCGCGTTCAATACGGCGTCGCAGATGAATTCGTTCGTGTCCATGCTGGAACAGTGGGTGAATCATTCCGTCACCGTTTCCATCGACGAACTTGCGATTCGTCTTGTCAGCGGTTTGGCGGCAGAAGTGATTCATGACGAGTTCCCGCAGGCGGTCGGAATCGCCAACGGTAGTGGCGTCCGCGCTAAGAACTTGCTTTACCTTTACAATAACAACATTGCGGAGGACGGCGAGGAAATTACGGTTGCGCAGGCACTTCATCATACCGGGTTCTTGCGTTACGCTTCTTTCGTGATTCAGCGGGACATTGACCGTCTTTCTGTCATGAACAAGCTCCTGAACACCGAGGAGAATGCGCGTTTCACTCCGAAAGACCTTCTCCACAAGGTATTCCTTTCGGATTTCTATCGCGCTATGGGCGTTTACCTGTACAATGGCGTCGGGCAGTTCAGCACTTCCAATCTGGGTATGCCTGACAGTGAACTCATTCCCTTCTGGCAGGGCACCGGATTGACCTACGCTGACGAGGACATTTCCAGCATTAACGTCAAACTTCCGTCCGATAACACTAAGACAATTTCCATGTCCGGGTTGCTGGGAATCCTCTTTGACCGCGACGCGCTGGGTATCTTCAACGAGGACAGGCATACGACTTCCGAGCACAATCCCCATGGCGAGTTTACTAATTTCTGGTACAAGTACAACGCCGGTTACTGGATGGACAAGGGCGAACAGGCTATTGTTTACTTCATTGCGTGAGGTGGCGTTATGGGGCAGGATAAGGCGTGGGTGTGCTACAACGCTCTCAAGAACGTTCTCGCCTCTTTAAAGGGCATGGAAGAAACGCAGTATTACGCGAATGTTTCTGCCGCCGTTTCTTCCGCGAAGGACTATCTCATCCAGCGTTTACAGCAGACCGGTAATTCGTAAGTTCACACGTGTGAACGAATAACTGTCCGGGTGAGAGGCAACGGGCAGGCAAGAAAGGAGGTGTAAACATGGGAACCGTATATGACGTACCTGTAACAAGTGATTCTGAATCTTCTGTTGAAGCTAACGGACTTTATATAGGAAGATTTGCTTTTGGAGAAGAACAACGTGATTTATACGTTGGTTCAAGTATTAGCGGCGTGAAAGTAGTGGCTGGCAGATATTATGCGGCTGATGCTTCGCATCCTCAATCTTTCGGTATAGGAGTCGCGGCACAATATCCCGGTACGTGTTATTTTGTAGTTGGAAGTTATCGCGTCCAGCCGTTGACGTATAATGATGCTCAAGACATTTACAGAACCAGCGCAGGGTTTAACGGCCTTACGCGTATTATATCAACTCCGCTTGATTTATATGACGGCAGTGAGAATGAATTAAACACTAACGGCATCCCTGATTTACTTGAAGCTGTGGGGGTCTCTCCTAAAGGCTACCCTGTGTTTTATAATTCAAGTGGTTGCACTGTTACCGGCCCCGCAACTGCGCCCTCGGGTACTGATGTTGTAATTACTGTTACACCTGATAGCGGATATAGTTTTTCTAATAGCGGCGTAACTGTAGTTGACAGAGATGGCGTTAGAGTGCCTTTTATCACGCAAGGCAATAACATCGTTTTTACAATGCCCTATCCACCGTAAGCAACTTTAGTGGTTAAGGCAACTAACCGTCCGGGTGAGAGGCAACGGACGGCTAAGAAAGGAGGTGAAAAAGTGGACGAGGAGTATTCAGTAACAGTAAATGTCACCGCGGAAGAACAGCTATCGTATTATGTAAATGTAAATATCGAATGCGAACAAGATGAGCCACCTGTTAGTGATTACTGTGTTACCGTAAATATAATTTGTAATCGTGATGATGACAGTAATGATAATGGCGGCACTTCTAATCCCGGTGGAGGAACTGGGGCATTCGATGATACAAGCGATACCATTCCTATTCCTGATTTACCGTCGCTTTCTGCCGCTGATACAGGGCTTATCACATTGTTCCGTCCGTCGTTGTCTGATATGCGCGAATTAGGCGGCTATTTATGGACTAACATAAAAGACTTTATTGAAAACTTGCAAAAGTTGTTTTCTAATCCCATGGATTATTTCGTAGCTTTTCATATTGTTCCTTGCGCACCAGAAGTTGGGGTTGAGCGAAATATCAAGCTGGGATTATGGACTACTAATATTACAATGCCGCCTGTTTTGTCTCAATGGTATGAGCATAATTGCGGCACAGTGACATTACCTGAATATTGGGGTTCCGCATTAGACTATTCTCCTAATACAAAAGTTACATTGTTTTTGCCGTTCATAGGTTCTGTCACACTTAACACAGACGAAGTCATGAAACAGCAAATCAATGTAACATATCGGATTGATTTGTTATCAGGTCAATGTGTTGCTATGGTATCGAGCGGCGGAAATGTAATTTATCAGTATACAGGTGAATGTTCTGTAACCGTTCCGCTTACCGGGTCCGATTGGAGTCGTGTTTACTCAGCGGCAATCGGCGCAGTTGGTACGGCCATAACAGGCGGTTTAGGCGCGGCGGCATCCGGCGCGGCGGCAGGTGGGGCAACAGCGGCATTAGCAGGGGCTCAAGCGGCTGACGCAGTCGGAAACATTGGCATGGCATATAGCGCAATAAACGATACTTCTAAAGGCGTAAAAGGTGTAGTTGCTATGAGAGACCGTATGCAACAGGCGGCTGATATGGCATTAGAGGCTGGAAAAAATGCCGCTTCTGCACCTACTAAAGTAGCAAAAGGCGTTAAGGCCGCACGAATTGCTAACACTGTTAATAATACTATTGGCAGTGTCATGTCCGGGAAACAGATGGTATCACATTCGGGTACAATATCAGGTTCCGCTGGTATGCTGGGCGTTAAAAGACCGTATTTACTCATAGAGTATCCCAACCAGTCGTTAGCCGAAAATTATAAACATTTCGTTGGGTATCCGTCGAATATGTATGCGACATTGGGAAGTCTTTCTGGCTATACAGAATGTGAGCAGGTTATACCGTCAAGCTCATATATAACCATGAATGATAGCGAGTTGTCCGAATTGTTAGAGAATCTCAAAAGCGGGGTATATTTATACTTTGACAAGATTACTAACAAGGGTACGGGTATCACGTTATACAATTACGGAGGCTCTCCGAACACGGTCGGCAAGAATGCGACAGTAGTCGATACTTTTACTGGAACTTTTAGAGAGCCTGTATCTATTATGAACCCTGTTTTTACAATAGAGCGGGCGTCTCCTATCGGATTCAACTATGTATATGTTGAAGCGTTCGACAGGTTCTATTATGTATCTGGGATTTCTGCCGATATGAAAAACATGGTAACTGTATCATGTGCGGAAGATGTATTGGAAACAGCGGGTAGTGCTATCAAGGACTTCACCGCCATTATAAGGCGACAAGAGAATGTATATAATTTGTATTTGGATGATGGAATTTTCAAGGCATACCAAAATACCAAACACAAGATTATATCCTTCCCAAACCCCTTTAACGATTACTCGTATATCCTCGCAATCGCAGGCAATGGTCAGAACAATTCCTAAGACAAGCAAAACCCCTCTGGAATTTGGAGCGTCCAAATTCCAGAGGGGTTTTTCGTGCGTTCACACGTGTGGAATTACCAGCCAACAAGGGTTTCCTTGGCGACCTGCATGAGGCGGATAGTGTGCGGCTTCTTGCGGTCGAGTTCGTAGATTTTACAGGCGCGCTCGTAATAACGAGACGCTTCATTAAGGCGGCATTCGGGGCACCAGCGTTCGCCGTCAACAGTGATGTAGAAGTAATCTACGTGCGGATTAGTTTTCATGGCAAAGCTCCTTACAAATTCGCGATGGATTGCGTCTGAGACCACTTGAGGTAGTTACGGAGAACTTCTCCAGTTTCATTGTTTGCAAAGAAACAACGATTTTCCCGAATGAGTTGGCAGATAATGTGAGAGAGTTTATCGGATTGTTTCGTGAGAGCCATTCGCCAAGAGTAGCGGATGTCCGGGGTGTCAGTGTAGACGATATCGTCGTCTTTAAGAGCAGATGACCATGGGGTGAAGTAGATAAAGTCCCCACGTGTGGACGATACTATCCGTCCAGCGATGAGCCATTGTTCATAGCGAATGAAAAACCACTGGACGATTTCGGAATGCGTCGGTTCGTAGCCGTCAGGAAGGCGCGGGTATACGGACATTTCCCATGCACCAGTGGTTATCATATTTACTGAAGGATTGTCGAATGCAAAGAAACGGTCTGTCTCTTTGCCGCCATATTTAGCGGAGGATTCGAGGTATTCGACATAGATAGAGAGGGAAGATTTTCCGTAAGTGTAGATTTCGGATGTTCCCTGCTCCATTTCCCATACGTGGTTAAGTCCCATTTCAGTGAAGTAGGGGCAGGACTTGTTGACAGTATTGGCGAGCATGATTACTTTTGCTTCGGGGCGATAGTCCCGGAAAACACTGGAGACGATAGAACGGAACATTCCAAATTCTCCGGGGATATAGCCTTTACGCGTCATGAACTCGTCAAACACGATTGTGTTGGTATAAGGATACGGCTTGCCTTGATAACGCTGATAGTTAGTAAGGCACATTGCGCGGCAAAAGGGGCGTTCTGCCTTGACAATATCACCACTGTCAGTTTTATTGGCAAGGTAGAAGCGGGAACGAGAAAAGACGACGGAAGAGAATGCGCCATTAGAAAGCGTAAGAATCCGCTTGTTTTTCTCATGAGCCTCAAAGAGGTCGCACATTTCAGTAGAAGTAATGTCCTCATGAAATCGGCGCAGGTAGACGGATTCCCAACCCTTATTGCAAAAGTCCTCAACGCACTTATCAAGGGCAGAATAAGTCTTGCCATTAGACCGTTCGCCCATGAAGGCGTAGTAGGAACACTCAGGGTGTGCGTCCACACGTGTGCGCACATCGACATATCGGGTTTTAGGGAACAATGGCATCTAAAACCCTCCTTGACGTTTCGATAGGTTCTACGTCCCCACGTGTGGACATATAGAGGATGTCCTTCACTTCCCGGACGAGGCATTCCCGGCCTTCACTGGTAGCCATATAGCGGGAAATACGAACAGCGTCAGGAAGGTTCGTGACGTACATCGTCTTTACATACGGGGGCGTAGGAATAGTTTGCTGGATTTCAAAATAACGCGTACTGTAAGTCATTCATACCACTCCTCTACGCGGTCACGGATTCCTAAAAGGAACTCTGCAAATTGGTCGGAACGATTCAAGGTGTAGTATTTATCCTCCATGTGGACAAAAGATTCCTCGTGATATTCGCAGACGTTGCCGAGATAGTCTACGAATTGGCCAGATATAGGGTCATCCCCATAAAAGAGTGTGAGTTTGCCGGATTCCTCAGCGGGAATATAAAGGTCACTGTTAAATCCGTCAAACGGGTCAGTGAAATGTTTGCGCATATATTTGACAGCACCTTTGGGAAGTCCTGCAACAGTGATTGCATATTTTCCGTCAGGATATTGTACGAGGTAGCGTTTTGCGCCGAGGGTTTTGAAACGGTCATATTTCGCTTCATAGTCCCACGTTCCTATGATTTGCTTTTCGCCAGAAGGACTACAAGGCATATAGCTTTCCAGCGGAATTTTGAAAAATTCGCTGGACGCTTTGAGTTTTTCCATCATTTCATTGTCAAATTGTGCAAACGTCTCAAGGTGGTTTTCTGGATTGAGAATCTTGTCGCTATCGGTATCAGAGTAAACGTGGTCATTACCGACAGCATTTACTACACGGAGAAGGTTATAACGAGCATAGCTGGTAATCCACACGCCCCAAGCCCAGAAGAGGAAACGTTTCGGGTCGCGGTTGTATTCCTCTAAACGAGAAATAATGTCAGGTTCTTTGGGCGGCAAATAGCCTCGCTCATTATCATACTGTAAGACTTCCTTCATGATTGATGTTACCATCATGCCAAATTCGGCATTTATCATGTTTTTGGAAATCATATATTCAACGGCTTTTTCTACAACTCCTTTGAGAGTAGTTTTGTCGTGGAACATTTTCAATGTAGCTTCAATTATAGGCTTTGGAAGATAGCCTTTTGGAGCATACCACACGTCATGAATTTGCGCTTCAATGCAACCGTAGAACTTTCTGAATATCTTGTAGTCTGTTTCGGTCAAGGTTATCGAAACAAACGGAGCCGTTACAACTCGCCCATTGTCAACGATAATTCCAAGTTCGTCCGCACGTGTGGACGAAATTGGCCGACCATGTTCATCTCGGCATTTGGATAATGAGATTATGTGGTCACGGTCATTGGCAGGATAAAGCCCATACAGGTCACAACGAAATAGAACGGCGTTTTTCTCACAAAGTTCTTGAAAATCCTCGTCGCTCGTGAACTGCCACGGGCGAAATCTTCCCATAGGAAACTTTTCGGATAGAATGACGCTGGGATAAGAGGAACGCTTGTCGAATGAACCCACATTTCTGAGGGTTTTATCGACGTAATAAGAAGAGGCGTGAGTGAAACCGCCTTGAAATGCCTCTGTTAACAGGTTATAGACAGGCTTTGTAAGCGTGAGGTCTTTTATGACGCCACGATACCAATCATAAGAAAAGCACTTTTCCCTTACATACCGGCGAACGTAGCCAGTATTAGTGTAAGGAATTTTGGCGATGTTAAAGCCTTCGTCTAACATTTTCTCATAAATGTATGCGTTAAGAACGCGCACATCCATTTCACAATATTCCTGTTCCTTTTCGGTAAGAGGCGTATTTATTCCACGGAGTTTCTTATAGTCAAGATTACCGACCGCTTTGTTAAGAGTGGGAAACAACCGGAGTTCTTGACCTATCTTTTCGAGAGAACGACCGCCTGAAAGTTTTATGCTGTCACGAAATTCCAGTCCTCCGCAAACAGCAAAGAGTGGTTTTCGCGGTTCTGTAAAGAATACTTTATCCCACTCAATGAGCTTGCGAAAGAACTGGAACTCGTATGACAGGTTATGGTCATATATTATCAGCCGTTTGTTCTCGGACAATCCCAGCATATTGTGTAACCCTTCCAGTAATTGCAGGAACTGTTCCCATGTTCTCCCCATGCACACGTCCCCGCCTAAAGCAAACTGCCAGCAGTACATAGTAGCGTGCTTTTTCTTGCCGCTGTAAAAACTGGAGACTTCAATATCGAATGAAGCAGGAACGTTAAGGTATGAAGATTTCGACCGAGAGCCAGCGCGAACAAAAGGAGCTTTTTGAGTCCACTCGTGTGAACGAATTATAAGCTCCTTAGACGCTATTATTCCACGAGATTCGATGACTTCCTTTAGCTTTGAGGCGCAGTTTGAGGCTTGTTTCGTCCCAAACATAGTCGTCATCCTTCATTTCGTCACGGAATTTGGAGTTAAGGTCTCCGTTACGTGCAACGCGTCCCATGCCGTATTCAAACATCCGCTCTACTAAGCCCATTACACTTTCGCCGTTCGGTGCCGTCTGAATGGCATAAACCATGGCTTCTTGTGTAAGGTTGCTCTGAAGCAGAGCAAACGCTTCCGTGTAGATTTCCTTGAAAAGGTTATAGGCGCGCCACATATCTTGACGGTCTGCTTCTGACAAAGCGGCTATAGGAACACCAAGACGTTCAGAGACTTTAGCGTTTGCGTCGTCAATGAGTTCTTGCTGTTTTTTGTAATAAGCTATCACGCCTTCAACAGTATTTGTGCGGATATGCTCATTATCTTCACGGAAAAACGCCGCATAATTAGCGACAATAGAACGCAACTGAGGAACGGAGTAGCGAATTTCGCCTTTTCGCACAATATGAGAGTTCGGCAGAAACTGATTGCCGGTTAAAAACCGCATACGCTCAAAGGCGTTACGAGTAGCTGAGAGCTGGGCAGAGGCCATACCGGTATCGGCTTGAAGTCTGTCAAGGGTTTTTGCGCGAGCGCGAAATTGCCGCTGATACTGCTGGGCAATTTTCGCAAGTTCCTGCTGGTTCATGACGTTAAAGTCGGAGGCGTCGAGATTCCATAGCCATCTGTTGTAGTTTTCGCGCTCCTTTTTTGTCATTCAATCACCTTCCATGAAAAAACGGACGAGCGGTTGCCCGCCCGCCCGTTCACTCGTGTGGACGATTATTACTCAACGAAATCAAAGTCGAGGTAATCGCGCCCGGTCTTGGGGTTGTTGCTGTACTTGAACACGAGCTTGACGCCGCCCTGACGGTTGAGTTCCGCGTTAAGTTCGTCGTAGTTCTTGTGTACGCAAGACCAGTTCATGTCATCGGCGTTGGTGTCCTTCGGGCATCCGACTTCGTCAGCCCACGCGGCGATAAGCTGGGCAATCTTGCCCGCCCCGGCGCGGAAAAAGCGGTCTGGATATTCCTTAACAAGAAGAGCGGGATAACGCGAACGCGCCCCTTCGAGAACGCCGACATCGGGTTCCACGGCGACGATGGTCACGGGTTCCCCGATAATCTGGTCGATACGGGTACCCTGCTTCTTTTCCAGAAGGCCAGTCTTGACGACGCCGCTGTCCTGAGCTACCTTTTTGAAATTGAGAGCCATTGTTTTTTCCTCACTTTCTTGAGTTCACACGTGTGGAAGGGACTATTGACACACTAACGGGAATTACTTACCGTCAGCGTCTCATACTTGTTTGAAAGAAAGCGCGATTGCATAGCGGACATATCCGCATAAGTGTAGCAAAGATACCAAAACGTGCTTGCTTTCATGAAGGGATTTTTGATTTCAACGCACGACATGGCGCGGTCAGCCCATTCTTTTTCCGTCCACTGTCGAGAGTCATTCAAAAATCTGTACGCCGCGTCCTTGTCTATCGAGGCGAATTTGACAGGCATGGACAAGGTGAATCTGACGCACATTTTTTTCTCGCCGTCACTCATTGCGTTTCACGGCTTCCATGGCAGCCCCGCGCAGGCGGAGAAGCTCTTTTTTCGGCGTATTCGACAGAAAGAACTGGAGAGAGGGGATAGTGAGTTTCGCCCAGCAAGGCTTATTGTGGACGATGTTGTTTTTCAGCTCCTTAGAGCAATCCGCAGGGCAAAACTCGCCTTCATAAATGCAACCATAGCACTGACCGAAAGACAGCATTGCAACCACCTTCTTTTTTTATTTTTTATTTTTTGCGTCCACACGTGGGGACGCACACAATATTTTCAACGCTGGAAGCGTCGAAAATATAATGGTCGTAAAGCTCCGAAACCGGGTCATAAGAAGTGGCGTATAAGGTGTGGCCGTCTTTGGAGAACGAAAACGCCACATAATAACGCGGAGCCCAGTTTTCGTCATTAGCAAACGTAATTTCAAACATGACGTTTCCTCGTTTTCGCTATCATGTAATATGGTATTGAATATCACATTACAAGGTGTAAAGGACGCCGCAAGCGTCCACACGTGTGGACGCTTGCGGCTTGCGGTTATTGCTTGACGCTTTCGGAAATCACCTGTTTAATCGCGGCGGCGGCGGTCATCCGCGGCGTATTCATAACGCGCCGTTTAGCGTCATTGAATACTTTCAGCGCGTCGGGAATGTCAGCGGCTTTCGGAACGTCCGCGCCGATTTCCAACCCGGAAAGCCACGCCACGAAATCAGCGTCGCATTTCTTGACGCGCTTTTCGCGTTCGGCGTCGGTTTCCTCTTTCACGTCGCCCGTGCGCGGTTGAACAAGATACCATGCGAAAGCGTCCGCGCCGTTGCGGGAAAGTTCCATGTACGCGCCCTTGACATTGTACCCGGCGAAAACGTCCGGAAAAATCACGGCGTCCTTACCCGTCA
>Ga0233377_1000840_pt1 | contig 12573 bp, 14 predicted proteins | sample ElkDunMinimDraft_6_FD_191540 | JGI IMG/M metagenome (GOLD analysis project Ga0233377, IMG submission 191540) | Fecal eukaryotic communites from dung pellets of Tule Elk in California, USA - Elk Dung E36 | ecosystem: Host-associated > Mammals > Digestive system > Large intestine > Fecal | place...
CGGCCGCATCGACGAGGAGGGGGCCTACGCCAACCTGGCGCTGTCCGGTGCCCTCGACCGGTCGGCGCTGAGCCCGGCGGACCGTCGCTTCGCCACCGACCTCGTCTATGGCACCACCCGGCTCCGACGGGCGTGCGACCACCTCGCCGACCGCTTCCTCGCCCGACCGGTCGACCCCCCGGTGCGCAACGCGCTCCGTCTCGGCGTCTACCAACTGGTCTTCGCCGGGGTGGCCCGCCACGCGGCGGTGGGTGAGACCGTCGAGGTGGCTCCCCGGCCGGCCCGAGGGCTGGTCAACGCGGTGCTTCGCCGGGTCGCCGACGCACCGGTGTCCTGGCCGGACGACGCCACGCGCCTCAGCGTCCCCGACTGGGTGCTCGACGAGCTGACGGCCTCGCTCGGCCGCGACCGGGCGCTCGCTGCGCTGGCCACGATGAACGAGCCGGCGACCGTCTCGGCGCGCGCGGACGGCTACGTGCAGGACCCTGCCTCCCAGATGGTCGCGGCCGCCGTCGGCGCCCGGCCGGGGGAGCGCGTGCTCGACCTGTGCGCGGCGCCGGGCGGCAAGGCGACCGCGCTGGCGGGCGTCGGCGCCCGTGTGGTCGCGGCCGACGTGCGGCCCGGCCGTGCCCGCCTCGTGCGCGAGAACGCGGCGCGGGTCGACGAGGCCGACCGCGTGGACGTCCTGGTGGCCGACGGCACCCGCCCCCCGTGGCCCGACGCCAGCTTCGACCGGGTGCTGGTCGATGCCCCCTGTTCGGGGCTCGGCACGCTGCGCCGCCGGGCCGACCTGCGCTGGCGCGTCGACGCCGAGTCCGTCGAGCGGCTGGCCGGGTTGCAGCGGCGGCTGGTGGCCGCCGCGGCCGACCTGGTGCGGCCGGGCGGCGTGCTGGTGTTCTCGGTGTGCACGCTGACCGCCGCCGAATCGACGGGCATCGACGAGTGGCTGGCCGACGAACGCCCCGACCTGGTGCCGGATGCTCCGGTGGACGGGGCGTGGGAGCCGTGGGGCAGGGGCGCGATCGTGCTGCCCCAGACCGCCGACACCGACGGCATGTGCATGTTCCGGTACGAGCGCGCGGACGCGACGACGGACGTGACCACGGGAGCGGCGACCGACGCCGCCACGGGGCCGGTCGGCGACGGGCCGGCAGAGGAGGAGTCGTAGATGTCGGAGCGCACGTGGCCGGCGAAGGTGCTCACCGTCTCGGACGGGGTGGCCGACCGCACGCGGGAGGACCGCTCGGGGGCGGCGCTCGCCGAGCGGTTGGGCGCGGCGGGCTTCGACGTGGTCGAGCGACGAGTCACCGCGGACGGCGTCGACGCGGTGGCCTCCGCCCTGCGGGACCTGACCGACGAGTTCCCGGGGCTGGTGGTGACGACGGGCGGCACCGGCTTCGGTCCCCGCGACCTGACGCCGGAGGGCACCCGGGCGGTGCTCGACCGGGAGGCGCCCGGCCTGGCCGAGGCCATGCGCCTCGTCAGCCCGCTCGGCCGCCTGTCGCGGGCGCTGGCGGGCACCGTCGGCCAGGCGCTCGTGCTCAACACGCCGGGGTCGTCGAAAGGGGCGGTCGAGACGCTGGACGCGGTGCTCGACGTCGTGCCCCACGCGCTCGATCTGCTGGCCGGTGGCCGGCCCCACTAGTGCGATGGCCCCGCGCGTGTGGGCAGACGTCACCAGCACCTTCTTGACCAAAACTAGAACGTGTTCTAATTTTGAGGCGTGCCCGGTGCCCGTACGCTTCCCGGTGTGACCCCGATCCCGCGGTCCCCGTCGGTGGACGCCGACCACCGGCACATGGCTCGGGCCGTCGAGCTGGCCGCCGGGGTCCGCACGTCGACGTCACCCAATCCGTGGGTCGGATGCGTGATCGTCGCCGCCGACGGCCGCACGGTCGAGGGCGCCACCCACCCACCCGGTGGGCCCCACGCCGAGGCCGACGCGCTGGCCGCAGCCGCCACCGCCGGCATCGACCTCGCCGGTGCCACGGCCTACGTCACCCTGGAGCCGTGCAGCCACCACGGACGCACGCCGCCGTGTGCCGACGCGCTCGTGGCGTCGGGCGTCGCACGTGTCGTCGTCGCGGTGACCGACCCCGACCCCCAGGTCAGCGGCACGGGCGTCGAGCGGCTGCGGGCCGCCGGCGTCGAGGTCGTCACCGGCGTGCTGGCAGCGGTCGTCACCGAGCAGCTCGCGCCCTACCTCACCCACCGCCGCACCGGTCGTCCCCACGTCGTCCTCAAGCTGGCCGCCAGCCTCGACGGACGCACCGCCGCCCCCGACGGGTCCAGCCGGTGGATCACCGGCGAGGCCGCCCGCGCCGACGCCCACCGCCTGCGCGCCGAGAGCGACGCCGTTCTCGTGGGAGCCGGGACGGTGCGCGTGGACGACCCGACCCTCACGGTCCGTCACCTCACCGGGCCGGACCCCCAGCGCGTGGTGCTGGGCCGGGCACCGGAAGGTGCCAGAGTTCACCCCTGCCTCGAGCTCGAGGGCGACCTGGGCGAGGTCCTCGACGACCTCGGCGCCCGCGACCTCCTCCAGGTGCTGGTGGAGGGGGGTGCCACCGTCGCCGGGGCCTTCCATCGCGCCGGCCTGGTCGACGCCTACGTGCTGTACCTGGCACCCGCGCTGTTCGGGGGCGACGACGCCCCCGGGTTGTTCTCCGGTGCCGGAGCGGCCACGATGAGCGATGTCTGGCGCGGGCGGATCACCCGTGTTGCGCACCTGGGCGACGACATCCGCGTCGACCTGCAACCCGCGAGGAGCACATAGATGTTCACCGGCATCGTCGAGGAGCTCGGCTCCGTCGTGTCGTCCGCCCCGGGCCGCGTCCGCATAGCCGCCACCACCGTGCTCGACGGCGCGACCACCGGCGACTCGATCGCCGTCGACGGCTGCTGCCTCACCCTGGTCGACCAGGGTGACGGCTGGTGGGATGCCGACGTCTCCGACGAGACGCTCAAGCGCACCACCCTCGGCGACCGCCAACCGGGGGACAGGGTCAACCTCGAACGGCCGGTCCGCGTCGACGGCCGCCTCGGCGGGCACATCGTGCAGGGCCATGTCGACGGCGTCGGCGAGATCGTCGAGCCCGCTCTCGACCTGCGGGTACGCATGCCCCGCGAGCTGCTCCGGTACGTGGTCGAGAAGGGCTCCGTCTCGGTCGACGGCGTCAGCCTCACCGTGGTCGACGTGCTCGACGACGGCTTCACCGTCGCGCTCATCCCCCACACCGCCGCCGTGACGACGTTGGGCCAGAAGGGCCCGGGCGACCGCGTCAACCTCGAGGTCGACGTGACGGTCAAGTACGTCGAACGCCTGCTCACCTGGAACGCGGACGCTGCGCCCGCGCCGTCAAAGGACAACTGATGCCCTTCGCCAAGATCGAAGACGCCGTCGCCGCCATCGGCCGCGGCGAGATCGTGATCGTCGTCGACGACGAGGACCGCGAGAACGAGGGCGACCTCATCATGGCGGCCGAGGCCGCCACGCCCGAGGCCATCGCCTTCTTCCTGCACCACACCTCGGGCGTGATCTGCGCGCCGGTCACCCGCGAGCGGGCCCGCGAGCTCGAACTGCCGCTGATGGTGGCCAACAACACCGAGAGCATGCGCACGGCCTTCACCGTGAGCGTCGACTACCGGCACGACACGACGACCGGCATCTCTGCGCACGACCGGGCGAGGACGATCAGGTCGCTGGTCGACCCGTCGACGCGGGCCACCGACCTGCTGCGTCCGGGGCACATCTTCCCCCTCGAGGCCCGCGAGGGAGGCGTGCTCAAGCGCGCCGGCCACACCGAGGCGGCCATGGACCTGGCCCGCATGGCCGGTCTGTACCCGGCGGGTGTGCTGTGCGAGCTGGTCAACGAGGCCAAGGACGACATGGCGCGGGTGCCCGAGCTCGAGCGCTTCGCCGCGGAGCACGACCTGCTCCTGATCTCGATCGCGGACCTCATCCGCTACCGACGTCAGACCGAGAAGCTGGTCAAGCGCGTCGCCGAGGCCCGCATCCCCACCCAGTGGGGCGACTTCACCTGCTACGCCTACGAGTCGGTCATCGACGGCGAGCAGCACCTCGCCTTCGTCCGTGGCGCCGTGCAGGGCGAGGACGACGTGCTCGTGCGGGTGCACAGCGAGTGCCTCACCGGCGACGTGTTCGGCTCGCTGCGCTGCGACTGCGGCCCCCAGCTCGACGAGTCGATGCGGCGCATCGCCGAGGAGGGCCTCGGCGTGGTCGTGTACCTCCGGGGCCACGAGGGTCGCGGCATCGGCATCGGCCACAAGCTCCAGGCCTACGCGCTCCAGGAGCAGGGCCATGACACCGTCGACGCCAACCTGGCCCTCGGCATGCCGGTCGACAGCCGCGAGTACGGCATCGGAGCCCAGATCCTCGTCGACCTCGGCATCACCACCATGCGCACGCTGACCAACAACCCGGCGAAGCGCGGCGGGCTCGAGGGCTTCGGGCTGAGCATCACCGAGCGGGTGCCGCTGCTGACCGAGCCCAACCCCGAGAACATCGCCTACCTGCGCACCAAGCGCGAGCGGATGGGGCACCTCCTGGAGGGGCTCGACGATGTGCTCTGATGCGTCCCGCGGTGCGGCGACGACACGGGAGGCATGAGTGGCCGAGGGGACTGCCCGGGCGGGAACGCCCGCCGGGCTCGATGGAGCAGGGCTGCGGGTCGGCATCGTGCGGGCGCGCTGGAACGCGCCGATCGTCGACCGGCTCGCCGACGGGGTGGCCCGAGGGTTGAAGACGCTCGGCGTCGCGGCGGACGACGTCGTCGACGTGCCGGTGCCGGGATCGTTCGAGATCCCCTTCGGCGCCCGGGCGCTCGCGACCTCCGGTGAGGTGGACGCGGTGGTCTGCATCGGCGCCGTCATCCGCGGGGAGACGACGCACTACGACATCGTCGCCGGCGAGTGCGCCCGCGGGGTGCAACAGGTGCAGCTCAGCACCGGCGTGCCGGTCGCGTTCGGCGTGCTCACCACCGAGGACGAGGCCCAGGCCCTGGCGCGGTCCGAAGGCCCGGGCGGGCACAACGTCGGCGAGGAGGCGGCGGTGGTCGCCGTCGAGATGGCCCGCATCGCCCAGAGGCACGCTCCCGCGTGAGACGGGAGGCCGAGCGGGTGGGGCGTTCCGCGCCGCCGACGCGTCGCGATTAGGAGCTCTTTCCAGCACCATTGCGGGCCGACAGACGACACGCCGAGCGGGTGGGCCGATCGCGTTTGCCTGAGCCGCCACCGGGGGGCGTACCCTCCACGCCGTGCTCAAGCTCGTCCTCCCCAAAGGCTCCCTCGAACGCGCCACGCTCGAGTTGTTCGAAGCCGCCGACCTGACGGTCAACCGCTCGTCCAGCGTGGACTACAAGGCGACGATCGCCGATCCGCGCGTGGACGAGGTGCGCATCCTGCGCCCGCAGGAGATCCCGTCGTACGTCGCGGACGGCCTCTTCGACCTGGGCATCGCGGGGCGGGACTGGGTCGAGGAGACCCAGAGCGACGTGGTGCTGCTGGGCGAGCTGGCCTACTCGAAGGCCACGTCCAAGCCGTTCCGCATCGTCGTCGCCGTGCCCGAGGACTCACCGTGGGACAAGGTCGAGGACCTGCCCGACGGCGTCCGGGTGTCGACCGAGTACCCGGGGCTCACCCGCCGGTTCTTCGCCGCGCAGGGCGTCGACGCCGACGTGCGCCTGTCCTACGGCGCCACCGAGGCCAAGGTTCCCGACATCGTCGACTGCGTGGTCGACGGCACCGAGACCGGACGAGCACTGATCGCCGCCAACCTGAAGATCATCGGCGAGATCCTGCCCAGCTACACGGCGCTGATCGCCAACAAGGACGCCTACGCGGACGACGAGAAGCGGCACGCCATGGAGCAGCTCAAGGTGCTGCTCGACGGCGTGCTCGAGGCCCGGGGCAAGGTGCTGGTCAAGCTCAACGTCGCCCGGACCGACCTCGACCGGGTCATCGACCTGGTGCCGTCGATGAAGGCGCCCACGGTCTCCGAGCTGTTCGGGGAGGGGGGGTACGCCGTCGAGACGGTCGTCGCCAAGTCCGAGATCAACACGCTCATCCCCGCCCTCAAGGACGCCGGCGCCTCCGACATCATCGAGCTGCCGCTGTCGAAGATCGTCCACTGATGACCGTCGTGCCCAACGCCGCGGTCACCGGGCTCGTCGAGACCTTCGACGACTCGCGGGGGCTGGGTGAGGTGCGCACCGACGCCGGCGACGTGCTGACCTTCCACTGCACCGCGATCGCGGACGGGTCGCGCACCATCGCCGAGGGCACGCCCGTGCGCTGCACGGTCGTCGCCGGCCACCTCGGCCGCTGGGAGGCGGCCGACATCACCCCGCTGTAGTCACCCCTCGACCGGCTCGCCGATGGCGTCCAGGAGCACCCGGGCGTAGCGCTCGCCGCCGGCGGGGGCGAGATGGATGCCGTCGGCGTTGCGCACGGTGACGGTGCCGTCCTCGGCGCACACGTCGGCCTCCCACGGTTCGCACGGAAGCGTCAGGTGGAACGCACCGTCCGGTCCGAGCAGGGGAGCGGGATCGACGATCGTGACCTCCGGCTGCTCCGCGGCCAGGTCGCGGTACATGGCCCGGATGGCGACCGCGGCCGGCTCCGATGCCGGTGCGCCCACCGGGGGCGGCAGCACCACATAGACGTGGGTGCCGGTGTCGGCGAACAGGTCGAGGATGCCGGGCATCATCTCGGCGTAGGCGTCCGCGATGGTCTGGGGGTCGCGGGGCGGGCCGCCTTCCGGATGGATGCAAGGCGTGTTGTCGTTGCCGGCGAACGAGATGATCAGGTGCTCCGGCCGGGAGGCGGCGAAGCCCTCGAACGCGTCCATCCAGTCGCACGGGGCACTGCCGCCGAACGCCACGCTCTCGACCGTCAGCCCGCGCGCGTCGGCGTGAACCTGCATCTGGTCGCGGGACTGCTCGATCAGGGAGTCGCCCACGACGGCGATGTCCGGGGCCGCTGCGGTATCGCCTTCGCCGTCGCCTTCGTCGGCATCCCCGTCGGCGGCCGACCAGACCGACAGCGCTGCGGCACCACCGACGAGCGCGGCCAGCACGACGACCGCGCCCACGACCAGCGCCCGCCGTCGCGGCCGGCTCGCCGTCGCGCCCGCCTCCGGGCCCGTCCCCCCAGTGGTCGTCACCTCTGTCGCCCGTCGGCCCTCGCGGTCCTCAGCCGCCCGCGGCCGGGGGAGCGGCGCCGCCGGATGCCTCGACGAAGGCGAGCCGCAGCTGGTGGACCGCCTGGGTCAGCGGGGTGTGGGCCTCGCCCAACCGCGCACCCAGGGCGTCGACCACCGCAGCGAGGGCGTCGATGGCGATGCGGGCCTCTTCGAGCTTCGGCTCGGGCTGTGAGAGGTGCAGTGCCGCGACCTCGTAGAACTGGAGGGCCTGCTGACCCACCACGAGACCCGCCGGGGCCTCGAGCAGCTGCTGGCGAGCCTCGTCCATCTGCCGGGCGTACTCCTCGGCCGCGGCGCGCTCCTCCGGCGTGAGCTCGCGCTCCTCGCCCGGGGCACCCGACGGCGGGCCGGACGGAGGACCGGAGGCGGGATCGGGCGATGATGGCGACGGACCGCCCGACGCGCGGCCACCCGGCCGGTCGACGGGGTGCTCGCCAGAGGGAGTCCATAGGGTGCTCATCGGTCCCCGACGGTAGCGGAGCGGGCGACCGCCACCACGCGGACAGGCCGCCCGGTGATCGCACGAGGCGACCGCACGTTGTGGACATGTCGCCGCGCGCTGCTACCCTTCGTCGCACAACTTCAAGGAAAGCGGGGCCCGCCCTGGCAGCAGTCTTGCCGGTGTCGGAAAGCCCCCACCTGGCCACTGCTGCAAGGCATCGTGCGTCCGGGTCGATCGATCCACAGGGCTCCGCCCTGCGCGGACGTCGGCTTTCCTCCGGCGTCCGTCGTCAGTTTTCAGCGGGGGTCGGGTTGGCAGTTCTGACAGCCCATGCGTACGGAGGTGTCTGCGCATCTATGAGGAGTGAGCGGCGATAGCTACGCCGGCGAGCAACGAGCCCCGGATCAACGAGCGCATTCGCGCACGCGAGGTACGCCTCGTCGGTCCGGACGGTCAGCAGATCGGCATCAAGCCCCTGCCCGAGGCCCTGTCCATCGCCCGTGCTGCAGATCTCGACCTGGTCGAGGTGGCAGCGCAGGCGAATCCGCCCGTGTGCCGGATCATGGATTACGGCAAGTACAAGTACGAGGCGGCGCAGAAGGCCAAGGAGTCCAGGCGCAAGGCCAGCAACGTCTCCCTCAAGGAGATGAAGTACCGCCCGAAGATCTCCGGTGGCGACTTCGACACGAAGACCCGCAAGGTCGCCGGGTTCCTTGAGGAGGGTCACAAGGTCAAGGTCACGCTCACGTTCCGTGGGCGCGAGATGCACCACCCCGAGATGGGGCGGCGCATCCTCGACCAGGTGGTCACCGCCGTCGAACACCTGGGGAAGGTCGAGATCTTCCCCCGGCAGGACGGTCGCAACATGACCATGGTGCTCGGTCCGGACCGCAAGGCCCAGGCCGCAGCGGAGCGGGCCAAGCGCAAGTCCGAGGCCGACGACTCCGCCCAGGCGGCGCCGTCGGACGAGGCCAGCGAGACCCAGGCCAGCGAGACCGAGGCCAGCGAGACCGAGACCACCCCGGCCGGCGATACCGCCGACCAGGGGGCCGAGACGCCGACAACCGAACCCACGCCCGTCACTGCGGCCGGTGCCGCCGAGACGGGTCAGCAGACCCAGCAGGAACAGCCGAGCGACGGCTAGGGCGGAACCCCCGCCCGGAGCCGACGCCCGACGACACGAGGACACGTCATGCCCAAGATGAAGACGCACCGCGGTGCAGCCAAGCGGTTCAAGATCACCGGCACCGGCAAGCTGCGCCGTCGGCAGGTCAACAAGAACCACATCCTCGAGAAGAAGGCCCCGGCCCGCAAGCGCCGCCTGGGCAACGAGGAGGGCGTGGCGCCCGGCGACGAGGCCCGCATCAACAGGATGCTCGGCCGGCGCTGAGCCGACGTCCGGGTGCTCGCGCTGCGAGCACCCGGCACCCCGGCGCCGCGCCCGATGCGCATCGCCGTCCCTCAGATCTGATCGACGAAAGGAGCTCCCCGTGGCCCGGGTGAAGCGATCCGTCCACTCCAAGAAGAAGCGCCGCGTCACGCTCGAGCGCGCCAAGGGTTACTACGGCAACAAGAGCCGTTCCTATCGCGCCGCCAACGAGCAGGTGATGCACAGCCTGCAGTACGCCTACCGCGACCGCCGCGCCCGCAAGGGCGACTTCCGGCGGCTGTGGATCCAGCGCATCAACGCCGCCTGCCGCCTGAACGGCACGAGCTACAGCGTGTTCGTGGCCGGTCTGCGCACCGCCGGTGTCGAGGTCGACCGCAAGGTCCTCGCCGACCTGGCCGTCACCGACGAGGCCGCGTTCGCGTCCCTCGTCGCCACCGCGCTGGCCGCCCACGACAACAACGAGACGACGACCGCGTCGGCCTAGCGCCGGCAGGCACGTCACGACGGCGATGGCCGACCCGATCGGCATCCGCCACCACAGCATGCAGCGACTGCGGCGCCTCTCGAGGCGCCGCAGTGCGCGTGCCGACGAGGGCGCGTTCGTGATCGACGGGCCGATGCTGCTGGCCGAGGCACTCGACGCCGAAGTCGCGGTCGACGAGGTCGTGGCGACGCCCGCCTGCCCGACCGACCTGCTGGCCCGCGCCGCCCGTGCCGGTGCCGCGGTCCACGAAGCCCGGGCGACCGACCTCGCCCGGGTCGTCGACACGGTGACGCCCCAGCCGGTGGCCGCCATCGCCCGCCTCCCGGTGGTGACCGCGGCGGAAGCCGCGGCCGCCGCCGGCCCGCTCGCCCTCGTGCTGGTCGGCGTCGCCGACCCGGGCAACGCGGGCACGCTCCTGCGTTCGGCCGAGGCCGCCGGGGCGGGGGCCGTGCTGTTCTGCGACGAGGCGGTCGACCCGTTCTCGCCGAAATGCGTGCGGTCGTCCGCCGGGTCGGTGTTCCGGCTGGCGGTCCTACGCGAAGGTGGCGCCGACGCCGCCCTCGACGCGCTGACGGCCGTCGGCCTACGTACGGTCGCCACCGTGGCCCGTGACGGGCGGCCCTACGACGAGGTCGACCTCGGCTGCCCGGTCGCCCTGGTGCTCGGAAGCGAGGCGCACGGCCTGCCCGACCGCCTGACCGGTCGGGTCGACGACGCCGTGACCATTCCGATGGCAGGCCGGGCCGAGTCGCTGAACGTGGCCATGGCGGGCACCATCCTGTGCTTCGAGTCGTCGCGCCGGCGACGGGCCGATCGCGCGGGAGCGGCATCGCGCACGCCGCCTGTGGCCCCGTCGGCAGCGCCCACCGATGGGCCCCCGTAGGTCGCCACCTGCCGACCCGGGCTCTGTTAACCGGCGCCGATCGATAGTGACTGGACGAGACGCCGCCGCGGGCGGCAGGGTGCACGACGACATGACCGACCAGAGCCCCACCCCTACATCGGCCGACGACCTGGTGGTCGAGGTCGGCCGTCTCGAGGCCGACGCCCTGGCCCGCATCGCGGCGGCCGCCACGGCCGACGAGCTGCGCGCCGCGGAGGCCGAGGTGCTGGGCAAGCGCTCGCCGCTGACCAACCTGCGCCGCAGGCTGGGTGCGCTCGACGACGATGGCCGTCGCACGGTCGGCAAGGTCGTCAACGCCGCGGGCGAGACCGTGAAGACCGCGGCGGTCGAGCGCCGGGCCGTGCTCGATGCCTCCCGACGGGCCCAGCAGCTGTTGGACGAACGCCTCGACCTGACCGAGGTGCTGCCCGGCCGTGGCCCGGGGCACCTGCACCTGGCGACCCAGGCGATCGAGGAGCTCGAAGACGTCTTCGTCGGCATGGGCTTCACGGTCGCCGAAGGGCCCGAGGTCGAATCCGACTGGCACAACTTCGGAGCGCTCAACTTCCCGCTCGGCCACCCGGCTCGCGACATGTACGACACGCTGTACGTCAACTTCGGCGACCCGGGCACGACGCTGCTGCGCACGCACACGTCCCCGGTGCAGGTGCGGGTGATGTCCGGCAACCCGCCTCCGTACTACTCGGTCATGCCCGGGCGGGTGTTCCGCTCCGACACGGCGGACGCCACCCACATGCCGGTCTTCCACCAGATCGAGGGCCTGGTCGTCGACCGGGACATCACCTTCGCCGACCTGGCGGGCACGATCGACGCGTTCACCAAGGCCTACTTCGGCGGTGGCTTCACCTCGCGCCTGCGGCCGTCGTACTTCCCCTTCACCGAACCATCGGCCGAGTTCGACATCCAGCGGCCCGACGGCACCTGGCTGGAGCTGGGCGGCTGCGGGATGGTGCACCCCAACGTGCTCACCAACTGCGGGCTCGATCCCGACGAGTGGCAGGGCTTCGCGTTCGGCTTCGGCATCGACCGCCTCGCCATCGCCCGTCACGGGGTCGACGACCTCCGCGACCTGTTCACCAACGACATCCGCTTCCTGACGCAGTTCTAGGGCTCTGACCATGAACGTTCGCCCTTCACGTCGAGCCAGGATCGTGACCCCCCGAGGACACCGATGAAGGTCCTGCTGTCCTGGCTCCGAGACTTCGCCCCGATCGAGGGCGACCCCGTCGCGCTCGGCGAGCAGATGAGCGACCTCGGCATGGCCGTCGAGCAGCTCGACGTGCTCGGCGAAGGGCTCGACGGCATCGTCGTGGCCGAGGTCCTCGCTACCCGACCGCACCCCAACGCCGACAAGATCCAGCTCGTCGATGTCGACGCAGGCGACGGCGAGGCCCTGCAGATCGCCTGTGGGGCCTTCAACATGGCGGTCGGCGACCTGGTGCCGCTCGCCACGCTGGGCACGACCATGCCCGATGGCATGGAGATCGGCCGGCGCAAGATGCGGGGCGAGTGGTCGAACGGCATGCTGTGCTCCGCACGGGAGCTGGGCCTCGGCGGCGATCACGCGGGCATCCACATCCTGCCCGCCGGCCTCCCGGTCGGCGCGCCGTACGTCGAGGCGTTGGGCATCGAGTCCGACGCCCTGTACGACCTGGAGATCAACCCCAACCGGCCCGACGCCATGTCGGTCGCGGGTGTGGCCCGCGACCTCGCGGCCCGTCTGGGCGTGCCGTTCACGCTGCCCGATCCGACGGTCGACGAGGTGCCGCCCGCCGCGCTCGACGACGTGTCGATCGAGGTCGAGGCTCCCGACCTGTGCGGTCGCTTCGTCGCCCGGGTGCTGCGGGGTGTCACCGTGGGCGAATCGGACCCGGCGATCGCCCGGCGCCTGACGCTGCTGGGCATGCGGCCGATCAACTCGCTGGTCGACGCGTCCAACTACGTGATGCTCGAGCTCGGACAGCCCAACCACCCCTACGATCTGGCCAAGGTCCGCGGCGGCGGCCTCCGGGTGCGCCGGGCCCGCGACGGCGAGACGATGGTGACGCTCGACGGCGTCACCCGCACGCTCACCCGCGACGACCTGCTGATCTGCGACGCGGAAGACGGTCCCGTGGGCATCGCCGGGGTG
>Ga0233377_1000841_pt1 | contig 12570 bp, 9 predicted proteins | sample ElkDunMinimDraft_6_FD_191540 | JGI IMG/M metagenome (GOLD analysis project Ga0233377, IMG submission 191540) | Fecal eukaryotic communites from dung pellets of Tule Elk in California, USA - Elk Dung E36 | ecosystem: Host-associated > Mammals > Digestive system > Large intestine > Fecal | place...
CTCATGACCCTGGGCGATCGGTGCGAGGCGCCCGCGCCAGATCGCGAACAGGCCGCCGTTGTCGTGAACCAGCCGGAATCCCGGATAGTCGCGACGAATGAGACGATCCTGTTCGTCGACCGAGAGCATTGGATCACCTCTTCTTCCGGGCGATGCCGCCATAGAAGTTATGGGCCGGCACCGGACGGGCCGCGGAGGGACCGCTTGCGAAACCGCCGCCGACGCCGGTGATGAGGCCAGTGATGCGACCCGTCCCCGGCTGAATGCCGGTCTCCCCGAGGCGCGAGAGCTGACCCTGGCGGGTGATGTAGTCGTTGAGCGCGCTACGAGCCGGGCGCTCGCCGAAGAGACCTTCGAGGATCACGCTCATCTGCGCGAGGGAGAGATCGCCGAAGCGCAACGCCTCCATCTTCGTGCAGAAGTCCCGCAGGTCGGCGATGAGCAAATCCTGCGCGGCGTGGTCGCCCGGCCACCGGTCGGTCAGCACGTCGCCGGAGCACCGGGGGTTCACCTCATGGATCAGGCGCCCGAACGACTTCTCGGCAAGAAGGCATTCGAGGATGGCCCTGGCCTGGAGGTGCAGCTCCTCCGAGAGGCTGGCCGACCTGCCGGCGTTGTCGGCGACCAACTTGCTCAGCAGAACCGAGGGAGGGCGGCGGAGCTTGGCGCGGGCCGGCCTCTCGAAGAGGACGTTTCGCCAGCGCTTCAGCAGCTGGAGGCTGATGAGGGCGCGGGACTTCCGATAGGCCGGCTGCTGGTCGGGGACGGGCTCCCCGTGGGCCCTCGCCTCTACCGTCATCCTGTCGTAGGCGAGCGAGCGCTGTTCGTAGAAGGCAGCGAAGTCCCTCTCGATCGGCGTCCTGGCGTTGAAGTAGTCGGCGAGGCCATAAGGGTTCGCGAGCAGGCGATAGCCCGGCTCGTTGGGCGCGTCCGGCTTATGATGGAAGATCCAGCTGGTGCGTTCTTGGAGGGACGGGATCAGCACCGCCGGCGTGATGTCGATGTGCATGCCGTCGGCGTAGCGGACGCAGACGCAGCGCGTATGCCGGACGGTCATGGCGTAATAGCGCGACCCCGGCTCACCGCGGATGGCGTCGAACAGGGTATCGAGCACGACGTCCGGCGGGCTGTCCTCGCGGATGGTGAGTTCGGCCATCACGTCGATGTCGTATTCGTCGGCATCGGAGTTCTGGGCGACCGTGGACCCAGTTGCCATGCTGCCCTGCGCATACATGCGGGCGACGAGCCCGGTGAGCGGGCTGGCAGGCCGATCGATCCATTCCTGCATCGTCTCGTAGCGGGCGACCGCCTTGTCGTAGTCGGTCTGGGAAAGCTGGATGCGAATCGCGACATCGCTCAGGAGGATGTCGATGGGGCTCATGTGAATGGGGGGGCGGCTGAAGGCGTTCATGATCGTTCCTCTCGGTTTGGGCCGCCGACCCGAGGGAGCGAGCCGGCCATCTGAGAGGTCAATCAATGCCGACGCGAAGGACCGGAAACCTTCCGGTCGATTTTTTTACGGGCGCGCCAACGGCCCGCCAGGAAGGGTTCCGCAGGTGAAGTAATGCGGGCAACGCGGGCACGATCGCGAGTCTGGGACCGCGGGAAACTGGCCGGCGACCAGACTGCCGGCCAGCCGGGTGGCCTTATCGATCTGGTTCGCGAACTTGATATCCTTGAGTGCGATCGGCGCCGTGGTTCCGTCCGTCAGGAAGATGGCGTCCACACCGGCCAGCCCGTGGCTGCGACCACCCAAGGTCATCAACGCGTAGACGATGTCATCGGCTTCGGTCGATCGTGCCTTCCCCGAACGGACCCTGCGCCAGATCGGCCCCGCGCCGCCGCTGCGGACCTCGTCGGCACGAACGACGATCGTCGCGCCTCCAAGGTCGATGTCGGCGCTCGGGGCGGGGGAGTAGGGCAGTCCGCGACGCGACGCGGCCAGGGTCTCGACGAGTTGCAGCCCCACGTCTCGGTAATCCTCGGCGCGAAGATGATCGACGGGCCCCTTATCGATCCAGATGGCTTCGAAAAGCGCCTCAACCTCCGACGTCGTTAGATTCCATTTCGCCGCATCGTCCCTGACGCGACGGACCACCTCGTTTACGACGTCTTGCATCCGGGAATACGGCGTCGACGTTCGCGCTCCGGGCACCCCGAGCACGTGGGTCAGGAAGTATCTTCGAGGACAGCGCTCATACTGGGCGAGCTGATCCTGCGTGACCTTTGGCGCCGTCGCCCAGGATACGTCCACGTCCGGCAGCACCTCCACATCGTCCGTCACCGGCGCCTCCAGCGGCGCGGGGTCGAGGACCGCCGCGTGCGATTGGATGGCTGTGAGGAATGGCGAAGGGCTACGGTTGTTGCCGTTGGCCTGCTTGGTCGAGGCGTAGAAGAACACACGGCTGTGGGCGCGCGACATGCCCACGAAGAAAAGGCACTGCTCCTCTTCCTCATGCCCCTTCTTGACCGCCTCGATGCCACTCAAACCGTCTGCCCCGGCAACCATGCCGTCAGGCGGCGGGCATCGCGGGGCGGTGTTGTTGAGCGGGAAACTGGAGACGGTCATTCCGGGCATGTGAACGGCTTCGAACTCCAGCCCCTTGGACCCGTGCACGGTCATCAGGTTGACCGCGTCGAGCCCGCTCGCCGCGGAAGGCATCTGCCTGAGATCGCGTTCCTCCGAGAGGAGGGAAAGGCGACGTGCCCGATCGAGAAGTCGCTGGATCGGGCGACCGGACTGGCCTCGCGGCAATGTCCGGCAGAAGGCGAGGAACTGCCAAAGGCCCACTCGCCTGATCTGGTCCCGCGGCCTGTTCGAGGCACAGAGGTCCCGGAGCATGTCGGTCCGGTCGAGGAGCCAGCCCGTGAGCGCCGTCCAAGGGGAGACATCGGGATCGAAGCCGTGGAGATCGGCTTCGAGGGTGGCCAGCGAGTTCGCGGTCTCCGGTGACCAGCTCAGCCGTGAAGCCGCTGCGAGCCATTGCAGGGGCTTCTCGCATGCCGCCGCCAACTTCTGGATCTCGGCGACGTCGGCGAGTGCGATCGGCGAGCGCGCCATCGCCGCTACCCTCGGCAGCGTTCCGGCCTTGCGATCGACGAGCAGTGCCAGGATCGACAGAAGGTCGCGCACGTCTGAGCGCTCGAATAGGTTGCCGAGGTAGAGGACCGGTATGTCACGATCTTCCAGGGCCGAGGCGATTTCACCCAGCCGCGCGTTGCCACGGCAGATGACGGCTTGGTTCCGGAAGGCCACACCCTGGCTCTTGAGTTCAAGGATGGCCGCCGCGACGGCTGCCCCTTCGTCGACGGGCCTGCCGACGCGGCGGATTTCCATCCTGGGCCCGCCATCACCCCGGTTCGAGGTCAAGTCGAGCGGCAGCATGCCGGACGAGGCCTTCATCCCCGCGGCGAAGCCGCAGAAGGCATCGACGATCTCTTTGCCCGAACGATAGTTCACCTTGAGGGCAGCGACGGTCGCCCCGGGAAAGTCGTCGGCGAACGACGTCATGTTGGTCGAGGACGCGCCGCGGAAACGATAGATTGATTGGCGGGCGTCGCCGACGACCCACAGCCGTTTGCCATCACCTGCGATCGCCTTCAGGAGCCGCACGCTGGCGCGGTTGACGTCCTGATATTCGTCGACCAGGACGTGCTGGTGCCGTTCGGCCAGCGCAGCCCTGACGCCCGCGTTGCCTTCGACCAACTCGACCGGCCGCATGACCAGGTCGCCGAAGTCCAGAAGGCGGGCCGCCGCGAGCTCCTGCTGGTAGGCTTCGTAGAGAATGGCGACGTCCACGATCTTCTCAGCGCGCGTCATCGCGTCGGCGTCGCCGGAGGCTTTGGCCTTGTCGACCATCGCGTCCGCGAGGCGGCGATAGGCCTTCTCGTCGCACACCTCGTCCTTGGCTCGCGAGATGGCCGACAGCATGTCGCCGATGTCTGCGGTCGGGTCGAAGAAGTTTCGGAAATGCCGAAGGGGCAGAACCGGTATCAGGTCTTCGAGCAACCCCACCGCATCGGCCTTGTCGGCCAATCGCGGATCGCTTGGCAAACCGAGGACGTCGTGGAAGCGCCTGAGGATATCCAGACCGAAGGAATGGAAGGTGCCGATCCACACCGCGGAAGCATGGGCTGGTCGGGACCTCGTCAAGCGGTCGATGAGTTCGCCGGCGGCCTTGTTCGAGAAGGTCAGGACGAGGATCGTCCCAGGGTCAATCCCCTGGTCGATGAGGCGCTCTATGCGCGCGATCAGCGTCTTCGTCTTCCCGGTTCCGGGGCCAGCCTGAAGCTGGAACGGGGAGCCTGCATGCTCCGCGGCCAGCTCCTGGCTGGAATCGAGCGGGGGCGCCGGCTTCGGCGAGCCCGTTTCGGCCACGGGCATCGGGATCGGGAGCAACAAGGCGTCGAGCAACTGCTGGGCGACCAGCGCATAGGGTAGCCCCGAGCGATCGGCGATGTCCTCCGCACCGAGGCGATGGCCGAGATAAAGGTCGCGAGCGCGTTCGCGCGGCAGCAGCAGCTCTCGGGCGAATAGGTCGGCTTGGAGTTCACGTCGTTCGCGGCGACCGTAGTCAACGACGCGTTCCACGACGGAGGACGCTCCCTCCGACATGCGGCTCGCGTCGACCCGCTCCGTCACGACGGGCTCCGGCGCCGTATGCAATACGGCATGGCCTATTTCGTGGGCGATCAGGATCGCCTGCTCGACCGGGTCGACCAGGCGCTCGCAGCGTATGATCCCCCCGCTGGGATCGAATACCCCGCGGCCACCCATCAATTGTGGGTTGCCGGCGGCAAGAAGGGTTACCTCGACGTCCTGAACCTCCTTCGCGACATCGACGATCGAGGATGGCGCCCAGGCATCGGCCCCCTTATCGCAGGCGGCGCGATGCAGTCTGGATGCGGCTAAGCGGACGGCCTCGAAAGTCTCCATGCCCGCCTCCCGTTCAAAGCGAAAGAAGCCGGCGCTTCTGTTCGTCGTTCAGGCCAGCGTCGTCCATGGCCTCTTCCATCGTGCGCTTCGTGGAAGCGACAGGCTTTCCGTCCGACTTCATCATTTGACCGTTGGGTTGGGCGACGGGCATGCTGAGATAATCGCGCAATCCGCCGACCTGAGCGTCGATCGCCTTCGCGATTGCCGACAAGAGCCCAGCGCCGAATTCCTCGACGGCAATCACCCGATCGCGGAGCATGATGACGAAGGAGCGATTGACCCCCAAGGCGGTGGCGGCAGCCTTGATTTCGGGCACGCCGAAGCCCGCGAAAGGTGCTCGTTCCCACACCTGCGGAGATCTCGCCAAACTGGCCTCTATCCGGGCGAACCTGGAGAGGGCGAGCTTGGCGGTGCCGTCGTCGACCGCTTCCAGCTCCGGCCGAGCGGTCCTTGCCATCGCGTTCAGATCCCCAGCCAGGCTTTCAAGCTCGGAGGCCATCTCGGGATGTTCGCGGGAGAATTGGGCCAACCTCTGCTCGACCGTCCCGACGTCGGAGGTCGCGAAATCGATGAGGATGTCTTCGCGGAACCTATCGTTCTCGGCGCTCATCGGGTCTCTCCGTGCAGATCGTCGAAGCGTTTCCGGGCGCTTCGCAACCAGTTGTTGATCGTCCTCACATCCACGCCGCAGATCTCTGCGACGGATGGCTTGTCCGGATAGGATGCCTCAACCTGATGGCCTTGCAGGACCAACGTCACGGCGCGCTTTTCCTTGTCCGGTAGGTGATCAATCAATGCTGAGGCCTGAGACCGGAAAAGGGTGAGTTCGATTTCGTTCAGCCCCATAGCATTTTCCGGTTCGGGCTTGACGATTTCGCGTTCCGCTTCTTCCTGATCGTCCTGCTTGCCGTCCATCAAACTTGTCTGGCGCCGCTCGGGCCGCTTCGCCTTGTTCAGGCAGTTCGTTCGAAGGGCGGCGAAGGCCTTGTCGAAGAACACCTCGAACGGATCGAGACGCCTGGGTTCGTCGCGGAACCCTCTGGCCAGCAGGACATAGAACTCCTGCTTGATGTCCTCGCGCAGGCTCTCGGCGTCGTTTATGGCGCCGTAGGAGATCGCCCAACGAAGGTTCTGGTCCAGGCGGCGGTCAAGGTGCACGAACAGACTGTTGAACCAGTCGGACCGGTCGCCTAGCCTATTGGCCTCGCGAAGTAGATGGACAACGCACTCCGTCTCCACGAAATCCGCATGGCGATGATCCCGCTGATCCAGACGCCTCAGAACGTCGTCCCTGCTCAACCCGGCCAATTCCAGAAGCCGTTGCGTGGTCGATGCTCGACGGGCGTAAGCCTGACCGCTCTTCCGTTTCTTCGTGAGAGGCGTCAGCGTCATTGATCCCTCCGTTCCCACGATCTTGGATTGGATCGCACAAACAACACGCAACCGTACAATCTTGCGGCGATTCGCTCGTGATGCAACGTTGGGTTGTTTTCCGGATCAAATGGAGTCAGTTGCCTGCATAAGGCTTGGCTCGGCTTCTCCACTTGATCATCCAGCCCGAAGGCAGACGCTCTGGACGTCAGCACCGAACCGCCCCGAACCGGACGTTCCAAACGTCGGCTTTGGGCCACAAACGCCCGTGGATGGTCGCGGCCGACTACGCTCAAATCCAAGGAGATTGTGATCCCGACAGCGACAGAAGCGCCCGTCGCCGTGCCCTCTCCATGAGCGCGCGATAATCATTCTTCGTCAGGATCCGGACGCAGCGCCGATCGACGAAGCAAGCGAAGAACACGAGCTGCGATTCCTGCTCGCTCCAGAACTCGATGTCCCCATTCCAGGCCAGAGGGGGTCCTATGGCTCGATAGTCGGTGGTGACAGAAACATGAACGGGCGCGCCGGCTCGGGTTGGGTATGACAGCATTTGCTCGGCGGGGCCGAAAAGGCGCCCATCTGCTGTGATCCTATAAGCATCGTTGAAAACGCCATCGAAGGCGCGGGTGCAAAAGATCGATTCTGGACCGAGCCTGGTATCCGGCAAAGACATTTCGCAAAAGAGCAGGTCGTATCCACCCATCGCTTGATCAAACCTCGACAACGAGGCTGGGGTGGAACCACGGATTTTCACGATCGCCGTGGACATTCGGATAGCCGGCCTGATTGGCGAGAACGCGTGTTCGACCGACCTTGTAGTCGTGCGAGCCATGATCGTGCCCGTGGATCCAGAGGTCGGGCTGGTGCTCCTCGATCAAAGCGCTGAGGTCCGAGACAAATGCCGGCGAGAGCGCGCTGCCCTGATGCCTCGGCTGGACCGATTGCGGATGCGGCGCATGGTGCGTGACAACAACGGTTGGCCCGCCATGCGGTTTGCTGAGCTCGCCGCGAATGAATGTCAGGTCGAGCCGGTGCTCGGCGGCAGCGTGCCAGGGCATGAAGCGGCTGTAATGGCCGCTCTCCTCGCGATACCGGATGAGGCGGTGATCGTTCAGCTCCTGCCCGGCGAAGACCATCGAGGGCTTGGGCGTTCCGAGCAGGCGATAGTCCGTCCAAAGCGTGCAGCCGATGAAACGAACGTCCCCGATGATCACGGTCCGCCGGTGCAGCAGATGAATACCCGCAGCCTCGGCCTGCTCGGCCCCCGCGACCAGGTTGCCTTTCATCTCGCGGTTATAGAACTCGTGATTGCCAGCGACGTAGACGATCTCCCGGCCCCGGAGTGGCCCTGCCTCTCGCTGATTGGACAGCCAATTGACCGCAGCAACGATCGGCTGGTGCATGTCGCCAGCGAAGACAGCGACATCGAACTCCGGCATCTCTTCAGAAAACCGAAATGGGCCGAATTCTAGATGCAGGTCGGATATCACGAGCAGGCGCATGCTGGATCCAGATAAAAACAGCTACACTGGTTCAGCATGAGGCGGACTTTTCAGTCCGCTTTGCCGCGGCAATCCTCTCGAAAAGGTTGACGATTCGCTTTGGAGCGAAAATCGACGGACCAGAAGCAAAAGAAGCCTCAAACTCGGCAATTGGCATTGCGAGAGCGCCCGCGGCCATTGGCCCCTGGACGTCGGCTTCGTGACTATCGCCGACGAACAAAATCTGAGGAAGCCGAATCTCAAGCTTGGTCGATACGCGCTGATAAATTTCCCTTTGTGGCTTCATAAGCCCCTCTTCGCAGGAGAGGGCAAACGCGTCCGGTCCGTCGGGCAGGCTATCGATAAGCGGACCGACATACGGCTCTGCGAGATTCGAGCAAATTGCTATGTGCAAACCTGCTCTCTGCAGTGTGGCCCAGATCGCGTCCATGCCCCGTCGTACCCGGATTGAGGCGCACTCCGCCGCAAGGTCGGCTTCAAGGCGAGCCAGGTTGGCTTGGCCAACGGAGATGGCGAGTTCGTGCGCAAGGTTCTTAAGCCCGACCTTACGCGTGAGCACCCGCTTGGCAGCGGCTTCTGCCTCCGATCTCAAAAGAGTTCGGAAGGGTCGGCGCTTATCGGTGATTTCGACAACGGTACCAAAGGCATCGAAGCAGACGGCGCGGATCTCTGCCATGTCACTTTAGTGCCAAATAATACTGAGGGGGGCGTGCGGCTGACAGTCGATGTCGGCCTCGTTTGGAGCGACATTGGCCACATCATAAATTGCACCAGCCAGGTAGAGCCGAACTTCGATTTGGTGCTCGTACGACAGCGTGAGCAGGTTAATTGGCGCCTGCCCCGCGAACGGCGGCGCGACAACAGGGCGTAAGACCCACTGTCGTTCCTCCGCAGCTGTCTTCAAAAGTCGCCGCAAATCAGCGAAAATCCCAAGAATCGCTGAAATGCGCATCACTATGTCTGTTTCGAGAACGAGTGGCTTGCGCCAGCGCGCGGCGCGAACCCAGATTTGAAATTCCCTCTGATTACAGCCAAGTATTTGAAGCTGCCGCCGCTCTGATAAATCCCAACGCTTCGCAATGTTCGTGAATATGCGCATTGCGGGTCCACTCAAGCGGGCCCGCTCTTCATCAGTTGGATTATTCATCGATCGATTTGCCTGATCGGTACCGGAGGCGCAGCTAACACTCAGTCTGAGCTGACGCGATTTAGACACTATAATGCCTAGCAATGCAAGCGGCGCTCCGCTTCGTTCGATAAATGAACGCGCGGCAAATCGTCGGTAAAAACATGCGGGAATTCCGCGTGGCGGCCGGGCTCTCACAAGGCGATGTTGCGAAGCGGATGGACGTCGAGCAGACGTACGTCAGCGGACTCGAGCGCGGTGTTAGGAATCCGACACTAACAACCCTCGAGCGAGCGGCAGCAGCTTTGGACGTAACGATAGTCGACCTTCTGCGGCCGCCGGCGTCATAGGCGCGCGCTTCGCCACACATAATGAAGCAAGCAATCCTGTTCGCGACGGCGTTCGATCCTACTCGGAGGCATGATACGTAGAACAGCAGCGGTCCGCGTCGATGACATCATGGGGCGCCGACGGTTACCGACAAGTTGGTCGGACTCAAGCCGGTTGCCATTCCGAGGTCGGTGCCAGCGCAGCTGCGCAACCCACGCCAGCTGCGCTGCGCTGCCACCTGCGTCGAGGGTATTGGACTGACGATCGCATACCGATGTGCGAATAGGTGAAAAGCAGCCACTACGATCTGCCGATCGCGCTCGCCGTCATGGCGGCGATCGGGGCGATCCCGGCGGATGCGCTGGCCGGTTACACGGTGCTGGGCGAACTCGCTCTCGATGGTTCGATCGCGGCCGTCGCCGGCGTCCTGCCGGCAGCGATCGCCGCCTATGGCCGCGGCCAGGGGCTGATCTGCCCGCATCCATCCGGACCGGAGGCGGCCTGGGCCGCGGCCGATATCGACATCCTCGCGCCGCGCTCGCTGATCCAGCTCGCGAATCATTTCAAGGGCACGCAGGTGATGGCCCGTCCGGAACCCGCGGTGGCGCGGCAATCCGGCCCGCTGCCCGACCTTGCCGACATCAAGGGGCAGGAAAACGCCAAGCGGGTGCTCGAGATCGCGGCCGCCGGAGGGCACAACCTGTTGATGAACGGGCCTCCCGGAGCGGGAAAGTCGATGCTGGCGAGCCGGTTGCCCTCGATCCTGCCGCCGCTGACCCCTCGGGAACTGCTCGAGGTCTCGATGGTGCTCTCGGTCGCCGGCCATCTCGCCGATGGTGCGCTGACCGACCGGCGGCCCTTCCGCGCGCCGCATCATTCGGCCTCGATGGCGGCGCTCGTCGGCGGCGGCCTGCAGGCACGGCCCGGCGAGGTGTCGCTCGCGCATCACGGCGTGCTTTTTCTCGACGAACTGCCCGAGTTTCAGGCCCAGGCGCTCGACGCGCTGCGCCAGCCGATGGAGACGGGCGACGTGCTGATCTCGCGGGCCAACCATCGCGCCGTCTATCCGGCACGATTCCAGCTCGTCGCGGCGATGAACCCAGGCCGCTGCGGCAAGGCGACGGAGCCGGGCTTCGCCTGCCGCCGCCAGCAGAACGAGCGCTGCATGGCGCAGTACCAGAGCCGCATTTCCGGCCCGATGCTGGACCGCATCGATATCGCGATCGACGTTCCGGCCGTCACGGCGGCGGATCTGATCCTCCCGGCGGCGAGCGAGGGCTCGGCCGAGGTCGCAGCCCGTGTCGCCGCGGCGCGCCAACGCCAGACGGCCCGCTTCGAGGCGCTGGGCCTTGCCGGCCTCACGACCAACGCCGCTTGCCCGGCGCCGATCCTCGAGGAAATCGCCCGGCCGGACAATGCCGGGCTTGCCCTGCTGCGCGATGCCGCCGAGGCGATGCGTTTGAGCGCGCGCGCCTATCACCGGGTGCTCAAGGTGGCGCGCACGCTGGCGGATCTCGATGGCGAGCCGAAGATCGGTCGCATCCATCTGGCGGAGGCTTTGTCCTATCGCTCGCGCAGCGAGCAGGTGGCGCAAGCTGCCTGAGCGGCGCCGCGACGAGGTCGCAGGGTTAATGGATTGCGCCATCCGATCTCTCGAATCCTCCGTTTCGCTGAAGGTTTCCGCAACGGCCGCCTACTAGATTGTCCGGATGGCTTCCAACTGGGTTACCTCGGCCGCAATCGCTGCGGTGCTGCTCGCGCTGCTGGCCGGTTTTGCCGCGCTGATGTTGCTGCGCCAGCGCGGCCGCATACTCAAACAGGCTTCCGAACTGACGCGGGATCTCGACGCGCTCAACGATCGCCTCTGGGTATTGGCCGAGAGCGAGGAGCATTACCGCAGCCTGATCGCCGCGCAGGGAGATCTGATCGTGCGCCGGGACGGCCCTCGCGTCGTCTATGCCAACGCCGCCTATGCCGCGCTGCTCGGACTCGGCGAGGTCGAGATCATCGGGACTGCGGCCACGCCGCGCCTTGTCGCCTCCCGCCCTTCCCAGGCGCTGGAGGGCGGGGCGCGTGTCTTCGACGAATGCATCGCCACGCCCGAGGGCGAGCGCTGGATCTCCTGGGTCGAGACGATCGTTCCGCTCGCTCTCGGCAGGTCGGTGGTGCAGCGCGTCGGCCGTGACATCACCGCCCGCTTTGCCGGCGAGCAGGCTCTCGACGAGGCGCGTGCCCGCGCCGAGAGCGCCAACGAAGCAAAGTCGCGCTTTCTGGCCACGGTCAGCCACGAGTTCCGCACGCCGCTCAACGGCATCCTCGGCATGGTAGACCTCCTTGGAGATACTGGGCTCGATCCCGAGCAGACGACCTATGTCCGGGCGCTCAGGACCTCGGGGGAGGCGCTGCTCGGCCTCGTCGACGGTATCCTCGACTTCGCCAAGGTCGAAGCCGGCAAAGTCGAGTTGGCGAAGGAGCCTTTCGATCTCGGACAGCTGGTCGAGACCGTCTCGGAGCTGATGGCGCCGCGGGCGCAGGCCAAGGGGATCGAGCTGGCCGCCCATCTCGCACCCGACCTGCCGACGCATTTCGTCGGGGACCGAGACAGGCTGCGCCAGATCCTCCTCAACCTCGTTGGCAACGCGATCAAGTTCACGGAGAGCGGCGGCGTCGGCATCACCATTGGCCGCAGCGGCGGCCTGCTGTCGCTCGGTGTCGCCGATACCGGCCCCGGCATTCCGGAGGACCGCCGCCAGGCGATCTTCGAGGAGTTCGAGCAAGTCGACGGCTCCACCCAGGGCCGACAGGAGGGTACGGGCCTCGGCCTCGCCATCGTGCGCCGGCTCGCCACCCTGATGGGTGGCTCGGTCGGCGTCGAGAACAGGCCGGAGGGAGGCGCCCTGTTCGAGGTGCTGCTGCCCTTGGCGGCTGCGCCCGGCGCGGCTGCCCCCGCTTTGCCGGACTGGCGCAGCAAGCGCGTTCTCGTCGTATCCGCCGCGCCTTTCGGCGCGCTTTATCTGCGCGAGGCGATCGCAGCTGCCGGGGGCGTTGCCGTTCCGGCCGCAGGCGCCGCCGCGGCGACCGAACGGCTTGGCGCCGGGCAGCGCTGGGACGCGGTGCTCATCGACCAGGCGATCGGTCGCGAAGCCGCGGTCGCTCTCGCCGCCGCGGCCCGCGGCGCCGGCGCCGCGCATTGCCTGATCATGCTGTCGCCGCTGGAGCGCCGTCAGTTCGGCTCGCCGCGCGAGGCCGGCTTCACCGGTTTCCTCGTCAAGCCTGTACGGGCGCGCTCGCTCTACGAACGT
>Ga0233377_1000845_pt1 | contig 12522 bp, 10 predicted proteins | sample ElkDunMinimDraft_6_FD_191540 | JGI IMG/M metagenome (GOLD analysis project Ga0233377, IMG submission 191540) | Fecal eukaryotic communites from dung pellets of Tule Elk in California, USA - Elk Dung E36 | ecosystem: Host-associated > Mammals > Digestive system > Large intestine > Fecal | place...
CGTGCGCCATCACGACCTGATTGTGCTCGATCACGATGACCGACTTGCTCGAGTCGACGAGGCGGTCGAGGAGCCCGAGCAGCTGCTGGAGATCGGCGAGGTGCAAGCCGCTGGTCGGCTCGTCGAGCACGTACACGCCGCCATCGGCGCCCATGTGCGTCGCGAGCTTGAGGCGCTGCCGCTCGCCGCCCGAGAGCGTGGTGAGCGGCTGGCCGAGCCGCAGGTAGCCGAGCCCCACGTCGGCCATGCGCCGCAGGATCGCGTGTGCTGCCGGCGTGCGGGCCTTGCCTTCGCCGAAGAAGTCGACCGCGTCCTTCACCGGCAGGTCGAGGACCTCGGCGATGTTCAGGCCCCCGAGGCGGTACTTCAGCACCGATGCCTGGAACCTCCGGCCCTCGCAGTCCTCGCAGACCGTCGTGACGCCGGCCATCATCACGAGATCCGTGTAGATGACACCCGCACCGTTGCACGTGGGGCACGCGCCCTCGGAGTTCGCGCTGAAGAGGGCGGGCTTCGCGCCGGTCTCCTTCGCGAACGCCTTGCGGATCGGCTCGAGGAGTCCCGTGTACGTGGCCGGGTTGCTCCGCCGCGAGCCACGGATCGGAGTCTGATCGACCGATACCACTCCGTCTTGGCCGCACACCGAGCCGTGGATGAGCGAGCTCTTGCCCGACCCGGCGACGCCGGTCACCACCACGAGGACCCCGAGCGGGATGTCGACGTCGACGTTCTTCAGGTTGTGCGTTCGTGCGCCGCGCACCTTCATCATGCCCGTGGGCTTCCGGACTGACGGCTTCAGTGAGGCCCGGTCGCTCAGGTGACGACCGGTGAGTGTGCCGCTGGTCAGGAGGCCGTCGACGGTGCCCTCGAAGACCACCTCGCCACCAGCAGTGCCGGCGCCGGGCCCGAGGTCGATGACGTGGTCTGCGATCGCGATCGTCTCCGGCTTGTGCTCGACCACGAGGACCGTGTTGCCCTTGTCGCGGAGCCGCCTGAGCAGCTCGTTCATCCGCTCGATGTCGTGCGGATGCAGCCCGATCGTCGGCTCGTCGAAGACGTAGGTCACGTCGGTGAGCGACGACCCGAGGTGGCGGATCATCTTCGTGCGCTGCGCCTCGCCCCCCGACAGCGTGCCGGACGGACGGTCGAGACTGAGGTAGCCGAGACCGATCTCGACGAACGCGTCGAGCGTCTCTCGCAGGTTCGCCAGGAGAGGCGCGACGGAGGGCTCGTCCAGACCGCGCACCCACTCGGCGAGGTCGCTGATCTGCATCGCGCACGCATCGGCGATGTTCATCCCCTTGATCTTCGAAGATCGCGCGGCCTCGTTGAGGCGCGTGCCCTTGCACTCGGGACAGCTGGTGAACGTGACCGCGCGCTCCACGAACGCCCGGATGTGCGGCTGCATCGCGTCGACATCCTTGGACAGGAACGACTTTTGGATGCGCGGGATGATGCCCTCGTACGTGAGGTTGATGTTGTCGATCTTGATCTTGGTCGGCTCCTTGTGGAGCAGGTCGTCGAGCTCCTTCTTGGAGAACTTGCGAATTGGCTTGTCCGCATCGAAGAACCCGCAGCCGTTGAAGATGCGGCCGTACCAGCCCTCCATGCTGAAGCCAGGGATGGTGAGCGCCCCCTCGTTGAGCGACTTCTTGTCGTCGTAGAGCTGGGTGAGGTCGAAGTCGGTGATCTGTCCCATGCCCTCGCATCGAGCGCACATGCCGCCCATCCGCTTGAACTCGTGCTTCTCGGTCTTGCCCTTGCCGCCCTTCTCGACCGTGATCTCGCCGACGGCGCTGACCGACGGCACGTTGAACGAGAAGGCGTTCGACGAGCCGATGAACGGCTTGCTGACGCGGCTCCAGAGCACCCGCAGCATCGCATTGGCGTCGGTCGCCGTGCCGACGGTCGAGCGGGAGTTGGCGCCCATGCGCTCCTGGTCGACGATGATCGCGGGCGTAAGCCCTTCGAGCACGTCGACCTCGGGCCGGGCGAGCGCGGGCATGAAGCCCTGCACGAACGTGCTGTAGGTCTCGTTGATCAGCCGCTGAGATTCCGCCGCGATGGTGCCGAACACCAGCGAGGACTTTCCCGACCCCGAGACGCCCGTGAAGACGGTCAGTCGCCGCTTGGGGATCTCGACGCTGACGTCCTTGAGATTGTTCTCGCGCGCGCCCTGGACGCGGATCAGGGCGTGGCTGTCTGCGGGATGCTGGGCGGAGGCGCTCATGCGCGCGATCATGTCATCGAGTCTCGCTCGCTTGTGAAGAGATATTTGTGAGGAGATGTTTGGCGATGCGGACCCCGCGCCACCCGCGCCGAAGCTCGGAAGCTCCGCCGGCCACGGCACGCATTGCGCGTTTGCGCCGCGACGATGAGGACTCACGTTCTCTCGGGAGGCAGCCAATGGAACGGACAAGGAAGTTGGGAATCGCTGGGCTCCTGTGCGCCACGGTCGCGACCTGCGCTTCGCTCGCCGCCCCGGACGCTCGAGCCGGCGCGAACAAGGTGGAGGGCACCGTGGCCGAGGTGTCGGGCAAATGCCCGGCCGTGCGCTTCAAGGTGGGGGCGCAGGTCGTCGCGACCACCACGAGCACGAAGTTCGACGACGGGACGTGCGCCAACGTGCAGAACGGCCGTCGCGTCGAGGTCGAGGGAGCGCTTCAAGGTGACGGTACGCTGCTCGCCCACGAGGTCGACTTCGAGTGAGCTCCGAGCGCCTGCTTGCCCGGATCGTCCAACGCACGCGCTCGGTGAGGCGCAGGCCCCTTGGTCCTGGTCGACGGTCCGCGGCGTCAGAGGTCGTGGCGCGGACGTGACAGCACACCTTCGAGCTCGGCCAGCGCAACCGGCTTCTTGAGGTGGTCGTCGAAGCCGGCGTCGAGGGCGCGTCGTCGGTCCTCGGGCTGACTGTAGCCCGACACCGCGACCAGCATCGTATGGGCAGCGTCCGACGCGCGGACGCGCCGCGCCAGCTCGTAACCATCGAAGCCTGGAAGCCCGAGGTCGACGAACGCCGCATCCGGCTTCTGGCTGACGATGCAGTCGAGGCCCGAGGGACCATCCTCGGCGGTCGCGACCTCGTGCCCCGCGAACTGGAGCAGCGTCTCGAGCATCTCGCGAAGGTCTGGATTGTCGTCGACGATCACGACGCGCCGAGAGCTGACCGGCGAAGCTGCGCCGTTCTCGTGCTTCGCGTCTCCCGCCGTCGCGGAGAGAGGAAGAGTGACGGTGAAGGAGCTTCCACGACCGCGTCCCTCGCTCGCCGCGTCCAGTCGCCCACCATGAAGCTCGACGAGGTTGCGCGACATCGTGAGCCCGAGCCCGAGCCCGCCCTTGGCGCGGTCCATGCTGGCCTCGACTTGAGCGAACAGGTCGAAGATCCGCGGCAAGGCTTCTTCCGCGATCCCGACTCCCGTATCGGCGACCTGGAACCTCACGCTCTCATCGGAGGCTGCGAGCGTCACCGTGACCGCGCCACCCGCCGGCGTGTACTTGATCGCGTTCGTCAGGAGGTTGCCGACCACCTGCTCGAGGCGCAGCCGATCGCCGTCGACCCATCGCGGTGTCGAGTCTCCGCGAAGCGTGAACTCCACGCCGCACGCACGCGCGGTCGGTGCGTGCGCCGCGAAGCATCCCCGGACGACGTCGCAGATGTCGAGTAGCTCGCGCTGGAGCGCGATCTTCCCACGCGTGACGCGAGCAACATCGAGAAGGTCCTCGACGAGCCGTGCAAGATGCCGTGACTGTCGGTCGATGACGTCGTGCTCCTTCGACTGACTCGGAGGGCCGGACTGGTTCAGCGCCTCGATCGCGAGGCGGATCGCTGCGAGTGGGTTCCGCAGCTCGTGGCCGAGCATCGCGAGAAATTGCTCGCGGAGCTCGATGGCGCGCCTGACCTGGTACTGACGTTGACGCGCGCGCAGCCCGCTGCGAACCGCGGCGACGACCGACCGGACACGAACGGGGCGGTCGAGGAACGTGACGTTCCCCAGCGCGGTGAAGACGTCGTTCGAGAGCCGCGCGCGGGCATGTGGCCCATTGCTGAAGACGATGATGGGGAGGTCCGACCATTCCGGCTGCTGGTGGATGGCTTGCTGGAGGCGCGCCATCGCGCCGCCGAGGAGGACGCGCTCGTCGATGAGCATGACTCCTGCGCCATCGCGCTCGAACCGCGAACAGAGGTCGTCGACGTCTGCGCAGACGGTAGCCGCGAGGTTCTGCTCGACGAGGATCGTCTGCGTCACGGGACCATTTCGGTCCGATGGCGCGAGGATCAGCACCGTCTCGCTGTCGAGCCGATCCGTCGCGTCAATCGTCACGATTCGCCTCGAGCGCGCTCCCCAGCCCGTCGACGGTCGGCACGCCCGTGAGGACCCCACGCATATCGCTCAGAGGTCTTCCGAGCTGCACTCCGGCGGGACCGAACGTGAGCTGACGAATCGCGTCCTCGTGCGCTCCCGAACGTTTCTTGAGGATCGAGAGCGCCTTCCGCACGCGCCCGCGGTACTCGAAATAGCGAAGCAAGAGGACGGTGTCCGAGAGGAAGCTCACATCGATCGGCGAGACCATCGTCCCCAAGACCCCGCCCTGGGACATCGTCAGGATCGTTGCGACACCGCACTCGTCGAGGTACGCGAGGAGCTCGTGCATGTGGAGCGTCATGAACCGCTCCTCCGGCATCGCCGTGAAGTATCCGTTGATGCTGTCGATCACGATCACCTTCGCGCCGTTTCGCTCGATCTCGTCACGCACCAGGTGAGTGAACTCGTCGGGCGCGAGCTCGGCGGGATCGATCTGTCGGATCGCCACCCGTCCGGCGACGGGCGCATCCAGATCGATTCCGAGCTGCTTCGTTCGCTTCCGCAGCGTGCTTGCGCGCTCCTCGAAGAGGAAGAGGGTGGCGTTCTCGCCTCGCGCCGCGGCGGCAGCGGCGAACTGCGCGGCGAGAACGCTCTTGCCTGCACCCGCGGGGCCGACGATGAGCGTCGACGTCGCTCGATCGAGACCACCACCGAGCATGGCGTCGAGCTCGGCGACACCGCTGGGGAGAGCGGTCGCCGTCGCCTCGGTCCGATGCTCGGCGGCGATGAGCCTGGGGAAGACGACCAGGCCACCCCGCCGGACGACGTAGTCGTGATAGCCGCTCCTGAAGGAGGAGCCGCGAAGCTTCACCACGCGCACCCGTCGCCGATCGGCGCCGTACTCGCGTGGACTCTGTTCGAGCGCGATCACACCGTGCGCAAGGCTCTCGACCTGCAGATCCGGGTCGCGTGCGCTCCGATCGTCGAGCAGCAGCACCGTGCAGTTCCGGCCGGCAAAAAATTGCTTCAGGCCGAGGATCTCTCGGCGGTAGAGGCCGCCAGTCTGGCTGAGAAGGCGGATCTCGGAGAGGGAGTCGAACACGACTCGCGAGGGCTTGATGCGCACCACCTGGTCGAGGAGAACGCTCATCGTCGCCCTGAGCTCGACGTCCTCCGGTGCGTAGAGCGTGTTGTCGTTCAGTCGGCGATTCTGCTCGGCCGCCGACAGCTCGAAGAGCGCGATCCCGTCGAGTGACCAGCCATGCGAGTCGGCGACCTGCCGGATCTCGTGCTCCGTCTCGGACAGCGTGACGTAGAGCACCTTCTCGCCCCGCTGGACGCCTTCGAGGAGGAACTGGAGAGCGAGCGTCGTCTTGCCGACGCCAGGGAGACCGTGCACGAGGTACATCCGGTCGGCAGGCAGACCGCCGCCGAGGACGTCGTCCAGGCCCGCAACGCCCGTCGTAACACGCCGCGGTGTGTCGCCGACCGTCATGACGACGGCGCCAATGCTACTCGAGCTTCTCGCTCCGGGACGGCGCGCCTGGCGCCGCGGCCCGGCGAGACATCCTGCCTCAGGCAGAAGAGGAGTGGGGCATCGAGGTCGACCTTTGCGGCGACTTCACCAAGGAAAACAAGGGGCGCACGTGCTGGCATCTCTGCCGTCGATTGTAAGCAGGCGGCGTGCCACGGCGTGCTTCTTCGCCGAGGGGCCGCGCGCGGAGCCCGAAGCTCCCGCCGGCACCATCGTCGGATCTCGAGCCACGGAAGAGCTCGACGGCGTCGCGCGCGAGGGCGGCTGCCCGGCCGTCTGCGCGAGGCGAACCGCTCCATCGAGCGGCGGTGCCCGGGTCGCGGCGAGGATGTCGACCATTCACATCGATTCGTGCTGTCGAAGCGTCGGAACGTGCGCGACCGCCTGTACCTCACGGCATTACGAATGAACGAAGGAGATATCGCAATGGCAAAAATCTTCGTTCTCCGCGCCGACGGGGTCGGCGCATCACTCCCGATCGCGCGCGCCGGCGTTCAGCGGGCCGAGGAGAGCTTCGCGGTCACTCGCGAAGGGATGGGCCAATCCTGATGGACTCCGTGCTCACGAGGGCGAGGCTTTCGCAGCAGGCGCCGAAGCTCGTGCTGGGCGCTGCGCTGCTGGGCGCCTCGCTCTACTTCATCGCCGACAATGCGCACTTCTTCAGGCTTTCGCAGGAGGCGCTAGGCAAGTACTTCGATGTCAGGGCGCTACTTCTCCTGCACATCTCGGCTGGGGCTGTCGCGCTCCTGACGGGCCCCTTCCAGCTTTGGGACGAGCTGCGCCTCGGGCGCCGCCGACTCCACAGAGCCATGGGCACGGTCTATGTGCTCGCCATTGCGATCAGCGCTCCGTGCGCCACCTATCTGTCCTTGACGACCGCTTATATCGTTGGCTGGTCGTATGCCTTTGCGCTGCACGTTTGGCTGAGTGTCTGGATGCTCTCCACGGGGCTCGCATATCGCTACGCCCGCCAGAAGAAGTTCAAGCTGCACAAGGAGTGGATGGTGCGCAGCTACCTGGCCACACTCGCCTTCGTCGTCTCGGCACTGCTGAACAAGCTGCCTTTCATCGCGAGTCAGGGCAGCTTCGCCGAAGTGTCTCCGGGCTTGTTCTGGGCGGGATGGTCGGTCCCATTGTTCATCTACGATGTGGTTCTGTCCCGCCAGCGCAAGCAGTGATGCGACGGCTTCCCGGACGTTCGCCGGGCGATCGGCTCCGTGTGCGCGCGGGCGCGACGCCGAGCAACCGACGCATCGACCGTGAACCGATCGCGTGACCCGCGGATCGGCCGGAGGTCCCGCGCGATGGACGTCGTGGAGACCTCCGCCGACGCAAGGTCGTGAGCGGCACGAGGCGTTCAGCCGGGGAAATTCTTGAAGTAGGGCTCGGCTTCCTTCAGCACCCGCGTGAACGACGGTCGCTCCCGGAGCCGCTCGAGGTACGCCTTCGTGTGCGGATGCTCGTCGTCGAGCGGCTTCACGCGATCCGCGTAGTAGAGCGCAGGTGCCGCCGCGCAGTCGGCCATCGTGAACGTGTCGCCACTCGCCCACCGTTTCTGCTGCATCTCCTTCTCGATCATCGCGTACGACGTCGCGAGCTGGGAGCGCGCGAGCTCGACGCCGTAGGGATCGCTCTTCCCGGGAGGACGAAGGCGGTCGGCGACGATCGAGCCCATCGGGACGTGGACATGGAGATCGTAGAAGCGCTCCCAGAGCCGCGTCTCGCGCGCGAGCGTCGGATCGGACGGCACGAGCTGGACGCGGCCGGGGTAGTGCGCGCTCAGGTACTCGAGGATGATCGTCGACTCCGGGATCGTCGCGTCGCGCGCGTCGTCCCGGAGCACCGGGAACTTGCCGATCGCCCAGAGCTTCTGGAGCGCCGCGCGCTCGATCGGGTTCGACAGATCGACGAGGCGCGGCTCGAACGGCGTCTCGTTCTCGTAGAGCGCGATGAGCGCCTTCCAGCAGAAGGACGAGAGCGGATGGAAATAGAGGCGGAGAGACATGGCAGTCTCGCTTTCGTTCGTCGGGTCGTGGAGGGGAGCGTCAGCTCTTCGCGGTCGGCAGGAACCAGCGGTAGCCGTTGCTCCGGAACGGGACGCCGAGCTCGCCGCAGATCTCAGCGATGAAGTCCGGCGTGAAGAAGTAGTTCTGGAGTCGCGCGATGAGGCCGTCCTCGACCTCCACGCGGTTGATCCCGCGGACGGCCTCGCCGTCCGTATGCGCATACCAGAGGAGGACGAGAGGCTCGCCGCGATGGACGCGCACCTCACAGCGGGGCGGGAAGGGGAGGGCGCCCTGCATGAAGCGCGGCTCGATCCCGCCCCGCTTGTCAGCCTCGGCGAGGCGCCTGCTCCCGTAGAGCATGCCGTGCAGGATCTTCGATTTGCCGTCGCCAGAGTGGTACTCGGCGGTGGCTCCGACGACCTCGATCGTGGCACCCGACAGGAGCAGCGAGGTCAATCGTCCGACGTCTTGCGCGTTGAACGCCTCGCAGAACGCATCGATCACGCCCGGCACCGGCACACGGGGCGTATCGTCCTCGGGCGCGACGAGCTTCCCACGACCGCGATGGAGCGCAGCCTTGACTGCATTCGGCGAGGTCGCGAGCGCCTCGGCAATCTCTTCGATCGCGAGATCGAAGACGTCTTTGAGGACGACAGCGGCGCGCTCCTGCGGCGAGAGCCGAGCGATGAGCGTGCCGGCCGCTTCACGTTGCGCCTGCGGTTCTGGCGTCGTCGACGCTAGCGGCTCCGCCTCCGCGTCCCGCGATCGCTCCGCGACGCGCGTCTTTCTCACCTGATCGAGCCAGAGGTTCGACGCCACGCGGAAGAGCCATGCGCGCGGGTTCGGCGGCGGTTCGTGCAGGCGACCGAGCGTGACGAAGGCCCGCGCCATCGAGTCTTGCGCGAGGTCTTCGGCGTCCCACGGGGTGCGCGTGAGGTGTCGGCAGTAGCGGTAGAGCTCCGAGCGGAGCGGCGCGTACACGTCGAGAAAGCCGTGCCACGACACCCCCGCCGTCGCATGGAAGGCGGTGAGCGAGAGCTGGCTCGGCGGATCATCGGGCGGACCGGTCATGATGGAGGAACGGGCGAGAGGGCCCGCAGGATACGGGGCCCCGGCAACTTTCACTTCATGGCGGCCAGGGCGCAACGCGCTGCACGATTTTCGGGTCGGCCACGTCAAACGGTCGTGCGGCGCGTCCTTGTTACCGGAGTCAGGAGCTTGTCGTCGGAAGGAGCCTGGCCGTGACCGGAGGGTTCCACTTGCAGAGGAGGGGGGCCAACGCGAATCTGGGGGCAATGCATCGCGCGCTTCGCTTCGGTTCGCTCGCTCTCCTCGTTCTCGGTGGTTGTTTCGTCCGTACTGGCCCTGCCGCTCAGCAGCCACGGGCGCAGCAGCCGATCCCGCCTCCGCCTCCGACCCCCCAGCCGGCTTTCGCCTACTACAACGGCAGCGCCGCGCCCCCGCCGACGCGCGCCCCCGCGATGCCGCCCGCGCTGAGCGTCCCCGACTTCGTGAACTTGCAGCAGTTGCGGGTGGCCGCCGCGCAGCCGCGGCGGTGTGACCATCCGATCGAGGTCTCGCCCGACAACTTCATCCACCTCGACTGCGTGCCCTACCGGCACATCTCGATGGCCACTGCGCACCTGACCCCGGCGAAGCTCCTCACGATCCGCTCGGGTGGGTTCAAGTGGAACCCGTTCACAGCGCTCGGCATCCAGATCCCGGGCGCACCAGCGGCAGCGCCGAATCAAATCCGTGGCGAGTCGTTCCCCGATCTCGTCGACCACCGACTGAACGGCACCGAGGGGCCGGTGAAGGATCAAGGCAGCGTCGGGGCGTGTACGGCGTTTGCCCTCTCGTCGACGTTCGACAATTCGCTCCGCCGCGCGGGCAAGAACATCACGTCCTCACCGCATCATCTCTGGTCGCGCTACGCCTTCCCGACGATGGAGGACGCAGCTTCGGGCAACGTGAATCGAAGCGTCACCACACACGAGGTCCTTCCGTACAGCGGCAAGGAGGCGTGCATGCTGATGAAGGACTCCACTGACGAGTGCGGGCTTGCGTACAACGTCCGGCCGAACACGGCGTCGTCCGATCCCGCGCTGATGGCGAAGATCCAGCGAGCCGACGGAAGCGGAGGTCACAAGATCGTCGCGTTCGAGGAGCTCCAGGTGAATCCGCCGAACATCGAGGAGATCCTGGCCGTGCTCGCGAGCGGAGCCGACATCTGGGCGGCGATGCACATCGACGCGACGGCGTTCACGAACCGCCGTATGCAGAACTTCGTGGTCCCCGACTATGTCATCCCCGACGGCGGGCACGCGATGACCATGGCGGGCTACCGCAAGGTCAACGGCCAGTACCAGTTCCTCTTCCACAACAGCTGGGGAGTGAGCTGGGGGGACCAGGGCTACGCCTGGGTGAGCCAGGCCATGGTTCAGCGGTTCTTGCACCTCGCGTACAAGATCAAGACGGACGCCGACCCCGGTGGCAACACGCCCGTCCTGCCGAAGACGGACGAGGACTGCCGGGCCGATCAGGTCATCGACGCCGTGACGAAGACCTGCGCGACCGTGTGCGCGGACGGCGCGCGGCCGTCGAACGGGCAGTGCGCGAACGGCCAATCGAATGGTCTCTCGGGCTGGCCTTCGATCCCGGGACTGCCCTCGATCCCGGGGTGGCCGCCGGCCCCCCAGCCGAACCAGCCCAATCAGCCGAACCAACCGAGCCAGCCCACGCAGCCCGCATGGCCCTGGCCCGTGCCGCCAAACCTCCCGCCGATCTTCCAGCTGCCGACCAAGTGAGACGTTCTCGTTCCGGGCTCGGTCGATATCGCGACCGCTAGCGCTTCGGCGCCGGCGCCTTGTCGCTCTTCTCCACGACCGCGTCGAAATTGGCGAGCTGGTCCGGGCCGACGTCTTTCCCGTAGGACGGCGCGTCGCTCGCCGGGAACGTCGCTTCGACCGCCTCGTCGACCTCCTTCTGCTCGTGTTCTTGCTTCTGCTCGTGCTCTTGCTCTTGCTTCTGCTCGTTCTGCTCGTCGCCCATGCACCGGGAGCTGCACGTCCGATACCGCGGCCCGAGCGAGCGGCGGCGCGCCTTTCGGCTCTCCGGTCGAGCTTCACGAGCGCAGGCTCAGCGCGCGGGTCGTCGGTGAGTCGTTGACACTCCGAGCGGCGGGCCCGAAAAGGGTGAGGTGACGACAGCGCGCCGCAAGGTGAACCTCCGCACGGTCCACCGAGCGATCGGCCGGATCCTCTTCCCGTTCCTCGTGGTGACCGCGGTGACGGGGCTCACGTACCGGATCGGTCGCAACTGGTTCGGGATGTCGAAGGAGACGGGCGCGGTCGTCCGGAGCATTCACGAGGGATCGATCGTCGGCAAGGCGTTCGCCCCGGTCTACGTGCTCGTCGTGGGCCTCGCGCTGCTCGTCATGATTGGCGCAGGCATCTCGATGTGGCGGCGCGCAGCGAGGTCGACGCCGAGCTCGCCGCGTTCGCGACGATGGCATCACCTCGCGAGCTTCGTCTTCGCGGCGCCTCTCGCGCTGTCGGCGATCACCGGGATCGGCTTCCGGATCGGGAAGAGCTGGCTGGGCTGGTCCGAAGACGTGACGAAGCTCCTGATGTCGCTGCACCAGGGCAGCTGGCTCGGCCCGAAGTGGCGCGCCCTCTACGTCCTCTTCGTGGGGCTCGGCCTCCTCTCTCTGCTCTGCAGCGCCGCGCCGATGCTCTGGCGGCTCCGCGGGGCACGTGCACCCGCGAAGCGCGCCACCTCGCGCTGACGCACCGCAGGGCGGGCTCGTCTTTCGAACCTGTCCGCGTGATCGTTCATCCGTGCACGGCCGTAGCCCCTGGCGAACGCGATCTCGCGCACTTCGGTGCTGGCACGTTTCGCGCTAAGTAGCGGGTGCGCTGCGGCGAGGCTTGTCCCCCCCCGAGCCCGCCGCAGCGCTTTTTCTTTCCATCGACGTCGGTCGCTCAGCGCCGATCGGCGCGGCGCATCGGCTGCACTGCCGGCCACCGCCAGACCATCGAGTGCTGCTGCGCGCGAGCCCTTCATCCAGGCCGGCCGGCAAACGCAGCACGCGTGGCGACGTTTGCGCGGCTTGATTGCGGGCGCCTCGCCGTCGCTCGCTCAGAGCAGAGCGGAAGCCGGGGAAGCGGCTGCCGTGACCACGCTGTCAGGAGCGCCGCCGTTACGATAGGATGATTCGGCTGTGGCTTCGGGGGACGAGCCTCGGCGAGCCGTCATGTGTCGTTCCAACCAGTGCCGGTTCCGTCCCCGTGCTGGATGGGCTCGTCGCGGCAGGGGCACCGATCAACGAAGCGTTCGTTTGGGCGTCGCTCTCGTCGCGCTGGCGGCCATGGTCGGGACGCTTGCGACGGCCGTGCCCGCGCGTGCGGAGTCGAAGTTCGCCCTCTCGTGGCGGGCCGAGCCTGGCGCGACGTGCCTGACGGAAGCGAAGCTTCGCGCGGCGGTCGAGAAGAAGCTCGGACGTTCCGTGTTCGCGTCGATCGATGAGGCGGAGATCGTGATCGAAGGCGAGGAGCTGCGCGATCGCCATCGCTTCCGCGCGCGGGTGACGCAGCACGACCGGGCTGGACGCGAGCACGGATCGCGCGAGCTCACGGCAGAAACGTGCGCCGCGCTCGAGCGCATGACCGTGGTCTTC
>Ga0233377_1000846_pt1 | contig 12516 bp, 10 predicted proteins | sample ElkDunMinimDraft_6_FD_191540 | JGI IMG/M metagenome (GOLD analysis project Ga0233377, IMG submission 191540) | Fecal eukaryotic communites from dung pellets of Tule Elk in California, USA - Elk Dung E36 | ecosystem: Host-associated > Mammals > Digestive system > Large intestine > Fecal | place...
GTGTGATTCTAGCGAAAGAGCAAAAAGATTGGTCGAAAGCGGCTGTAAATGTAATGAAAGGTCATCGTGTGTGGTCGCGTGAAGAAGCGCGCAAGGTGCCTGTGTAATTAGAGTTAATTAAAGTTATAAAGAAGGCGCAGCTGTAGTGGTTGCGCTTTTTTGTGTTCGTATTCAACGATGTAATTCCCGATTTCAAAGAAATTTGTGGTCATCAATCTATTGGATGACCGCTTCTAGTTTTTTAAGTTGGTCAACATGTTGAATGTATGCTGGTAACGGTTTTTCGAATTTGTGCAGTTGCGCTCCACTAATCAATACTGTTGAATGGTGTGAAATCTGTAAAAATCCTTCACAAAGATTTTCAAACTCTTCCTCGCTTATTTTAGCTGTAAAAGTTGAAATCACATATTTTGGACTCATGCGGTCAACAATAGCAACGACTTCGTGAAATGGAACTTTTTGTCCTAGGTAGATGCACGAATACCCTTTTGATTTCAGGATGTAGTAGTACATCAATAAACTAAATTCATGTTCTTCATTTGCATGTAGAAATAGCAAAGCTTTTGGAGCAGCTATGTGCGGCTCTGGTAACGCATTAATGATGGCAAGCAGTTTTTCGCGCAGAATATAGGAAAAGAAGTGCTCGTGAATGACGTTGATTGTATTGACTTGCCACAGTTCCCCCATTTTTTCTAACAAAGGAAGAATTGAACTTAAATAAACATCTTCCGTCTTCTTGTCCCGTAATTCCTCTTCTAATAGTTGGTTGATGGAAATACGATCAAATTCGATGATTTTTTGAATCATCTCACTGATAAAACCAGCTGGATTATTTTTTGTTAAAATAAGATTTTTGCAATGCTCCAGCATCTCATCTTCCGACATTTCTGCAATCTTAGAAATTTTAAATCCGTTTGTATACAGTAAGTTGATGTTCAGAATTTTCTTGAGTTCTTTGTCGGTATAAAATCGACGGTTGCCATCTGTTCTTGAGGGTTGTAGCAAATTATAACGTTGTTCCCAAATGCGAATAGTATGACTTTTTATTTGCGTAAAGTGCTCCAAATCTTTGATACTATACTGGTTCTCAGTCATGGCTTTGGGTTATTGTTATTTGTTACTATTTTGTTTGTCAAAGATAAAAAACTTTAATCGATGTCAATTCATCTAAAAGTTATTGTATCGATAAAGGTCTCACAGTTGAAACTATGAGACCTTTTCTAGGTTTTCGTTTGGTAAGTTATGAGTTAGATTTATCTATTTTAATTTAGAGAAGGTTTGAGTTACTGTTTGGTTTCCAGCTTGTGCTTTGATGATGTATTGACCTGCATCAAGCGTTGAAATATCCAACGTAGTTAAAGGAGATATTGTAGCATAAACAACTTTTCCTTCAATCGTTACGATTTCTAATCGATCAATTTTAGCAGTTGGAAATTCCACTGTTATTGTAGCGCTCGCTGGGTTAGGATATACGTTCATTGTTTCTTTTTCAAGTGAATTAATTCCTAATGTACCAGGCATTAAAACTTTATCGATGATGTGTACAACACCATTGTCTGAAGTTACATCAGCAGTGACTACAGTTGCATCATTGATCATCACCCCGTTATCGATGTTTACTGCGATGTTATTACCATTAAGTGTTTGTACAGTTCCATTTGCAAGGTCTGAAGAAAGTACTTCGCTTGTAAGTACGTGGTATGTTAGTACATCGGCTAAATTTGGCAGTGCTAATAATCCATTTAAATCTGTGTCTAAATTTGACGCAAGTGTGTTGAATGCGTCATTTGTTGGAGCAAACACTGTTAATTCAGCGAAAGGATTTGTCAAAGCTGGTAATAATTCAGCTTGAATAACAGCTGCCGCCAAAGTTGTAAATCCGTTGTCAAGTGCTACGTCTACCACTGTTTCGCTTGGTAATATTACTTGATCAATAACATGAACCACACCATTTTCTGCCATTACATCAGCTAGTGTAACTTTTGCTTGATTGGCGAAAACATCTCCATTTTGTTTTACTGTTAATTTGATTGTATTTGCAGTGTTTAATGGTGTTGCTAATTGTCCGTTTGTTAAAGAAGTTGATAGTGCTTCAGCACCTAATACGTGGTACGTTAACACATCTGCTAAATTTGGCAGTGCTAATAATCCATTTAAATCTGTGTCTAAATTTGTCGCAAGTGTGTTGAATGCATCATTTGTTGGGGCAAACACTGTTAATTCAGCGAAAGGATTTGTTAATTCAGGTAACAATTCAGCTTGAATAACAGCAGCCGCTAATGTTGTAAATCCGTTGTCAAGTGCTACATCTACCACTGTTTCGCTTGGCAAAATTACTTGATCAATAACATGTACAACGCCATTTTCAGCCATTACATCAGCTAGTGTAACTTTTGCTTGATTGGCGAAAACATCTCCATTTTGTTTTACAGTTAATTTGATTGTATTTGCAGTGTTTAATGGTGTTGCTAATTGTCCGTTTGTTAAAGAAGTTGAAAGTGCTTCAGCACCTAATACGTGGTACGTTAACACATCTGCTAAATTTGACAGTGCTAATAATCCATTTAAATCTGTGTCTAAATTTGTCGCAAGTGTGTTGAATGCATCATTTGTTGGGGCAAACACCGTTAATTCAGCGAAAGGATTTGTTAATTCAGGTAACAATTCAGCTTGAATAACAGCAGCCGCTAAAGTTGTAAATCCGTTTGCAAGGGCTACATCTACAACAGTTGTAGTTGGTAATAAGACAGCATCGATAACGTGTACAAGTCCATTTTCTGCATCGATATCCACCGTAGAGATCAAAGCGTGGTTAACATAAGCAGTTCCATTTGATTTTAATGTCAATTTTAATGAGTTACCTGCGTAAAGTGGTGCTAATATTCCACCATTTGTAACCGCACTAGCAGGGACATTTGAACCCATTACGTGGTAAAGCAAAATGTCTGAAAGGTTTGGTAGGCTAAGTAAGGCTGTTACATCTAATCCTAATTGTTGCGCTAATGCTGCGAAAGCTGCGTCAGTTGGAGCAAAAACTGTTAGCGATGCATCTTCATTCTGAAGTGCAGAGGTTAATCCAGCAGCATTAATTGCAGCGGCTAGTGTTGTGTGGTTAGGGCTTGTTGCAATGATGTCATCGTAAACATTTGATTGTGCAAATCCCATTGTTGCGGAAAAAGAAATGGATGTAATGAAAACCAATCTTTTTACTGTTTGAGTAATTTGTTTTCTATTCATATTATTATTTTGTTTAATTAATCCTTATAAAAGTTAAACAAAGGTAAATTATTTTGTTTAACAAAAACAAATAAAAATTAAACAAAATTTGTTTTACATTAAGGATTGGACTCTAAGATTGCTGTTAAATAGTTGTAATACAGTTGTTTTGTCGCTTTTTAAAATGCGGTTTTTTTTTCAAAAAAAGTTTTGCAACTCTTCAAATCGCGAAAAATTTGGATGTAAAAAACTGTAGATTGGATCAAAGTGAATTATTTTCACGTTGCTTTTGCGGAGAATAATTGTGCTAATCTCCGCATGATTTGCGGAGAATAATTTTTTTCAGTGGTTTTAAATTGGGTGGTAGATGATTGAACTAATTAAAACAAGAAACTCCCAAACAAAACACATGGTCTTATTTGGGAGTTTGATAAAAGTTCTTGAAACTATGTCAGTATAGGCTAGGGGTTATCCTATTTTATTTAATAGTTTGAATCCAACAGTTGGATGCATTTTTATCTACTTGCAGCACATGCACATTTCCAAATTGAATCGGCATTTTCATCGCATTTTCAATGGGAAATTGCAAGACAAATTGATAAAACATTCTGATAACACCAGCATGGGTTACTATTAATACTTTCTCCTGCTTTTTTTCCAATAATTCTTGGATGAAACTGAGAACTCTCGTATGCAATTCTAGTAGTGTTTCTCCATTGTGCGTATTGTAAGTAAGTAGATTTCTACTCCATGCATCAATTTCCGTACGATCTAGGGCATTCCAGGATTGCAGTTCCCAATCGCCAAAATTGATTTCCCTTAACCTAGCATCTTGTTGTGCTTCTCCTAAGTTAAGAAACTTTGCTAGTTGCGTGCATCTTTGCAATGGACTTACATAAACGCTATCATACGCGTGCTCTAATTTCAAAGCCAATGCGTTTGCTTCACTTTCGAACGTTGCACTTACAGGAATGTCTGCTTGGCCATAGCAAATCCCTTTTTCAATAGCAACCGTGGTGTGACGAACTAAATGAATTTCCATAACGCAACAAATGTAATGAGGATGACAACTTCCGAAATTTGCTCAAGTGCACCAAGACAATCACCTGTATAACCTTTAATCCATTTATTGAGGAAATATCTAAAATAAGCAATTAATACCACGAGAGGAAGTAAACAAAGTGCCATTATTGGATAATTGTAGCTAATCAATAATAAAGGAATGCATCCAAAAATTGTTGCTAAAACTGCGTCGATTGGTCGGTGCTTTTTTGCGATTGGTTTTGCCTTACTTTTTTCGTCTTCACGCACATAAGGAAGTAAAAATGACACTTGGATAGCGGTTGTTCTTGCCAAGGCGTGATAACAAAGGAAGATAGTAAAAAGTAATAATGGTTGATTGATACATGCTTCTACGATGAATTTGAGTGCAAAGAATTTGAGTGCCAATTGGAGAATTGTAGCAACCATTCCGTACGTTCCCACTCTAGAATCTTTCATGATATCTAGAATTTTCTCCTGTGTCCAACCTCCACCAAAGCCGTCAAAGAAATCTGCCAATCCGTCTTCGTGAAACGCACCTGTTAGTAACATCCCTCCTAACATTGACAGCAAGACAGCCAATTCTACTGGCAATAAAAAACTTGCTCCATAAAGGATGAGAAAAGAAATCGCTCCAATTATATAACCAACAAATGGGAAATACCTAGTTGCCTTGTTTAGGGCATCATCCGAATAGGGAAGGTGTTTAGAAACAGGAATGCGTGTATAAAACTGTAGTGCAATTAATAGCAGATGTATTTCTTTTTTCATTTAATCTTTATTTGAAACATTTGCAGTGTCGAAGCTTGCCATCTGATTAAAGAAGTTGACTGCACTTTGAATAATAGGGTAGGCCAATGCACACCCTGTTCCTTCACCGACTCTCAAATTTAATTTAAGTAGAGACTCCACGGCTAACTTCTGCAAAATTTTTCCGTGCGCTTGCTCATCCGACTGGTGACAGAAAATGGCATTGTTCATACTATTTCTATCCATTGCATACACGATTGAAAAAGCTGCTGTAGCGATAAATCCATCGATGAGTATAAGCATGTTGTTTTTATATGCAGCATTCATTGCCCCGACCATTTGTGCTACCTCAAAACCTCCATAGCACTGCAAAATATCTAGAGGTGAGTTGATCGTATTTTGATGCAACTTTTGTACGCGTTTCAGAATTTCAATTTTGCTTTGTAGCTGTTCGTCATTTACACCTGTTCCCCGACCGGTTAACTCCTCGATGGGTAAATCAAATAGTTCGGATAGCATCAAAGACGAAGAAGAGGTATTACCAATACCCATTTCACCAAAACCTACCACATTTGATCCGTTGGCAAATGCTTCATTTACAACCACAGCACCTGCATCAAGGCACGCTTCCAATTGTTTGGAAGTCATGGCTTTTTCAGTAAGCATATTTGCAGTTCCCTGACCTATTTTTTGTATGACTAGGCGATCATGAGGCTCAAATTCCCCGATTACACCTGCATCGATTACTTTCAAGGCGATGTCGTTTTGGGTACAGAAAACATTTATCGCTGCTCCACCATTAAGAAAATTGAGCACCATTTGATATGTCACCTCTTGTGGATAGGCACTCACTCCTTCGGTAGTAATTCCATGATCTGCTGCAAAAACAAATAGATGTGGATTTTTAAGTTCAGGGGTTAAGGTCTGTTGAATAGTTGCAATTTGAAACGCGACTTGCTCCAATTGTCCTAAAGCCTTGTATGGTTTTGTTTTTAAATCGATTTTTTGCTGAATTTGCTCTTGTAAAGTCATACGATTGTAAAATGGGCGAGCACGAAACTCGCCTTAATTATTAGTTAATCAGTTTGTTGCGAATAATCTTTTAGACAGCAATGCATAACCGCCAAAAAGAATTGCTGTATATACACTGTTTCCGACGAATGTACCTCCTAAAAATGGAATCGCTGCGGCGTAGCAACTAACGAATCCTTTGCCTGTCAAGGGGTACATGGTTCCAGAAATCCAAACACCAAAATTGCTAATCACAAAGAATAGTAATGTTGCCATTACAGTTCCTTTTGCGATTGATTTAATTGTAATTGATTTCAAAATTAACATTCCAGCCAAAACTGTAACAATGTAACTGATGTATTGCCAATGAAAACCTTCGTAAAACAGCTGGAAACCATCAAAATAAGCCGCGTAAATAATATTATTAACAAGGATGTCAGAGATCCAAATTGCCAATAAAGGAACTAGAATTGCGAGCTTTCGATTTTGAAATTGCGCAGCACCAAAAAGACAAATTGCTCCTATGGGTGAGAAATTTGGTAGGTGAGGCAATAGCCTGGAGAGTGCCGTGATTAGAATCAAACCACTAACGAGCCAAAATTGGACTTTTATTTTTGTAGACATATTTTTTTAAATTGAAAATTGAAAATTGAAAATTGAAAATTGAAAATTGAAAATTGAAGATTGAAGATTGAAAATTGAAGATTGAAGATTGAAAATTGAAGATTGATTATTGTTTTACAATTTTTTTCATAATACTTGATCCATCGTTCCATTCAATTGCAACAATGTAAGTTCCTTCTGCAAGACTTTCAATGTTTATTAATTGATCCTCTTGAAATAGCTCTAATTGTAACATAATTTGCCCCTGATTATTAAAAATGCTAAGAAAGCAAGCTCCAGGTGCATGTACTTTTATGTTGTTTTGAACTATCGGATTTGGATAAATGAACACCTCATTCGCATCATGCTTAATGATCGATAAACTAGATTGAACAGTATTTAAACTTGTCACTTCACATCCTTCTTCATTTCTAACGATTGCGCTGTAAACTCCAGCACTTGTTATTTGGATTGTTTGCTCAGTAGCGATTAAATTTCCATCGAGGTACCACTCTATTTCGGCAAAGGAAGCATCCAATGCTAACGAGTTATTAGTTTGGATAATTGATGGTGCTAAAATTGATGCTTGCACTATTTTGAAGGTATCTGTAAAACTAGTACAACCATTTTGGTAGTTAACAATATAGATTCCGGCACTATTAACGGTTCTATCACTTCCTTCAAACCCATCATTCCAACTTATATTTAAAGCATTAGTAGGAAGGTTTAACTCTACTTCAAATTGCTCATCCGAACAAAACAAAGAATCCATTACTAAGCTAGAAGTAATTGCTGAGGGAGTCGGAACGATAATGTCATTTGGCAATCCTTGTGTCAGCGATCCATTGTTTCCAGATGGAAAAGCTAAAACACTCACTGTGTCTTGAAAGTCGCAATCTTCTCCAAGTGCTTCAGGGTTATTAATACGAGCGAAATAGCGGTAACTGTTAAATCCCATACTTTGAATATGCGAAGCCACATAGATTTTTCCATCTGGAGCTAATTTCATGTCACAATATTGTCCTGAATTTCCAATAAATGTTTTTGCTGTTGCTTGACCGATGTTCGCTAAATCGTATTGCCATACCTTACCAGGTGTAGTTATTTCTTGTACATAAATCTTAGAACCTTTAGGAGAAAAAGTTCCACCATATGCATTTACTTCATCCACCAATAACGCATTGGATACAATTCCTGTTGAAGGATCGAAATCATAAATTTCTAAGCCTTTTATAGCAGTTGCGCCAGTGAATGTTGTTGTCAAAATTTTAGTTCCATCTGGAGCAACTTTCATCACCCCTTGATTGTAAGAGGCAGCTGGTAAATTTCCTACTTGCGAAATTACAGGAACCGTATCTAAACCAGTAGCAGTAATATGATAAGCTAAAAAACTTACACTGGTATTGCTATGCACCAATAGCCAAGCATCATTGTTACACCCTTTTGCAACAGTCATTTTTTCTGTTAAACCATTTTTTAAAAGCGTTTTATGCAACTGGTACGATGTGTCAATGTCACCTAAACCGCCATTTAAATTCATGTCAACGATGTTGGAAAATAACCTGGAATTTGGAACCTGGGTCAACGAAAACAGGAAATACTTTCCGGGATTGCTTGGATAGGGAATGATTGCTGCAGCCTGCGTAGTGGAAGCCGTGTTTGCACCACTGCCATTGATTGTTGAACCGATTGGCATTAAGTTGCCTTCGCGATTCCACACATTTGTTCCGTTTGTACAGAAAAGCAGTTGTCCATTTTCATCAGCAATTGTTGCGGAACCTTCATTTGCCGACATTAATCCCGTCTCGATGATGGAAGGCGGATTCGTCGTAAAATCCATTCCTTTTTTGTTTCCCACAGCCCATACTGAGCTTTGTGGAGTGTTGTACTGACCAAATGAGGTCGCAAATAGGCTTAAAGTGACTAGCGTGCCTAGCGCTAATTTTAACATAGTCATATCTGTATTGTATTAATTTACTTAAACAATGCAGCTTACGACAGAAATAAATGGAAATACTAGGTACTAGATGAACTACTACCATCCTATTGCCGCTTTTCCTCCGAAAGCATCATACATATAACTTACTGGCTGGTCTTCTGACTTAAGATCTCTTTACTTGCCTTCCCATTGGTTAAACCAACAGTGACATAAAAGCAAAGCTGATGCATCATCTGATCTATTACAGCTACGGGGATAGTGGCAGAATCACACTGCCTTCCCAATTAAACTCACTATGAAAATGAGTACCGATAAGTGAGGCAAATGTAACTAGTTTTTCTAATGTTTTGATATTTTTGTCTGGTATTCTAACTTGGAGTTACCGAACACTTTCTGTTTCCGAGAGCTGATTTACGGCTGATGTTTGCCTACGGGAAGCAAGTAGAAATACCGTATACTTAACTTTTTATCCCCTAATAGCTCGAAAAATAAGAGCCAAATAAGGGGGGCAAAATAAGTAGTAAATTGAAAGGAGATTATTTAAAAAAAACAATCATCTGTTGACCGTAGGCTTGGTATGTTTTGGACTTTTTAGATTCTAATTAGTTATAGAACGCGATGCACCACGAAGTAGCACCGTAGGTAATCGCGCACCAGCTGGGGGGCCTATATTAAAAACATTTGATGTTATCGCAAATGAAACTTACGAGTTATCATTTAAGGACATAACAGAGTACCAATATCCACCTCAAACCCCACTTTTTAATGATTATAGAGTGTTGATTTATAAAATAAACCCTAATCAAACAGAAGCGATACTTTTGGATCAATCATTTAATTTGGCGCAAGTAACAAAATTGATTACATTTATTCCAACGAGTGATAAAATTCGTATTGAAATTAGATATATGAACTCCGATATTGGTAGATTCTCAACGATAGATGATATCAAACTTAGAAGCTTGGGTGATTATACAACAGTTTATACAAATTCATTTAGTTCGACAGTGATGACAACAAATGCATTAGACGGGTGGCAACCAGCCTCTTGGAGCACCACATCTGCAACCCTCGATTACGCAGGGGGCAACCACCGTTTAGTGGCTATTGGTTCGAATGCTACGGCAACTGTTCAACGTGATTTTACTACAAACGCCAACGAGCAGCATTCACTTTCGTATAACCTTGCTTTGTTAAATGGCGGTTCTGCAACCGTTAAGGTGCAACAAAAAATAGGAAATACCTATTACGATCTAGCGGGTTCTACCCAAACACACACAGCTAGTGGCACGTATAACTTCAACTTTACCCCTTCTGAAGATGATATCCGTGTAGTTGTTGCAGGTAGTTCTCGCTACGCTCTCACGCATATCTTCATGGACAGAAACACCATTGAAGAAGTAGTAGAAACTTATACGTTGAGTGCAGGCGGGTATCGTTATGGGTATCAAGGCTCCGAGAGAGATGACGAAGCGAAAGGTAAGGGAAATTCTTATACAACGGAGTTCCGCCAATACGACCCACGTTTAGGACGTTGGTTGTCTGTTGACCCAGTTGTCAAACATCACGAAAGCCCTTATGCAGCTTATTCCAATAATCCTATATTGTTTATTGACCCTAATGGTGCAGATACCTTACTACTTCATTTAAAAGAAGTAGAAAGCCCTCTTAATGATATTATCTTGTTTAAAGTTACCTTTACTTTTATTCAAGACAATGTTAGTCATAATTTAACACCAGAAGACCCAATATATGTCGGTATGCCAAGAGATTACTACAACATACCTGGGAATAAGTTAGAAGATGGGAAGTGGTATCCACTGGTAAATGAAACAGGGAAACGTTTTAGTGAATCATTTTCTAAAGAGTGGAATGAAAACGTCATCCACTTAAAAGATGACCCTCAATACTTCCACCCAGCGGGTAGATTATCTCAATCTACGGGATGTTTTATTACATCAGAATATCCTACAAAAGCAAAAAATTATGGGGGATTTGATGATTTATTTACAAGTAGTGACTTAGGTTCTGACCTGATGAGTAAGCAAAAACTCTTTGAAATTAAATCAGTATATAATGAGGCATCAAGAAGAAATAATGACCCTACTTTAGATTATTTTTTAGTGGGTAATTCAGAGGCTAAAAGCTCCTATATTAATGTTGGTAAATTAGAAATGATTAAGCCTGTCTTGCAAAGAGACGATATGAATAGAAATATTAGAACTGATGAAGATTAGTATTGCATTTTTACTATTTATACTATCGTACCATTTTGGTCTGCTTTCTCAAAACAGACTTTACACTCCTTTCAATCAGGATATGAATTTGTCTTTGATATTATCTGCAACAGACACAGTTAATACCCTCTATGAATTTCAGTTGTATGACACAATAAGAAAAGAGGTTCTAATGGAAAATACTGGTTTTCTATGTGATGTAAAACACGTAAACAATAATATACATTTTAGACAGTACATATACAACCCTCTAAAGGATAGTAAAGAACAGATTGCAACATACTATCTTTTAATTAATGAAGACTGTTATACGTATATAAAAGTCTTTCATATTGAAGATATTGAGCTAAAATCAATATCAGAAATACAAAAGATGAACAGCGAGGAACAATTGTATTACTTATTTATTGGGAGTTTAAGTTTTGACAACAAATTATATATAGATGAATTTATAAACCTTGAAGATAAATTTCTATCCGATAGTCCGTTGCCCTTATATTCATTTTATCGTTCTTTTTTAGTTGCTGAAAAAATACTAATCCAGAAAAGTAATTTTATATACACAAATTCGCAACAAAGAGTTAAATCAGTTGTTCAGGAAATCTGTAAGTAATGAACAAAAAGAACTTATACAAAGAAGCTCCGGGGCAACCTCTAAAACTTTCTTAGAAAAAGGCTTCGAAAATTCGTAACTATTTAAAAATAAGAATCTTTAATCCTGGGTTTCAAAATTGAGATTCGGGATTATTATTTTGGTAAAGGAGATGCTTTACTTAAAACTACTTGCTTCGTTGTTTGATTGCTTTTTCTGTTTTCCTATTTACATTTTTGGTTACAACTGGTATTTCTGTTTATTTCTCTTCGGTTTCCTGCAGCTTCTGTATAGGTGTTTCTGTGTGCAGTGTTCACATCAGCCCCGTTTTTTACTTCATCGGGTGTGTATATTCCGAGCGCATAATGAGGTTTCAGAAAATGATATTCATGTATCATTTCTTCAAATTTAACATATAGTTCAGGTGTATTGTGAATAGATTGCTGATATAAATAGCGATATTTTGCGGTATGATAAAATGCTTCTGCCATTGAGTGATTTATGTGGATGATTTTTGTTGTATTCCACTTGCCATTCAAATGCTAAAGCGTTCCCAGCTGGTGCGCGAATCTTTCGCGTTCCGTAACTAAGAATAAAACGGTCATTACGGTTACTCCAACTGGAACGTCTGATTTCTACATCGACCAATATGTAGGACTATCCACGGACAATTTTACAAGTATAAGTTTGGTGCCTGCTGAAATTCAAGGTTGGCGAGTAAATTCGCAAACACATTTATTAGAACAAGTTTCAACAACCAACAATACAAATAAAGCTATTGAAATGGGGACAAGAATCTATAAAAGTTATAGTGCATTAAATCCAAGTAGTTCGTACGAATTCTCGTTCAGAGATATTACTACGAGTTCCGGTAGATCTGCATTATTAGGATTGACCTTTAATGATGAGAATGAAATGGAAGAAAGCATTAACCAAGACCAAATGATTTCTCCATTAGCAGTTTTTTATGATTACAACATAAAGATATACGAACTGACTGGAGGAAATGAAACAGGTGGTTCTTTGTTGTTAAACCAAGATTTTAATTTGACAAATGCTACAAAAATAATTACATTTACATCAAATAATTCTACTGATTTACGAATTGAAATAACAGGCAAGAAAAT
>Ga0233377_1000848_pt1 | contig 12508 bp, 13 predicted proteins | sample ElkDunMinimDraft_6_FD_191540 | JGI IMG/M metagenome (GOLD analysis project Ga0233377, IMG submission 191540) | Fecal eukaryotic communites from dung pellets of Tule Elk in California, USA - Elk Dung E36 | ecosystem: Host-associated > Mammals > Digestive system > Large intestine > Fecal | place...
GAAGTTCTTTATCGTTAATGAGACCTCTTTCGAATTATTGGTTACAGTTTCTGAATCCATTGGAAACAAAAGAACGGGCATATTTGCCAATATTGTTCCTGCAAGAGAATATAACCAAATCTATACAGGGAATTTCGCGGCAATCAATAAATGGCCGAACTTGGAATTTCAGATCTTAAGAACTTCTAGAAGACAACACAATGCATTTCCGCCAATTGAGAAAACCATTAAGGTAAAACCTTTGGATCTAATCAACTCTAAAGAGAACTCTGAGGTTTTGCCAGAAAAAGCATGGTTGTTTGAATTAGATAAGATTGAAGAAAATATTGGTCTGGATAAATTGAAACAGCATTTTATTTCACATAGACCGAAGTAGACAATAGACATCAGACGATAGACAACAGACGATAGACAATAGACATCAGACGATAGACGTAAGACAATAGAAAATCGAGGCTTCGACTCCGCTCAGCCAACGATTTTTTATGACATGTATGGTAGTAATAGTTGCTGGAGGCTGCAATCAGAGAGAAATGAATGTATAGTTTAGGTTTATTGATTTAGTGATTGCTGGAGACTGCAACCACGACATGAAAATTATTGCCAAATTCCCTGTTAATGTGTTATCTCTGATGGAGGATGGATATGTAAATTATGGCCATGAATACATTTCTCTAGCCCCTTCGCTGGCGCTCTTGGTGACACTATAAAAGAATAGCAAACGTCCTAACAAATTTCTATTTAACGCACCTTATTGATTTTTCCTTATGTAATGAAGCTCATTGTTATAGAATTATTTATAGCGGTTAGAATCCCAGAGGGATGATATGTTTGTAGAAAGAGAAAATGTTTAAAAACCCAACGGCTCTTGATTTGAATTGCTAAAGCAATTCAAATCAAGAGCCGTTGGGTAGATATTTGTATATTATGTTCTATAAATATATCACCTCTAACGAGGTTTCTTTTAAGATTGCCAATGACAGCTCTTCGAGGTTTTTAATTTATATTATCTCTGACTAGTGTCAATTCAATATCCTTCGCTGACGCTCTGGGTAAATAGTAAACTTCCTAATAAATTTATATTTAACGGACCTTATTGATTTAGTGGATGGTGGAGACACCAACCACGGCGTGAACGCTGTGATGTCTTGTCCCGTATCTAGACTCAAATTGTCCTGTGTTTAGGCTCTCATGTCTGATGTCTATTGTCTTGCGTCTATTGTCTATTGTCTATTATCTAGACTCTTCCCTTTCCCGACGGAGAATAGGATCAATAGGGCACCTAAAAGTAATACTGCCCAGCCCCATTTAAGATTAAGGGTTTTGGAAAGTAGGCCATCAAGGAGTTTTAGTCCAAGGAAATTGTTTATTTGGAAATACACCAAAATAAAGGAGATAACGATCCACACAATCAGAGCCCAAGCTGAGATGCGAAAAGCGGATAGTTTACGCATAAAGAACAATAGGACACATAGACCAAGTATTCCACATGTTATCATAAACAATGCTGTGTCGACTTGAAAGAGGTTCCAGTTTGCTTTTAGGGGGACTTTAAGAAAGGGGCAGAAAATTGTGCTGAAAAACACCACAAAAAATCCGGATAATGCCAATGGTTTGTTTAAGGTTCTCATTTTATGAAATAATAGTCAAATATGAGAAATAGCCTGGAATTAGAAAAGCTAAAAATCGGGTTTTAACGGTTTATAACTCCTGTTTTTAGAGATTTTTGTCTGAAACATGTAAGCATAAACTGTAATTTATGTCATTTATTGCTGCATTTGGAAATGATTGTCATCACAAATATTTGACGAAACACTTTACAACAAACTGAACATCAGCAATTTAACATTATTTTAACATTATTTATAATCGTTCTAAATTCGTTCTATTGACACATTCTTGACAATAGCAACGTGGTTTTAGTCTACATTTGCAATACAAAATTATTGGAGAAATAATTAGGCTTTGAAGAATTTAAAAGTTATAGCGTTTACCCATAAACATGTTGATCTGAAGGATCTGGGGAATCTGGTAATATGCAATGAAGAGTTGGATAGCCGCCTTATTAACCTTAAAAACAGTTTAGACATTCCTGAAATATTCTACATCGGTACATGTAACCGGGTTGAATTTGTATTCTATGGTTCGCATGAGTTGAACGATGATTTTGTTGTGCAGTTTTTAGACAGCATGAATTTCTGTGTTCCAGCAGAGCGTATGCAATGTTATTTGGGACAAGTAAATAGATATTCAGGTTTAGATGCATTAAGTCACTTATTCCGTACATCGTGTTCAATGGAGAGTTTGGTAGTTGGGGAGAAAGAAATCCTGGCACAGATTCGTCGTGCATACGATCGTTGTAAAGCAGCGGGATTCACAGGAGATTTCTTGAGATTGATGATGGATCGATTGGTCAAGACTGCAAAAGAAGTTTATACCTACACCAATATTTCTCGTAATCCAATTTCGGTAGTTTCTCTAGCTTACCGTAAGTTACGTGAGGTTAAATTAAAGGAAAATCCAAGGATCTTAGTAATAGGGTCAGGGGAAACCAACCAAAATTTAGCAAAATACCTTAAAAAACATAAATACAGTAATTTCACGATTTTCAATAGAACAGTTGCAAATGCACAACCTTTAGCAGAGGAATTGCAAGCAGCAGTTTATCCATTGAGCGAGCTGAAGAATTACAAAAAGGGTTTTGATGTAATAATTACTTGTACAGGTGCACCAGAAGCTATTATTCATGAAGATTTATACGAATCTTTATTAAATGGTGAGGATGACAAGAAAGTAATTGTTGACTTAGCAATACCAAACGATATCGATGCAAAAGTAATTGCAAAACACCCAATTCATTACATCGAAGTCAGCAGTTTACAACAAATCGCGGAGAAGAATATTCAAGAGCGATATGCCGAGTTGGAGAATGCAGAAAAAATCATTGAACAAAACATTAAGGAATTCCTTCCAATATTGAAACAACGTCGTGTAGAGGTTGCAATGAAAGAAGTTCCTGAGAAGATCAAAGAAATCAAAGCGATGGCTTTGTCGGAGGTTTTCGCCAATGAAGTAGAGCAATTAGATCCACAAGCGCGTGAAGTGTTGAACAAGGTTATTAACTATATGGAGAAGAAATACATCAAAGTTCCTATGGTTATGGCAAAAGAGATCTTGGTAAAATCTGCCGAATCAGAAAGCAACTAATATTAATTTTTCTTAAAATATTCTGATTCTGGCTATAAAACTTCAGAATTAAGAGGCTATTTCCTTAAATTTGCCTCCGTAATATTCATTTGTAAAACATTGAACGTGAACAGAAAACTAATTATCGGAACTCGTGGCAGTGCCTTAGCTCTATGGCAAGCTAACTTTGTAAAGGACCGATTAGCCGAAATATCAGTAGAAGCCGAACTGAAAATTATTAAAACTCAAGGTGATATTATACAGCATCTTCGTTTGGATAAACTTGAGGGAAAAGGATTTTTTACTAAAGAATTAGAAGAAGAATTATTATCAGGTCAAATTGATTTGGCTGTTCACTCGCATAAGGATTTACCGACTGTAAACCCTCCTGGATTGATTATTGCCGCTGTTTCGGAGCGTGAAGATCCTTCTGAATTATTGATTATCCACAAAGACTGCGTTGATATTACTAAACGTCTTTCTTTAAAACATAATGCTACTGTTGGAACTTCTTCCAATAGAAGAAAAGCACAATTACTTTCTATTCGTACAGACTTAGAATTTGAGGATTTGCGTGGCAACATTCAAACTCGCGTTCAAAAGCTACGTGATGAGAAATATGATGCCATCGTTTTGGCAAAGGCAGGTATTTCAAGAATCAACATGGATCTTTCGGATTTTCATCTGGAGGAAATTTCTCCGGTTGAAGTTGTTCCTGCACCAGCTCAGGGAGTTCTAGCGATTCAAATTCGTGAATCTGATAAAGAGCTTTTTGATTTGTTACAGAAAATTCATGACAAGGAGGTTGCTGAGGCAATTTCTGTTGAGCGCAAAGTATTGAATTTATTTGACGCTGGCTGTCATGCTCCTCTTGGAAGTTATTGCCGCAAAAAAGACGGTATATTCCAAACATGGACTTCCATTGCAGATACTAATGAGGATTTTCCTGACCGTGTATTTATGGAATCTAATACTGTAGATGGCATGGCAGAAAAGATTTTCTCAAAGTATCAAAAAGATAGAAAATTACCGACCTCTGTATTTATCACTCGGGATTTGACAGAGAACTCTTACTTAGCTAGATTCTTTAAAAAACATGATATCCAAGCAGATGCAAGATCGTTGATTCGAATTTTCCCTACTATCAATAAGTTGGATTCATTTATCTTAAAGCGTGCAGATTGGATTTTCTTTAATTCGAAAAATGCAATTGAGCATTTTTTCAAATTAGATCCATGGGTTTTAAAGAAAACAAAAATTGGAGTTTTAGGTAGAGGATCGGAAGATACTTTACGGAAATTCAATCGAGTTGCTGATTTTTCAGGCGACAACTTAGGAATAGATACTGAAGGAATTGCAAAGGAATTTGCAAAATTAGTTGATGGACAAACAGTATTGATTCCAAGAGCAGAGGGATCATTACAGACTATTCAAAAAGCTTTTTCGGAAAACACGAAGGTAATCGATATGCCGATTTACGAAACGGTTATTGAGGAGGAGGTTGATAAAACAAATGCTCAGGTTATGATATTTACGAGTCCTAGCAATGTTGAAGCATATTTCCGCGAAAATTTAGCTGATCCAGATCAAAAGATTATCTGTATCGGACACTCAACTGCTAAAGCAATTGATGCCTTAGGCTTAAAATATACACTTCCTTACACTCCGGATGAAATTGGATTGGCAGAAGCCGTATTTGGATTAGATTATTAATAATAGCATATAGCAAAGGGGAATTTATTCCCCTTTATTCTTACATAAATTTTAAAAACATGTTACACCGTCCTAGAAGAAACAGGAAATCAGAAGTTATCCGTGATATGGTTCAAGAGAATCATTTATTTGCTTCGAATTTGATTTTCCCATTGTTTATTGTAGATGGAGACAACCAAAAAGTTGAAGTATCCTCCATGCCTGGTATTTATCGTTATTCAATCGACAACTTATTACATGAAGTTGAAAGTTGTATGAACTTAGGATTAAAGGCATTTGATTTGTTTCCTGCAGTTGAGGAATCATTAAAAGATAAATACGCAACAGAAAGCTACCGTAAAGGCACTTTATATTTACGTGCGATTGAAGCGGTAAAGAAAAATTTTCCTGAGGCTTGTGTTGTTACCGATGTAGCTATGGACCCATATAGTTCAGATGGTCATGATGGTATTGTTGAGAATGGTGAAATTCTAAATGACGAAACGCTGGAAGTTTTAGGTAAAATGGCTTTAGCGCATGCTGAAAGCGGAGCAGATATTATTGCACCATCTGATATGATGGATGGAAGAATTGGATATTTACGAAATACTCTTGACGAAAATGGATTCAGCAATGTATCCTTAATGTCTTATACAGCGAAGTACGCTTCGGCATATTATGGTCCTTTTCGTGATGCATTGGGTTCTGCACCTAAAAAAGGTGATAAGAAATCATACCAAATGAATCCTGCAAATAGCAAAGAGGCATTGATAGAAGCACAATTGGACAGCCAAGAAGGAGCAGATTTCTTAATGGTAAAACCAGGCTTGCCTTATTTGGATGTGATCAGACTATTAGCAGATAATTTCGATTTACCAATTGCAGCATACAATGTATCGGGTGAATATGCTATGTTAAAAGCAGCAATTGCAAATGGCTGGTTGAGTGAGCAAGTTATTGCAGAAACTCTGATGAGTTTTAAGAGAGCGGGAGCTACATCGATCCTAACCTACCATGCAAAAGAAGTTATTGAAAAAGGCTGGGTAAAATAGACCAAAAATCAATTATTTGGCTATTTTTGTAAGCCTAATAAAGCGACCATTAATATTATTTTCTACAAAATGGAACATACACGAGTAAAAGAATTATTAAAATCAGAGGATTTCGGAAAGGAAGTTATTGTTAAAGGATGGGTTCGTACCTTCCGAAACAATCAGTTTGTGGCTATCAATGACGGATCTTCAATCAATAATATTCAAGCAGTCATTGATTTTGAGAATACGCCAGATGAAATCCTAAAAAGAATCACCACTGGAGCGGCTGTACGTGTAAAAGGTAATTTAGTAGAATCATTGGGTAAAGGCCAAAAAGTAGAGATTAAAGCTACAGAGGTATCCATTATTGGAGATTCAGATCCTGAGAAGTTCCCATTGCAACCTAAGAAGCATAGTTTGGAATTCTTACGTGAGATTGCACATTTACGTTTCCGTACAGGAACTTTCAATGCTATTTTTAAAGTTCGTAATGCATTAGCATTCGCAGTTAACAAGTTCTTTAACGAACGTGATTTTGTTTATATGCACACTCCTATCATTACGGGATCGGATGCTGAAGGTGCTGGTGAAATGTTCCGTGTGACGACATTGGATTTAAACAATATCCCTCGTACTGAAAATGGAGAGATTGACTTTAAGGAGGATTTCTTTGGAAAATCGACCAACTTAACTGTCTCTGGACAATTGGAAGGTGAATTAGCTGCTTTGGCTTTCGGAAATATTTATACTTTCGGACCTACCTTTAGAGCTGAAAACTCCAATACAACACGTCACTTGGCGGAGTTTTGGATGATTGAACCAGAAATGGCTTTCTATGAACTAGAAGACAATATGGACTTAGCGGAGGATTTATTAAAATATGTAATTCGCTATGCATTGGAAACATGTCCTGAGGAAATTGAGTTCTTGAAAAACCGTTTATTGGAAGAAGAGAAATCAAAACCACAAACAGAGCGTTCAGAATTGAATCTTATTGAGAAGTTAAACTTTATTATCGACAATAATTTCGAGCGAGTAACATATACTGAAGCTATCGATATTTTGATAAAAAGCAAGCCAAACCAAAAGAAGCAATTCAAATATCTAATTGAAGGTTGGGGAGCGGATTTACAATCAGAACACGAACGTTTCTTAGTTGAAAAACACTTTAAGAAACCCGTAATTCTTACAGATTACCCAAGAGAGATTAAATCTTTCTACATGAAACAGAATCCTGTTGACGAGAATGGAAGACAAACTGTTCGCGCTATGGATATTTTATTTCCAGGGATTGGAGAAATGGTTGGTGGATCACAACGTGAAGAAAACCTAGAAAAATTAGTTACCAGAATGGCGGAAGTTGGAATTCCAACCGAAGAAATGGAATGGTTCTTAGATACACGTCGTTTTGGATCTGTACCACATTCAGGTTTCGGTGTAGGGTTTGAACGATTAGTACTGTTTACCACAGGAATGACCAATATACGTGACGTTATACCTTTCCCAAGAACTCCTAATAACGCCGAGTTTTAAGAAAAAAAAAGATAAAGAAAAACCGTCAAAACAAACATTATTTTGACGGTTTTTGTTTACCTATAAATAAAGAGAAATATTTAGACATATGCTGTTAAAAATCTACAATGACAATCCAAATCCTAAGGCTATCGAACAGGCCGTTGAGGTTTTGAAGAAAGGTGGAGTAATTATATACCCTACCGATACAGTATATGGTATGGGCTGTGATATCACGAACCAAAAGGCGATAGAGCGCGTATATGCTATTCGAGGTTTAAAGCCTGACAAGTCTAATCTTTCGTTTATTTGTTACGACCTAACGGATATATCGCAGTACACAAAACCTTTTGACACCGCTGTGTTTAGAGTTTTAAAGAAAGCATTACCAGGACCGTTTACCTTTATTTTTAATGCTAGCTCGCTAGTTCCAAAACTTTTGAGTTCGAAAAAGAAGACTGTAGGTATACGTGTTCCAAATAATAATATTGTCCGCGAGATAGTAAAAGAACTAGGGAATCCCATTGTGACTACCTCCATCCATGATGAAGACGAGATTATTGAATATTCAACAGATCCAGAATTAATCTATGAAAAGTATCAAGACAAGGTTGATCTTGTTATAGATGGTGGATTTGGAGATAATGTTGCTTCGACCGTCGTAGATGTTACCTCAGGTGACTTTGAGTTGATTCGTGAAGGAAAAGGAGATCTAGACCTATATTTATAGTCTAGATTCAACCCTATCTTTAATAGCTTCATTAAATAAATCAAATCCTTTCTTTGTATTTCCATGAATCATTTTCTTGAGGAATGGTATAAGTATTCCAGAAAACAATTCACCCTGAATTAGAACGGTCTTATTCTCCGAGATGGGCTTCAGGATAAAGTAATGCTCACCATCAAATATACCATTCATAAAAAGCCTACCTTTCCATCGCAATTCTTTGTTTGGATCAATCTTTAAAAAGATGGGATTCATTTTGATGCTAGTACCGCCGGGTTGGCTTAGTAATACTTTCGTTCTCTTACCGACCTTTGGTATATCAGAGAATTCAGCGATTGTAGGGCTCCAATTGGGATAAGCTTTAAAGTCAGACAATATCGCCCATGTGGCTTCAACAGAGGCATTAATTGTAATCTGTGATTCTATTTGTTCTTTCATACCCCAAAGTTAGGTCGATGTATTCCAGAACCACTTGACATTTGTCAAGAAGATAATTTATTTCGGATTCTGCTAAGGGTTTCAGGACTCATACCCAAAACAGAGGCAATATATTGTAATGGGACTTGATTAAAAAGCTGTTTATTAGTGTCAAAATACTTTTGATAACGTTCTTCGGCGGATAATGAAATAAAATCAAATACTCGCTGTTCTATGATCATAAAGCATTTTGCGATAAATCTCTTTTCCAGAACATTCCAATTAGGGATTTGCTCTTGAATATCTAAATAGTCTTCCTTGTTTAACGTCCAAACTTTTGAAGGAGTAAGTGCTTCAATAGACCAATTTGAAGGAAAGTTGAAAAAAAAGGATGCGAGGTCTGTAATGAAATAACCATCAGAACCAATCCATTGCGTGACTTCCTTAGATTCAGTTAGTTTAAATACTCGGAAAATTCCAGACTCAATAAAGCTCAATCTATTACAGTTCTTTCCTTCTTGAAGAAATAATTCATTCTTATCTAATTCCTCAGGAATGAACTTTGAGATAATCAAATCAGCCTGTTCATCGGAAACTTCAAACATCTGAAATAGCTGTTCTTTAAATTTCATTCGCCTTTACCTTTAAAATAGTTTGTCGTTTCCTTTCGTAGATATAGGAAATATTAAACATTATAACTGCGATAAATATCATAGCAAATGCTACAATTTGGGTAAGATTAATGGGTTCTTTATAATAAAGAACGGCCAGGAAAAAACTTATAATCGGATTGATGTATAATAAAATCCCTACTACCGAAGAATCAAGTCCCTTTAAAGCATAGATATTTAAAAACAAAGGAATAATAGTATAACCCACGGCTATGACCAAAATTAAAATATAAAACTGATCAGTTTTCGGAACGGAGGTATCGATTACTGTAAGAATAGGAAGCAAAAGGATTGTTCCAACAATGATATGTATAGTAAGCGCAAAGAATTTATCGATTTGAAATTTATTTTTTTGAAGAACAAGATAACCAGCATAAGAAAGGGCAATAATAAAACTATAAAACAAGTCCATAAAATGTCCATAGGCCATTATTAGGCAGGAAAGTATACTTAATCCAACGGCCAACCATTGACCCTTATTTAAATGTTCTTTAAGGAAGATACTAGCTAGTACGGTTGTTAAAATAGGACAGATCAGATAAGCGAGAGAGGTGGCATTGACACTTACAGCATTCATCACATAAATAAAAAGGAACCAATTCATTCCCAACAGAATTGCGCTGACAAAAATATTGACGGCAAGCTGAATTTTTACTTTTTTAGTTGTTGATTTTATGTATTTAATACTGGCTATGGTTTGTTTTCTTCGAAAAGTAAAACATGCAAGAAAGATGCAGACAGATGCAAAGAGTACACGGTAGATTAAAATGTCGAGGGTTCCAAAGTCAGCAAGAGGTCTTAAAACTAGGGCAAAAGTTCCCCAGATAATAAAGCCTATCATTGCAGATAGGTAATATTTCATAGTAAAAAAGAATAAAAGAACTATAGAATCACAAACTCTTCTATCACCACTTTACCAACGAATTCATTCACACGCCCAATAATTTGTCTGCGCATCATTGCAAGTTCATTTTTAATCACTGCAGATTCAACACGTACAAATAATTTTTTATCCCTTATATAAATCTGTTGGGTTCTGTTGGCAATTGCAGGTCCAATAAGTTCAGGCCAAGCAGTAACGATTGAAGTCTCATCAAACTTGCGTCTTAGTCTATAAACATCTAATAATTTATCAACGGCTTGTTTGATGGTAATATCATCGCTTCTTCTAAATGCATCATCGTTATACTTCGCCATTTACCTGACCTCCTTCTATGTCAAATATACGAATTGGTTTTTCCATTTCTTGAAAAATTCTCCTTATCCTGATAGAATCGGTATCGGTCAGGAAGATCTGACCAAATTCATCTTCTGAAACTAATTGCATTAGTTTTTTAGTTCTTTGCTCATCTAGTTTATCAAAAATATCATCCAGCAGTAAGAGCGGTTTAAATTGCTTTCTGTTTTTCAAAAAAGCGTACTGTGCTAATTTCAATGCAATCAGAAAAGACTTCTGTTGACCCTGGGAGCCAAATTTCTTTAGCGGCATGCCATCATGTATACTGAATTGCAAATCATCTTTATGTATCCCTACAGTGGTCCTTTCTAATGCTCTGTCTTTTTCAATACTTTTATTTAGTAAATCAAGAAAATCCTGATCTTGAAGTTGGGATTCATAGACCAAATTAACTTGTTCAACGTCATCGGATAAAAATTGATAATACCGACGAAATTCAGGTAGAAATTCTTCCATAAATTTCTGCCGTCTCTCATAGATTCTTTCTCCGGCTTCAACCAATTGAATATTTAACACCTCTAATAAGCCCTTATCAAATACCCCTGTTTCGCGGATATTTTTCAATACGGTATTACGATGTAATAAAAGTCTATTATAGGAAATTAAGATATCTAGGTATTGATTATCCGTTTGAGAGATTACATTATCAACAAATCTCCTTCTTTCCTCACTTCCATCCATAATGATAAAAGAGTCATTTGGAGATATCATGACCAGAGGAAATTGTCCAATATGATCCGCTAAACGACCATATTCCTTCTTATTTTTTTTGAATTGCTTCTTTTGGTTCTTTTTAATACTGCAGGAGACAGCATCGAGAATCATTTCCTTATCGAATTGCCCCTGCAACATAAACCAGTCTTCACCTTTTTTAATATGCTGTGAATCAATAGGATTGAAATAAGATTTACATAGGGAAAGGTAATGAATGGCATCCAACAGATTAGTCTTACCGGAACCGTTTTGCCCTGTAAAGGCATTAGTTTCAGGCAGGAAATCTAAGGAAGAATCAGTATAATTCTTAAAATTTAAGACGGAAAGATGTTTCAGCCACATAGCATTACAAAGATATGCTTTTTCGTTGGGCTAAGCTTTATTTTACTTCTTCAAAGTCAATAAACTCACCAGCGGTCTCCGTTCCTTTTCTTTGCTTTTCGTCTTTTTGGGGCATATATTCTACGCGGACTTTCCCATCGGAACGTTGTTGTTGTTTGAACTGAGTGAAAGGATCATTATAAGTTTGTTGATTTGGGCCACCATTAGCATATTGACCTTGAGCACCTTTCATAATTTTTTCAGCCATCTTTTTCATAAAGAAGGGCATGAGAAGGCGAACTCCTATTTTAAATAGATAATAAAATACAACTGCTGATATTAAGAAATATATAAATGTCATTTTAAATGCTTTTTATCAAATTTAACAAATAATCGAAAGCAAAGTTTAAGCGATTGTCAAGGAAATCTCAGTTAACATTTTTTTACTTTTCTCCCTTTGCTTGATGAACAGCTTGCAATAACTGCGCAGGATGCTGAGAACCAATAACATAGATCAAGCCATCACGATCGGTCAACCATAATGCTTCTTTACCACCAGAATAGAATCTTATTTTTCCATTCTTATGAAGGTTATATACAGGATTATTAAAAAAGAAAGTAGAGTAACTTTTCTTTTCAACTTTCTTGATAGAATTCAGGTCGATCTTAACTAAGCTGGTTGTCCAAAGCCCACTCAAGATAACATGGGTTTTTGTTATCGTTGTTCGATAACTAACCATGTACAGCATAATGATAGAGACGAGCAATATCAACACTCCTACTATGAAAAACAATTGCTGAGAAACCACATGTTCCCAATTGATATAATAGGCAACAAAGCAAAACAATGCCAAGATTAATCTTACACTAATCCAAGTCCAATCCCTACCAAGGTATTGTTTTTCCTGAAATAAGATTTGTTCCTCCATAACTGCTATTTATACACTAAAGTAAGTACTTTCTTTGTATTTTCTGTTACTTTAACGCGATTATCTAG
>Ga0233377_1000850_pt1 | contig 12501 bp, 8 predicted proteins | sample ElkDunMinimDraft_6_FD_191540 | JGI IMG/M metagenome (GOLD analysis project Ga0233377, IMG submission 191540) | Fecal eukaryotic communites from dung pellets of Tule Elk in California, USA - Elk Dung E36 | ecosystem: Host-associated > Mammals > Digestive system > Large intestine > Fecal | place...
ATCTGTCATGATTGTCTTAGGCGAAGAACCAAAGAAATCTTCCAATGCATAATCCATTGGCTTTTCACCAGTCGTTTTCGACTCAAAAGTGAAACGGTGATCTCCTGTTACATCTCCTACGGTGTACATCGGTGCGCGCTCGCGATCGGCAACACGCTTCAATGTTTCAATATCTTTTTCACCGATTACCAATCCCATTCTTTCTTGAGATTCGTTACCGATAATTTCTTTAGCTGATAGGGTAGGGTCACCTACTGGTAAAGCATCCAAGTCAATCAAACCTCCTGTATCTTCCACCAATTCTGATAAACAGTTCAAGTGTCCACCTGCACCGTGATCGTGAATTGAAACAATTGGGTTGTTATCCGATTCCACCATTCCACGTACTGCATTTGCTGCACGTTTTTGCATTTCTGGGTTCGAACGTTGGATTGCGTTTAATTCAATTCCAGATCCGAAAGCTCCTGTATCAGCTGATGAAACCGCAGCTCCCCCCATTCCGATGCGGTAGTTTTCACCACCAAGAATTACAATCTTGTCACCTGTTTGAGGCGTATGTTTTTTTGCTTGATCCAATTTCCCATAACCAATACCTCCCGCTTGCATGATTACTTTATCGTAACCTAATTTACGTTTTGTCCCACTGAGCTCGTCGATGTGCTCGTGCTCAAACGTCAATACAGAACCTGTAATCAACGGTTGACCGAATTTATTTCCGAAATCAGATGCTCCGTTAGAAGCTTTGATTAAGATATCCATTGGAGTTTGGTACAACCACTCGCGTGCTGGCATAGCATCTTCCCAAGGCCTGTCCTGAGCAGAGTCGAAGGGACGGTCTGCTAATAAACGTGAATATGCGGTCATGTAAATCGCAGTTCCTGCCAATGGTAATGAACCTTGTCCACCTGCCAAACGGTCACGGATTTCACCACCCGAACCTGTTGCCGCTCCTGAGAATGGTTCAACTGTAGTAGGGAAATTGTGTGTTTCTGCTTTTAATGATAAAACAGATTCAAATTCTTTTTCTGCGTAAAAATCAGGTTTGTCCGCTGATTTTGGTGCAAATTGTGTCACTTTCGGTCCTTTCACGAAAGCAACATTGTCTTTATAGGCAGAAACGATCGCGTTTGGATTCGTTTCAGATGTTTTCTTAATCATTTTGAACAAAGACGTCGGTTGCTCTTCTCCATCGATAACAAAAGTACCGTTGAAGATTTTGTGACGACAGTGCTCTGAGTTAGCTTGAGAGAAAGCAAACACTTCAGAATCCGTCAATTTACGACCAATTTTCGTCGCTAAGTTTGACAAGTATTCTACTTCTTCAGCGTTCAATGCCAAACCTTCTTGTTTGTTGTAGGCATCAATATCATCAATTTCCAAAATCGCTTCTGGTTCAATGTTGATGGTGTACATCTCTTGCGTTAACGCTTCGTATTTTTGAGAAATCATCGGGTCGAAATCCGTGAAATCTGCAGCTACTTTTTGGAATTCCTCAATGCGAATGATTCCTTCGATTCCCATGTTTTGTGTAATCTCCACAGCGTTTGTACTCCAAGGAGTAACCATTGCTGCACGTGGACCAACAAAATATTCTTGGATCGTAGTCGTTTCAATTTTTTTGGCGTTTCCGAATAGCCAATTTAATTTAGTGATGTCTTCTTGTGATAAAGAGTTAACACTTTGAACACCGTAAGTGATGTTCGATGGGTTCTCAAAGAAATGAATCATTGCGTTTTTTTTGTTTTGAACGTTAGTCAATTTGAGTACAAAAATAGCTATTTAATCGGTTTTTTAAGGGGTTTTGGACGATAAAATTCCTAAAAAGTAATGAACACTTGTGTAGAACTAATTCCGTAGATAATTCATCAAAATATTTTCTTGAGTCAGCATGTTTTTTCTTTGGGCGCTTCCCCCAAAAAAAGTTGGGGGTCAGGCTCTCCGCTATATCCCTACCGAAGTAAACTTTGGGGTAGGGGATGCCGCTTCCATCCTTAACGCGGAGTTCTATGTGTTACAAGATAAATTACAGTTCCGATCGCTTCAATCTGACGCAATTGACTAATTTTAGCTTTTATAGCTGATTACTTATGAAGAAAAATCCAATTTTATTACTGTTGATTATTTTGTTTCCACTGCTAACTTTTTCACAATCTAGTAGCGATTGGGAGCGATTTGAAAACAAAAATTTTGTTGTTAATTATCCCGCTTCTTGGACGTTCACCGAAAATCCTCAACTAAATGTATTATTTTTCATTAATTCTCCTTTGGAATCAGAAAGTGATCGATTTTCCGAAAATGTAAATCTTTTGGAGCAAGATTTGGCTGGGTATAAATTGGATTTAGAAAAATACACAGAGATTTCGTTGCATCAAATCGAGACACTAATTACAAATTCTTCCATACTTGAATCAAGCACCTTTGAAAAAGATGGTGAGAAGTGGCAAAAAGTAATTTATACGGGTGATCAAGGTACATTTAAACTCAATTTTGTACAATATTACCGTGTCAAAAACGATAGTGCACACGTATTTACATTTACCAGTGAACAAGATAGTGCTGAAGATTATAAAGAGAAGACAGAGCAAATTTTTAGCTCCTTTCATTTATTAAAATAACACGAAAAGTTATTGCGCTCTCGCTCCGCTGAATTTCGCTTCGTTGGACTTCGCTCCGCCGGGTTTTGCTTCGCTGGATTTCGCTCCGCCGGGTTTCCAACCCTGCGGGCAATAATAACTCCGTTGAATTTCGCTCCGCTGGGTTTGCAACCCTGCGGTTATTTTCTCCTCGCTGGGTTTCGCTCCGCTGATCCTTCGTGTTTCCAACCCTATAACAGTCGTAACTCAAAAAAATACTCTTTATATTCCTCGTTATTTTTCTTCACAACTAGTAAATGTTCATTTGCTTTGCTATTACTTGTTCATTTCACCCAAATTTTCCACATTTGGAAATAAAAATGATGTGTAGATTTCAAATGCACAGTCAAGCTAACTTATCTATTATGAATCGCGGATTTTTGATTTTTTTATTCTTCGTTGCTCACTTTACCAGTTCAGCGCAAGGAGTTCAACATACCATTGATGTAAATCCGATGAGTCTTTTTTGCGGGCAAAACATTTTCATGCCTTTTGGAACTCAAGGCTTAAATTATCAGTTAAATTTTAGACGACATACCTTAGAAGCGGCAGTTGATGGTGTGCTATTTGGTGCACTAGATGGGAAAATTTCAGAAAAAAAAATAGCTAATCGTGTCCGTAAATACTTAGATATTTCTGCTGCATACAAATTAACCGTTGTTGATCGAGAACAAGATGAAAAACGTCATCGTTTGAATGTTTTATTGGGGTACGCTTACGTGCAACATATTAATAGGCTGAATACAGATTATTGGTACACCAATCAGCGTGAGGACGGAAGCTATGATGTTTTGCAAAGTAGGAATATTCACCTCGCCAAGGTGGGTGTGGAATGGAATTATATCAAATCTCCAAAGGGCGACGAAAAGGTATTAAAAAGTACTTCTTCATTTACCTTACGCGCTGAGTATTTTTATGGTTTGACTCACCAATTAACGGGGATTAATGGAATTGCTTTTAATTTAGATAGTCCTCAAACAACAAAGATTACTTTGCCAAATAGCTATGATTTTAATCCACATGGTGGAAAGTTGAGTTTTCAATACCGTTATTATCTTTTGTCGTATCTGAGTATCGTAAGTGAATATGCTATCATGTATTATCCAACAATACAATTTGAGGCCAATCATGATATTTTTGTTCCTAGAGGTGGAGAGTATTACATTCCATTTTATTCTTCAATGAAATTGGGAGTTGGCTTTCACCTAACAAAAAAATCCCCTTGAAATTTCAAGGGGATTTAATAGCATTCGCTTAATTTTATTTAAACTCAATCACAAACTCTTCTTTCGGAATGCGTACTTTTTTCATGGAACCAGCCCAGTTTCTTGTTTCATCTTGGTAACCAGTGTACATCAATAAAACACTTTTTAGTCCCATCTTTTCCAATCCTAAAACTTCATCAATTACCGCGTTGTTAAAACCTTCAGCAGGTGTTGAATCAATTTTAAGTTCTGCAGCTTGCGCTAATCCTAGTCCCAACGCAATATACGTTTGACGTGCAATGTGTGCATGGTTCTCTTCAGCAGTTTCTGCTCCGTAAATTTGCTTTAACATGTCAGTGTAGCTCGACATTCTACCACGAGGTAAACCGCGCTCATCTGTTGAATAGTCGAAAACTTTATCAATGCGCTCATCTGTGTAGCGATCCCATGCTGCAAGTACAAAAATGTGCGAACATTCTTTCATGCAATCTGGATTCAAAGATCCCGGAATCATTTTTTCTTTCAACGCTTGATTGGAAACAACAATCACTCGAAAAGGCTGTAAACCTGATGAAGTTGGAGCCAAACGCATTGCCTCAGCTATTTTGTCAATGTTTTCTTGACTAATTTTTTTACTCGGATCGTATGCTTTAACGGCGTGACGCCATTTTAAATTATCTATTAATGTCATGACAAAAAACTTTTTGTTTTAACGAACTTGTTTGCTAAAAATCATTCGATTTTGAAACTGCAAAATTAATGTACTCCTTTGTAAAGTGCACCATTAAATGTCTTAATAATTGTTAGTGTTTTAAAAACGAGTAATTTAAGTTGATAATGGCTTGTAGGTAAATAGTGATTTTACGCTTTATTATACATTTTTGAAATTGAAATGTGCTGATTTAATCTTAATTTCACACTTTATTTACAAAACTTGATTTAAGGTTTGAAACTCACACTTACAAATCGACAAATTGGTGAAATCGTTGGAGTCAAATTGAATGCCAGCGAGCCAACGCATGTTGTACATTCCATCGTTTACGATTCACGTCGAATTGGTAGCGCGCAACAGTGTGCTTTTTTTGCGTTGAAAGGCATACAAGCTGATGGACATTTGTATGTTGCCGATGCTTACAAAAAGGGTATTCGAACGTTTGTGGTGAGTGAAGTAATAGAGCAGGCGCTCTTTCCTCAAGCAAGTTTTATTTTGGTGGAAGATACGCTAGAAGCATTGTTTCAATTAGCTGCTTATCACCGAAAATCGTTGAAAGGAAAAGTCATCGCTATTTCTGGTAAAATCGGTAAAACAAGCGTCAAAGAATGGTTGTATCATTTGATTAGTCCAGATCTTGCTGTATCGCGAAGCCCAAAAAGTTATAATTCAAATCTTGGAATTGCTCTTTCGATTTTGGAAGCAAGTCCAACTGCAGATGTCATTCTGATCGAAGTTAAGCCTCACGAAGAACTAAATCCTAGAAAAATTAATGAACTGGTTCGACCAGATTTAGGAATTTTGACAACAACCGAAGTAAGCGGAACTTTGTTTTCTGATGCCTATTTCGAAACGTTATTTCGTGGTTGCACGGATTTGTTTTACGCTGAACGTCAACGTGCTTTTCTTAATCTAAAGACTTCTTTGCGACTAGTAAATCCCATTAAAAGTGAGCTGTTTACGAGCGAGGCAAAACGTAAAAATGCGTCTCTTGCGTTTGCTGTTGCACTAAAATTGGGGATTTCCGAACCGAAATTGCAAGCTAAAATGAAGCAATTGCCCGATCTTGCGTTGCGAATGGAAACATTTGATGGCAAACACGGTAATTTTGTTATCAACGATTTATACAACCTCGATATTGATGCATTTAGAAGTTCTTTGGAATTTCAGCAATCCATCGCGAAGGATAAAAAACGCGCCGTAATTCTCGGATTGAAGGAAAACGATGCGCACAAACAGGTTGAACTTGAAAAACTGGTAAGTGAATTCAAACCTGATTATTTCTTTGTTTTAAAGGAAGATGAAGCATTCACTGACAAATTAGAAAATACGGTCATACTTTTGAAAGGAAGTACGTCCAAGCATTTATTGCGATTGGCAAATCAATTAAAGATTAAACGCCACCATACGCATTTGCGCATCAACTTGAAATCGTTGCGTAAAAATATCAATGCACACAAGCAAATTTTACCTGCTGGAACAAAATTGATGGTCATGATGAAAGCATCTGGCTACGGTTCTGGCTTGGATAAAATGGTGCAGTTTGTTGATGGGTTTGGTGTAGATTATTTTGGTGTTGCTTTTGTTGATGAAGGGGTGGCAATCCGCAATGCTGGAATTCAAAAACCAATTATGGTCATGAATACCGAAGAGGATAATTACGAAGCATGTATCGTTAACCGATTGGAACCAGCAATTTTTGATTTTCAACAATTAGACGATTTTATTTCTGAATGTATTTACCAAGGAGTTGAAAATTACCCGATTCACCTAAAAGTCGATACTGGGATGCACCGACTAGGATTTGATTTAAGTCAATTGGATCAAGTGCTGGAAATTTTGCAGTCGCAGCCAGAGGTGAAAATTAAAAGCGTTTATTCGCACCTGGCAGAATCAGATAATTTGCGCGATAAACGTTACACAGAATACCAAATTAAGCAGTTTTCATTGGCTGTTTCAAAAATAAAATCTGTTGTAGATTATCCGTTCGAGCAACACATCCAAAATTCTCCGGGAATAGAAAATTACCCAGAATTGGAGTTCTCAATGGCTCGTCTGGGGATTGGAATGTATGGAATTTCAGATAATTCAAACTTTAAACGCAAATTAGAACCAGTAATTAGTTGGTACAGCGTTGTTTCGCAAGTGAAGCTAGTTCCGGCGGGACAAAGCGTTGGTTATTCGCGTTCTCATTTTTGCAAAACAGATACAATTGTTGCGACAATTCCTGTTGGTTATGCCGATGGATTGCGTCGATCTTTGAGTAATGGAGTCGGTTACCTAACCATAAACGGCGTGCAATGTCCTATAATTGGGCGAATTTGCATGGATATGGTGATGGTGGATGCAACGAAGGCTAAAGTGAAAGTGGGCGATGAGGTAGAAATTATCGGACCAAATTGTACTTTGCAAAAAATGGCTGAATTGCTATCAACGATTCCTTACGAAGTAATGACGTCGATTTCTGAACGAGTACATAAAGTTTATGTCGAATAAATTAGATAAATGTTAGAATCGATGAAGGAGTTTTTCAAAAATAGCAAGCACTTTTTTCAAAGTAATTTGGCTGGACAGTTGATCAGTCAATTTGCAATGTTATTCCTTTTCTGGATTTTACTTTTTGATGTGCAACGTCTATTTTTCTCCATTCACAATTACAGTAAAATTGCTGATGTTGGCTTACTGAAATGGATTGGTGCATTTTATCATTCTGTGCGTTTAGATCTTGCCACGGCTGGATTTTTATCACTCCTACCCTTATTATTTTTATTCATTTCAACAATTTGGAGTCAAAAATGGGCGAGAAAAGTATTTTACTTCGTCTTGCTTTTTGAAGTGATGATTGTTTCCTTTATTCACGCAGGCGAAATCAATGCCTATCCGGAATGGAACCACAAGTTGACAGGTCGCGTTTTTATGCATTTGGGAAATCCCGATGAGGTTGTCAGAACTGCCGATTATGGAATGATGTTTTGGTTTATCGTGTATGCTGCGTTGGAAATCTTCATCGGTATTCGACTTAAAAAGTGGTTGTTTCCAACTAAAATTGAATCTCAAGATCGTTCATTTCTGAAAAAAGCAATTGTTTCATTGACCATTCCTGTTGCGCTTTTTGTGTCATTGTTGCTTGCTCGTGGCGGATTTCAACAGATTCCAATCAATACTGATGCTGCAATTTACACCAATCATTATGTGGCGAATGATATTTCGGTGAATTCAACTTATTTCTTTGCAAAGAGCTTTTTATTGTACAACAGAACAGATATTGATCAATATATCATTGTGCTGTCGGAAGAAGAAGCGCTTGCTGCTGAAAAAGATTTATATGCGTATGAATTAAAGCACGACAATTTTATTTTCGATAACAAACGACCAAACATTGTTTTCTTGATTCTTGAAAGTTGGACAGGTAACGCGATTGGTAGTATGACAGATACACCAACTTCAACTCCGCATTTTGATCGATTAACGAAAGATGGTTTGTTTTTTACGAATGTTTACGGTGTCTCAGGAACCTCAGAAATTGGAAATTCTGCAATTTTTAGCGGTTATCCTGGAGTTCCAGAAATTTCCATTACGATGCAAGCCGATAAACATCGAAAAATTCCTTGCTTCAACGAAGATTTAAAAGAATGGAATTATACGTCTGCCTATTTGTTTTCAGGCGATTTGAAGTATGGTAACATCGGTGGGTATTTCAAAGATCACGGATTTGACATTGTAGAAGATGAAGTGGATTTTCCAAAATCGTTGAAAAAAGGAAAACTCAATTATTACGATGAAGATTTGTATCAATTGGTGCTTGAAAAAGTAGGCAAATTGCCGCAACCTTTCATGCAATGCGCATTTACCGGAAGTACACATTCGCCTTACGATTTTCCGAACAAAGAGAAATTTAATAAGTTTGGTGGAGTAGAGGGAACGTTTCACAATTCGATGTTGTACGCCGACAAAAGCTTACACGATTTTATGGAGAATGCGAAAAAGCAATCGTGGTATGAAAACACCATTTTTATCATGGTAGCCGATCATGGTCATGCATCCAACTTGCAACAAAATCCATCTGCCTCTGCTTATAACCGCATTCCATTTTTGATTTATGGTGAACCATTAAAGAAAGAATACCGTGGAAAGGTGATTGAGAAATTAGGGTCGCAAGCGGATATCGTGCGCACCTTGTTGTATCAAATGGGTGGCAATTATGAACGTTACCGCTGGGCAAAAGATCTACTAAATCCAAATGCACCAGAATTTGCTTTGCATACAATCAATCGAGGTTACGGCTGGGTGACGCCCACGGGCAATTTCACCTACCACATGGAAAATAAGTTGTTAATTGAAAATACATACACGGAAACTGACTATAAAAACGAATTTAAAAGATGTCAATCATTGTTGGCATTGATTTACAAAGAATACAAAACATTATAATGAAAGAACAAAAGGTTTGGCAAGATTACAAAGCAATTTTATGGACAGCGCTATTATTGCGTTTAATTGCAGCGATTTTCTCGGGTGGGTACGGAATGCACGACGATCACTTTTTAATAATCGAAGCTTCTGGATCATGGGTTGAAGGGCATGATTACAATAAATGGTTGCCTTGGAATCCGTTGAATAATGGTCCCGAAGGTCACTCGTTTACGTATGTTGGTTTAAATTTCTTCTTGTTTTATTTTTTGAAGTTAATCGGAATAGTCGATCCTAAAACTATGATGATTATCGTTCGCTTATTGCACGGATTAGCTTCAATGTTGACTGTGATTTATGGAATTAAAATTACTGAGCGACTGTCAAATGTGCGTGCAGCAAAGATTGTTGGTTGGTTGCTAGCTGCATTGTGGGTAATGCCATTTTTATCGGTTCATCAATTGTTTGAGTGGACGCCTGTGCCATTTTTAGTACTTGGAATTTGGTACTTACTTAAAAATGAACAAGTACGTAAATACTTTTTCTATGCTGGAATTTTGATGGGTTTTGCAACTTCATTTCGTTATCAAATTGGTGTTTTTGCAATTGGAATCGCTGCAGTTTATTTCTTTCGTCAACAGTGGAAACCGTTTCTATTGTTTTGCGCAGGTGTTTTAGCAGCATTTTTTATCACACAAGGAGTTGTCGATTTCATCATTTGGGGTTATCCATTTGCCGAAATGTGGGGATATGTTTCCTACAATATGGTGGAAGGAACGCAGTATTTGCCAAATACCAATTATTTCATGTATTTCTATGTTTTGATTGGATCATTACTTGTTCCACTTGGACTTTTAATCTTCGCAGGATTCTTAAAGGTGAAAAAAGAAACCTTGCTATTATTTGTTCCAGCCGTGTTATTTCTTTTATTTCACACTTGGTATCCGAACCGACAAGAACGTTTCATTTTAACGATTCTACCAGTATTCATCATGCTTGGTGTAATGGGCTTTGAATATTTGAAAAAAGATGGTTTTGACAGTAAATTGTGGAAAGGATCGTGGATTGCTTTTTGGGTGCTTAACCTCCCATTATTGGCATTTACAACAACCATGTACTCCAAAGAATCACGTGTGGAAGCAATGTATTCCATCTACGAAAAGAATGGAAAACCGAAAAACGTATTGATGGAAGGAACAGGAAATGGTAGAACTTCGTTGATGCCACGATTTTACAGTAAAGATTGGGCTGGTTCGTATGTAGAGCGTACAGATCCGAATCAATTGTTACAAGTGAATGAAAATAATACGTTCGACTACATCTTCTTCTTTGATGATGAAAAATTAGAAGAGCGAATCGCTGAATACAAAACATTGTATCCGAACATGACACTGCATAAAAAAGCATATCCAAGTACTTTGGATGTGATACTTCGCAAGATGAATCCGCGTAATGCGAACGAATACATTGAGGTTTGGAAAACGAATGCTGATAAATAGATTGAGAGATGATTTTAGAAGACTTAATTGCAGCATTAAAGATTGAATCCAAAGCGCAAGATGAGCGTTATTCGGTTTCTGCTGGTGCTAATTTAAAACAACTTCGTGCAGAAGGTTATATTCTTTCGCCTATTCGCGTAAATCGTCGCTCGTATGGTTTTGCCGATTATCCAGAATTTGAATTTCATTTGCCATTTCCCGCAGAAACAAACCAATTTCGTAACGGTTGTAGCATTCAACTGTTTTGTGGTGATGAAAAACCAATCGCTGGGATTTTACTTTACCTAGAGGGAAAAAAAGGTGAAATCCGTTTGCATACTTCCGATTTTCCAGATTGGATGGATGATAAAGCGATGGGCGTGCAACTAATTGCCGACCAACGTACGAATGAAGTGCAAATGGAAGCATTGAAAGCTGTTCAAAACAATGTTTCCTTAAAGAAATTATACGATCGCTTGCATTCCAAATTTCAAGGATCGACTGGAAATGAATCAAAATTATTGGCCAATTATCACAATCAATCGCTAAATGAATCGCAGAAAAAAGCCATTGCAGCTTGTATAGATGCTGAAGAGGTTGAAGTAATTCACGGTCCACCGGGAACAGGAAAAACAACAACCTTGGTGGAGTTAATCGTGCAATTGGTGAAGCAAGGAAAAAAGGTATTGGTTTCAGCGCCTTCAAATACAGCGGTGGACAATATCGGAATGCGTTTAGCAAAGCAAGACGTTTCTTTTTTGAGAGCTGGAAATAATGTCAAAGTGCGACAAGAATTGATGCCGCATACGATCGAAGGAAAGGTTGAAGACAGTACAACCAAACAGACGATTAAAAGAATGCGTATTCAGTCGGAGCAATTGCGAAAGATGGCAACGCAATACAAACGAAATTTCGGTCGCGAAGAACGTGAACAACGCCGTTTGATTTTGCAAGAGGTGAAGAATATTCGCAAGGAAATTCGTTCCATTCAACAACATTTTGAACGCTCTTTGTTTGATAAGCATCCTGTTGTTTTGGCTACTCCAATTGGTTTGTACGATTGTGATTTCAAAGAAAATGAGTACGATGTATTGATCATCGATGAAGCTGGTCAATGCTTGGAACCGTTGACTTGGACGATTCTGCCGTTGGCTAAGAAAATAATTTTGGCTGGAGATCCATTTCAATTGCCACCAACTGTTATTTCTGAAGAAGCAAAACGCAAAGGATTCAATATTTCCTTATTGGAAACGTTGATCAAAAATGATTTTCCTGTCCACTTATTGGATACACAATACCGCATGGAAGCTGTCATTGCAGAGTTTTCTAATCGCTATTTCTATCAAGGTAAATTAAAATCGAATCGAACAAATTCAGACAATCAACATTTGTTTTTCTACGATACAGTTGGAGCAGATTTCACCGAGCAAGAAGATGAACATACTAGTTCGCTATACAACATGGAAGAACTTAAGTTTGTTCGCCGTTTAATAGAGCAGGAGGGAATCGATGCTTCAAAAGCTGTTTTTATTACACCTTACAACGGACAATTGTATCAAGCGAAAGATTATTTTGCGGATGTGCAATTCCAACGTATGTCGACCATTGATAGTTTCCAAGGACAAGAAGCAGAATGCATCATTTTATCCTTGGTTCGCTCCAATCAAAATCAACAAATTGGTTTCCTAAACGATTACCGCCGTATCAATGTGGCACTAACACGCGCACAAAAGAAATTGTATGTCATTGGCGATTCTGCAACCATAGGTTCAGATGAGTTTTATGGTAGAATGCTCGATTATTTCGAAGAAATTGGCGCTTATCACAGTGTTTTTGAAATTCCAGAATATTAATAGCAATTAAAGAGATTAAGTTTATCTCCCGCCTTGAGGAGAATGCCCAAAAACTTTGGGCATGAAGACGACAAGCAACAAACGTTAGAGCGGAAGATTGGAGGAAGGGTTAGGGGAGGTGACTTTAATGCTAATTCGTGAAGTTAATGCATTGTTGCACGTTCGCACTTTAAACTCAATGAATGGGATGTCACATTATTTTCTCGAAGA
>Ga0233377_1000851_pt1 | contig 12473 bp, 6 predicted proteins | sample ElkDunMinimDraft_6_FD_191540 | JGI IMG/M metagenome (GOLD analysis project Ga0233377, IMG submission 191540) | Fecal eukaryotic communites from dung pellets of Tule Elk in California, USA - Elk Dung E36 | ecosystem: Host-associated > Mammals > Digestive system > Large intestine > Fecal | place...
CGCGCGTCGCGGTACAGCTCGGACGCCTGCTTGCCGACCACCTCGTCATCGAGGATCGCGGGGAACCTGCCTGCCAGCTCCCATGCCTGGAAGAAGGGCGTCCAGTCGATGCAGGCGATCAGTTCCTGCAGCGGATAGTCGTCGAAGACATGCAGTCCCGGCTGCCTCGGTGCCGGCGGGACATAGGCATCCCAGCCGCCGTCGAACTTCTGCGCGCGCGCCTTGTCGAGTGCGACCAGGCGCTTGGCATCGCCCCGGTTGCGGTGGCGCTGCCGGATCTCCGCGTAGTCCGACTCGTTGGCGGCCACGAACGGCGCACGCAGTTCCGGCGAGACCAGGGACTGGGCGACGCCGACCGCGCGCGAGGCGTCCTTCACCCAGATCGTGGGAGCCTTGTAGAACGGATCGATCTTCAGCGCGGTGTGGGCGCGCGAGGTGGTGGCGCCGCCGATCATCAGCGGAATGGTCAGGCCCTGGCGCTGCATCTCGCGCGCGACATGGCCCATCTCTTCCAGCGAGGGCGTGATCAGCCCGGACACGCCGACCAGGTCGGCCTTCTCTGCGATCGCGGTGTCGATGATCTTCTGCGCCGGCACCATCACCCCGAGGTCGATCACCTCGAAGTTGTTGCAGGCCAGGACCACGCCGACGATGTTCTTGCCGATGTCGTGGACATCGCCCTTGACGGTGGCCATCACCACCTTGCCGTTGTTCCTGCCGGTATCGCCGGTGCGCAGCTTCTCGGCCTCGATGTAGGGCAGCAGGTAGGCGACCGCCTTCTTCATCACCCGCGCCGATTTCACCACCTGTGGCAGGAACATCTTGCCGGCGCCGAACAGGTCGCCGACGATGTTCATGCCGTCCATCAGCGGCCCTTCGATCACGTCCAGCGGCCGCGTGGACAATTGCCGCGCCTCCTCGGCGTCCTGTTCGGCCCAGGCATCGATGCCATGCACCAGGGCATGGGCCAGGCGCTCGCGCACCGGCTTCTCGCGCCAGGCCAAGTCCTCGACCCGGGCCTCCCCCTTCCTGCCCTTGTAGCGCTCGGCGATCTCCAGCAGGCGCTCGGTGCCGTCGCGACGCCGGTTGAGCACCACGTCCTCGACGCGTTCGCGCAATTCCGGGTCCAGGTCATCGTAGATCGGCATCGCGCCGGCGTTGACGATGCCCATGTCCATGCCGGCCTGGATGGCGTGGTAGAGGAACACCGAATGGATCGCCTGGCGCACGGTCTCGTTGCCCCGGAACGAGAACGACACGTTCGACACGCCGCCGGAGACGTGGCAGTGCGGCAGGGTCTTGCGGATGATCCGCGTCGCCTCGATGAAGTCGACCGCGTAGTTGTCGTGCTCCTCGATGCCGGTGGCGATGGCGAAGATGTTGGGGTCGAAGATGATGTCTTCGGGCGGGAAGCCGACCTGGTCGACCAGGATGCGGTAGGCGCGGGTGCAGATCTCCACCTTGCGCGCGCAGGTATCGGCCTGGCCGTCCTCGTCGAAGGCCATCACCACCGCTGCCGCGCCGTAGCGCAGCACCTTGCGCGCCTGCTCGATGAAGGCCGCTTCGCCTTCTTTGAGCGAGATCGAATTGACCACGCTCTTGCCCTGCAGGCACTTGAGCCCGGCCTCGATCACGCTCCACTTGGACGAGTCGACCATCACCGGGATGCGGGCGATGTCGGGCTCGGACATGATCAGGTTGAGGAAGCGCGTCATCGCCGCCTCCGAATCGATCAGGCCCTCGTCCATGTTCACGTCGAGGATCTGCGCGCCGCTGGCGACCTGCTGGCGTGCGACCTCGACCGCCTCTTCGTAGCGGCCATCCTTGATCAGCTTGCGGAACTGGGCGCTGCCGGTGACGTTGGTGCGCTCGCCGATGTTGACGAACAGCAGGTCGGGGGTGATGACCAGCGGCTCGAGGCCGGACAGTCGGGTGTAGCGCGGAGTGGAAGCCAAGCTGCTCATCCCTGTGCGTTGGTGTCGTGCGTCGGCGTCCGCGCTGCGGGCATGCGGCGGGCGGCTACGCAGGGAAACGGGACGGCGCCGGCCTGGCCCGCGTGGGCGCCGCTCATGCGGCGAGCGCCAGCGCGCCGGGCAGCGCGCGGGGCGGCAGCCCGGCCACGGCCGCGGCGATCGCCCGGATATGGTCGGGCGTGGTGCCGCAGCAGCCGCCGACCACGTTGAGCAGGCCCGATTCGGCGAACTCGCGCAGGATCGCGGCCGTCTCTTCGGGCGTCTCGTCGTAGCCGCCGAAGGCATTGGGCAGGCCGGCATTGGGGTGCGCGCTGACATGGCAGGTGGCTAGGCCGGCGAGGGTCTCGATGTGCGGCCGCAGTTCCCTGGCGCCGAGCGCGCAGTTCAGGCCCACCGACAGCGGGCGCCCATGCGCCACCGACGCGTAGAAGGCCTCGGCGGTCTGTCCCGACAGGGTGCGTCCGGAGGCATCGGTGATCGTGCCCGAGATCATCACCGGCAGCCGTCCGCCGCGGGCCTCGAAGGCTTCCTCGATCGCGTACAGGGCCGCCTTGGCGTTGAGGGTGTCGAAGATGGTCTCGACCATCAGGATGTCGGCGCCGCCGTCGATCAGGCCTTCGATCGCTTCGCGGTAGGTATCGCGCAGCGCATCGAAGCTGGTGTTGCGGAAGCCCGGATCGTTGACGTCCGGGCTGATCGAGGCGGTGCGGCTGGTCGGGCCCAGCACGCCGATCACGAAGCGCGGCCGATCCGGGGTCCTGGCCTGCATCGCTTCGCAGCAGGCGCGGGCCACGCGCGCGCCCTCGGAATTGAGTTCGCGCACCAGGTGCTCCAGGCCGTAATCGGCCTGGCTGATGGCGGTGGCGTTGAAGGTATTGGTCTCGACCAGGTCGGCGCCGGCCTCCAGGTAGGCGGTGTGGATGCCGGCGATCACGTCGGGCCGGGTGAGCAGCAGCAGGTCGTTGTTGCCCTTGAGGTCGTGGCCGCCCGCGGCCGGAGGCTCGCGCGTGCTGTCGAAGCCCTGGGCGAACCGTTCGCCCCGGTAGTCGGCTTCCTCCAGCCCGTGGCGCTGGATGAGGGTGCCCATCGCGCCGTCGATCACCAGGATGCGCTGTTGCAGCGCGGATTCGAGCAGGGCGACGCGATCGGGGTGGAGCCAGGGGAGGGTGTGCATGTGGACCTCGCGGGACTCAGGGCTTGCGGGCGATCATCGAGATCACTTCGAAATGCGGGGGGCGCTTCTCGCGCGTCACCGTCTCGGCATTGAGCAGTTCCAGTCCGGCGCGCGCGACGAAACGGCGCAGGTCCTTCTCGGAGAAGCCGAGGTTGGCGTGGCCATAGGCCTGCACCACGTTCTGGTGCTCATGCCGGGCCAGGCTGGACAGCAGCAGGCGTCCGCCTGGGCGCAGCACCCGCGCGGCGTCGGCCACCGCCTGCGCCGGACGCTCGGCGTAGGTGAGCGCATGCATCAGGACGACCAGGTCGAACTCGGCCGCCGCGAAGGGGAGGGCGTGCATGTCGCCTTCGACCACCTCCACGTTGCGGAAGCGGCGCAGGCGCTCGGCTGCCGCGGTGACGACGCGCTTGCTGCTGTCCACGCACACGTAGCGATGGGCGTGCGGGGCCAGCAGTTCGGCCAGTACGCCATCGCCCGAGGCGATGTCCAGTACGTCGCCGGTCTCCAGCAGGGGCAGGGCGCTGCGCGCCAGCGCCTCCCAGGTGCGGCCGGGCGAATAATGGCGCTCCATGTCGCCGGCCACCGAGTCGGCCCAGTTCTGGTCGGCCGCGCGCATGGCCAGGACGCCCGCCACGCGCTCGGCGTCCTGGCGCAGCAGCGGGTCGTCGGTGCCGGTGGACAGCGCTTGCCAAAGCGCCCGCTGGGGCGGCTCCAGCGTCTCGTCGTCGAAGCGGTAGTAGGCCGACACGCCGGCGCGGCGATCGCGCACCAGCCCGGCCTCCTTGAGCTTGGCCAGGTGGGTGGAGACGCGCGGCTGCGCCAGGCGGGTGATCGCCGACAGCTCGGCCACGGTCAGCTCCTCCCCCTCCAGCAGCGCCAGCAGGCGGACGCGGGTCGGGTCGGCCAGCACCTTGAGCCGGGCGGACCAGGCATCGAGATCCATACATATCTCACTATCGCGATATAAAGATATTGTCACTTCGGCGCTGTCTTGCGTCAAGCTTGGCGGCCCGGCGGACGGCGGCCGCCGCTGAAGCCGGGGCGCCTGCCCCATGGGGTTCCCCGGTGGGCCCGGCTACAATTACGTTTCTCCAGAAACAATCGAGGCTGTCGTGGAGTTCGGGTTCAACGAAGAGCAATTGATGATCCAGGACGTGGCCCGCCGGATCGCGCAGGACAAGATCGCGCCCAGCGCGGAGCATCACGACCGTACCGGCGAGTTCCCGCTGGACAACATCCGCCTCCTGGGCGAGAACGGGCTGATGGGGATCGAGGTGCCCGCCGAGTACGGCGGCGCGGGCATGGACCCGGTGGCCTACGTCCTCGCCATGGTCGAGGTCGCGGCGGCCGATGCGGCGCATTCGACCATCATGTCGGTCAACAACTCCCTGTTCTGCAACGGCATCCTGACCCACGGCAGCGAGGCGCAGAAGCAGAAGTACGTGCGCGCCATCGCCGAAGGGGCCGAGATCGGCGCCTTCGCCCTGACCGAGCCGCAGTCGGGCTCCGACGCCACCGCCATGCGCTGCCGCGCGATCAGGCAGGACGACGGCAGCTTCGTGGTCAACGGCAAGAAGAGCTGGATCACTTCCGGCCCCGTGGCCCGGTACATCGTGCTGTTCGCCATGACCGACCCCGACCAGGGTGCGCGCGGCATCACCGCCTTCCTGGTCGACACCACCCGCGAAGGCTTCGGCCGCGGCAAGACCGAGCCCAAGCTCGGCATCCGTGCGTCGGCCACCTGCGAGATCGAGTTCAACGACTACGTGGTCCAGCCCGACGAGGTCCTGGGCAAGGAAGGCGAGGGCTTCAAGATCGCCATGGGCGTGCTGGATGCCGGCCGCATCGGCATCGCCTCGCAGGCGATCGGCATCGCCCGCGCCGCCTACGAGGCGACCCTGGCCTACGTGAAGGAGCGCAAGGCCTTCGGCCAGGCGATCGGCACGTTCCAGATGACCCAGGCCAAGATCGCGGACATGAAGTGCAAGCTGGACGCCTCGCTCCTGCTCACCCTGCGTGCCGCCTGGCTGAAGGGGCAGGGCAGGAAGTTCTCCGCCGAGGCGGCCATCGCCAAGCTCACCGCGTCGGAAGCGGCGATGTGGATCGCCCACCAGGCCGTGCAGATCCATGGCGGCATGGGCTATTCCAAGGAAATGCCGCTGGAGCGCTACTTCCGCGACGCCAAGATCACCGAGATCTACGAAGGCACCAGCGAGATCCAGCGCCTGGTCATCGCGCGCCACGAGACCGGGCTGCGCTGAAGGCGATCGTGTCGATTCCCGAGCCACGCCCCCGCGCCGGGACACCCGGCGCCGGCATCACATCCAGTCTCCCCGGCGGGCGCCAGACGGTGCCCGCCAACCACCCCGGCCCGCGTGAGAACGCGGGCCTTACTCCATCCGGAGCCCGTCCGTCATGACACCCGCTAAACCCAGCAAGACCCCGGCAGGCAAACGTGCAGGCAAGCAGTCCGCACCCGGTGCGGGCGCCAGGCGCGCGCAGGGCCGGGCCGGCGTGCTGGAGCCGATCCTCGATGCGATCCGCAAGCGCGCCGGCACCGCCGGCGGCGACAACGCCAGCGCCTTCGCCAGTGCGCTCTACCGGCGCATGACCGAGGACGAGCTGCCGGCGCATGACGTCGAGGGCTGGGCGGCCCTGGCCAGCGACCTGCTGGAGTTCGCGCGCAAGCGCCGGCCGGGCACGGCCCTGGTGCGGCTGTTCAACCCCGCACGCGACAGCCACGGATGGGAGTCCCCGCGCACCGTGCTGCAGATCGTCAACGACGACATGCCCTTCCTGGTCGATTCGGTGACCATGGCCCTGGCCGAGTCGGGCGTAGGCGTACACGTGCTGGGCCATCCGGTGATCCAGATCGCGCGCGACAAGGCCGGGCGCCTGGTCGGCGTGGGCGAGGGCGAGGCCGAGTCGGTGATGCACCTGGAGATCGACCGGCAGACGGGCGACGGCATGGCAGCCATCGAGGCGACCGTGGGCCAGGTGCTCGACGACGTGCGCGCCATCGTCGGCGACTGGGCGCGGATGCAGGAGAAGATGCAGCAGGTCGCGGCCGATCTTCCCGGGCGCCGCCTGCCCGTCGGCGAGGCCGCACGCGACGAGGCGCAGGAATTCCTGCGCTGGGCGGCGAACGATCACTTCACCTTCTTCGGCTATCGCGAGTACAAGCTGCGCCGCAAGGGTGGCGAGGAACTGCTGGTGCCGGTGGAGGGCAGCGGCCTGGGCCTGCTGCGAGGCGACGGCGACGGCAAGGGCCGCCCGCTCAAGTCGCTGGCCGCCCACAACGTCAGCACCACCGGCGAGGGCGAGGTGCTGGTGCTGACCAAGACCAACGCCCGTTCGACGGTGCATCGTCCCGGCTACATGGACTACATCGGCGTGCTCGGCTTCGACGAGCAGGGCCGCGCCGTGTCCGAGCAGCGCTTCCTGGGCCTGTACACCTCCGGCGCCTACAACCGGCGCCCCTGGGACATCCCACTGGTGCGTGAGCGCTACGAGTACGTGATGGCCGAGTCCGGGCTCAAGCCCACCGGCCACAGCGGCAAGGCCCTCAAGCACATCCTCGAGACGCTGCCGCGCGACGAGCTGTTCCACTCATCGGAAGAGGAACTCTATCGCCTGGCGACCGGCGTGCTCGGGCTGCAGGAGCGCGTGCGCAGCCGCCTGTTCGTGCGCCGCGACCGCTACGGCCGCTTCTATTCGGTGCTGGTGTACATCCCGCGCGACCGGTTCAGCACCGAGGTGCGGCGGCGCGTCGAGGATATGCTGCGGCGCGTGCTGCACGCCGACCACGTCGACGCGAACGTGGCGATCGGCGAATCGCCGCTGGCCCAGGTGCACCTGATCGTGCGCCCGCGCAGTGGCGAGCGGGTCGACGCCGACCAGGCCCTGCTCGAGGGCGAGCTGGCCGCGATCGTCCGCAACTGGCACGACGACCTGCGCGACGCGCTGGTGGCGCGCCACGGCGAGGAACGCGGCCTGGCCCTGGCCAGCCGCTACGGCCGCGCGCTGCCGGCCGGCTACATCGAGAACGCGACGCCCGCCATCGCCGCCATCGACGTCGAGCGCCTGGCCGCGCTCGGCGACGACAGCGACCTGGAGCTGAGCCTGCAGACCCTGCCGGCCCCGCCCGCCGGCGAAACCGCGCTGCGCTTCAAGCTCTACCGCAGCGGCGGCGACATCGCGCTGTCCGACGCCTTGCCGATGATGGAGAACCTCGGCCTGCGCGTGGTCACCGAGCATCCCTACCGGCTCGACATCGACGGCACCATCCTGTTCATCCAGGACTTCGAGGTGGAAGCGGCGGTGGCCGGGCTCGACGTGGCCCAGGTGGGCGTCGATTTCACCGAGGCCTTCGCGCGGACCTGGCGCGGCGACGCCGAGAACGATGGCCTCAACCGCCTGGTCCTGGAAGCGTCGCTGGACTGGCGCCAGGTCGCGCTGCTGCGTGGCTATGCCCGCTACCTGCAGCAGGTCGGCGTGCCGTTCTCGCAGAGCTACGTGGAGAACACCTTCTCGCGCAATCCGCTCATCGCACGGATGCTGGTGGAACTGTTCGAGGCGCGCTTCGATCCGCAGGCCGCCGCCGCCGCCGCGGGGGCCGAGCGCCTGGCCACGCAGCTGCGTGCGCTGGTCGGCGGCGACGACGCCGTGCGCGCGGTCCTGCAGCCGGTGGTCGATGCCCGCGGGCTGGATCGCCAGGCACGGGCGGACGCGGTGCGCCGGGCGCTCAAGACCCTGCTCGACGGCGTGTCCAGCCTCGACGAGGACCGCATCCTGCGCAGTTTCATGGGCGTGATCGACGCCACCCTGCGCACCAGCTACTACCAGCGCGCCGCCGGTGGCGACCACAAGGAAACCATCGCCTTCAAGTTCGACCCGGCCAACGTGCCGGAGCTGCCCAAGCCCAAGCCCTACCGCGAGATCTTCGTGTACGGCCCGCGCGTGGAAGGCACCCACCTGCGGTTCGGGCCGGTCGCGCGCGGCGGCCTGCGCTGGTCGGACCGGCGCGAGGATTTCCGCACCGAGGTGCTCGGGCTGGTCAAGGCGCAGATGGTCAAGAACACCGTCATCGTGCCGGTGGGCTCCAAGGGCGGCTTCATCGTCAAGCGCCCGCCGGCCGGCGGCGACCGAGACGCGCTGTTCGCCGAGGGCGTGGCCTGCTACAAGCTGTTCATCAGCGGCATGCTCGACATCACCGACAACATCGTCGAGGGCCGGATCGTGCCGCCGCGCGACGTGGTGCGCCACGACCAGGACGACCCGTACCTGGTGGTGGCCGCCGACAAGGGCACGGCCACCTTCTCCGACACCGCCAACGGCATCGCCCGCGACTACGGTTTCTGGCTGGACGATGCCTTCGCCTCCGGCGGCTCGGTGGGTTACGACCACAAGGGCATGGGCATCACCGCGCGCGGCGCATGGGAGTCGGTCAAGCGCCACTTCCGCGCGCTGGGGCACGATGCGCAGGCGCAGGACTTCACCTGCGTCGGCATCGGCGACATGTCCGGCGACGTGTTCGGCAACGGCATGCTGCTGTCCAGGCACATCCGCCTGGTGGCCGCGTTCGACCATCGCCATATCTTCATCGACCCCAACCCCGATTCGGCACGCTCCTACATCGAGCGCGAGCGGATGTTCAAGGTTCCGCGCTCGAGCTGGGCGGACTACGACGCGAAGCTGATCTCCAGGGGCGGCGGCGTGTATCCGCGCTCGCTCAAGTCGATCGACCTCTCGCCCGAAGCCTGCCAGGCGCTCGGGCTGCCCGAGGGCACCACCTCGATGGCGCCCAACGCGCTGCTCTCGGCCATCCTCAAGGCCCCGGTCGACCTGCTGTGGAACGGCGGCATCGGCACCTACGTCAAGGGCAGCGCCGAACAGCATGCCGACGTGGGCGACCGCGCCAACAACGCGATCCGCGTCGACGGCCGCGACCTGCGCTGCCGCGTGGTGGGCGAGGGCGGTAACCTGGGCTTCACCCAGCTCGGCCGCATCGAGGCCGCGCGCAACGGCGTGCTGCTCAATACCGACTTCATCGACAACTCCGCCGGCGTGGACACCTCCGACCATGAGGTGAACATCAAGATCCTGCTCAACGCCCAGGTGCGCGACGGCAAGCTCAAGATGGACGCGCGCAACAAGCTGCTGGCCTCGATGACCGACGAGGTCGCGCAACTGGTGCTGTGGGACAACTACCGCCAGAACCAGGCGATCAGCCTGATGGAACGGATGAGCGTGTCGCGCCTCGGGTCCAAGCAGCACTTCATCCGCACGCTGGAGCAGCAGGGGCTGCTCGACCGGCAGATCGAGTACCTGCCGTCGGATGCCGAGATCGCCGAACGCAAGAGCCGCGGCGAAGGCCTGACCCGGCCGGAGCTGGCGGTGCTGCTGTCGTACTCCAAGCTCGTCGCCTTCGACGAACTGCTGCGTTCGGACGTGCCGGAGGACCCGTACCTGTCCAAGGAACTGCAGCGCTACTTCCCGCAGCCGCTGCAGAAGAGGTACGCCCAGGCCATGGAGCAGCATCGCCTCAAGCGCGAGATCATCGCCACCGCGGTGACCAACACCATGATCAACCGCATGGGCGCGACCTTCCTGCTGCGCATGCAGGAGGACAGCGGCCGCAGTTATGGCGAGGTCGCCAAGGCCTTCACCATCACCCGCGAGACCCTGGAGGCGCGCGCGCTGTGGCTGGAGATCGACTCGCTGGACGGCAAGGTCGCCGAATCGGTGCAGATCGACGCCTTGCAGGTGATCTGGAACCTGCAGCGCTCGTTCACGCGCTGGCTGCTGTCGCGCCCGGGTGCGATCCCCGACATCACCAGCGCGGTGGAGCGCTACCGCCACGGCTTCCGCGACATCCGCGCGGGCGAGAACATCCTGCCCGATTCGCAGCGGCCCGAGTACGAGGCCTGCCTGGCCGACTGGCTGGACAAGGGCGTGCCGCCCGCGCTGGCCGGCCAGCTCGCGGCCTTGCCCTACCTCGAGCCCTGTGCCGACATCATCGAGCTGGCGACCGAGCGCAAGCGCAAGCCGGTGGACGTGGCCAAGCTGCATTTCCGCGTCGGCGAAGCGCTGCGCGTGCCGTGGCTCACCCGCCAGATCGATGCGCTGGAGGTGGACGGCCGCTGGCATGCGGTGGCGCGCGGCGTGTTGCGCGAGGAACTTGCGGCGCAGCAGCGCGCGATCGTCGGCCAGGTGCTCGGCGCACCGGGCGCGACCGCGCAGGACAAGGTGCGCCACTGGCTGGAGCGCGACGATCCGGCGCTGCGCTTCACCCTGTCGATGCTTGCCGAGCTTGCGACCCAGAAGACGGTGGACTATCCGACCGTCTCGGTCGCCGTGCAGCGGCTGTCGCAGCTGGCGCAGCGCAGCTGAGGCTGCGGTGGCCGCGGGCACCCCGCGGCCACCGTCCTGCCGTGCGCCGCAGCACGGGCTCCTGTCCGGATCCGCGGCTCGCGGCCGGATGCGCGCCGGCTGCCGTCACTATTCTCCCCGGCAGCGGCCGTCGCGCGACGGCCCTGGCCATTCGCCACGCATGCAGGTGCCCGCAAGCACCGGGAGTGGCGGCGGTCACGGTTCCTGGTTGCGGCCGTGACCATCCCGCGTCGGCGTGGCCGCCGGGTTATCCTGTGGATCGCAACGCGCAGGAGCCGCCGATGAGCACGACGCCCCGCATCGCCTTTCTCGCCAGCCAGACCGACGACGCCTGCGCCGCACGCGAGGCGCTGGCGGCGCAGCATGGGCAGGTGGAACCTGACGAGGCGGACGTGCTGTGCGCACTGGGCGGCGACGGCTTCATGTTGCAGACCCTGCATCGCCACGGCAGCCTGGGCAAGCCGGTCTTCGGCATGAAGCTCGGCACCGTCGGATTCCTGATGAACCAGTTCCGCACCGACGACCTGCTCGAGCGCATCGCCGCCGCGGAGCCGGCCGTGCTGCATCCGCTGGAGATGATCGCGCAGACCGAGTCCGGCGCGACCGTCGGCTCGCTGGCGTACAACGAGGTTTCGCTGCTGCGCCAGACGCGCCAGGCCGCGCACCTGTCGATCGAACTCAACGGCAAGCCGCGCCTGGACGAACTGATCGCGGACGGGGTGATGGTGGCCACCGCGGCCGGCAGCACCGCCTACAACTATTCCGCGCACGGGCCGATCCTGCCGCTGGGCGCCAACGTGGTCGCGCTCACCCCGATCGCGGCCTTCCGCCCGCGACGCTGGCGCGGCGCCCTGCTCAAGGCCGACACCGAGGTGCGCTTCCGCGTGCTCGATCCCTACAAGCGGCCGGTCAGCGCCACCGCCGACTCGCACGAAGTACGAGACGTGGTCGAGGTGATGATCAGGGAATCCCGGGAACGCACCGTGCGCCTGCTGTTCGATCCCGAGCACAACCTCGAGGAACGCATCCTCAGCGAGCAGTTCGAGGCCTGAGACGGCCCCCGCCAGGGCCGCGGGGCAGTCCCGGCGCAACTGCCGCCCGCGGATGGCCCAAAGCCCGGGCGCGGGCCATAATCGGCCCATGTCCAGCGAAGCTCCCGCCGTCCTCACCATCGCGATCACCTCGCGGGCGCTGTTCGACCTCGAGGAAAGCCACGGGCTGTTCGAGCAGGAGGGGATCGAGCGCTATTCGCAGTTCCAGCGCGAACACGAGGACGATGTGCTCGAGCCGGGCATCGCCTTCCCGCTGGTGCGCAAGCTGCTGGCGCTCAACGAACACGCGCCGCCCGAGGCGCCGCGCGTCGAGGTGATCCTGCTGTCGCGCAATTCGGCCGATACGGGCCTGCGCATCTTCAACTCGATCCAGCACCACGGACTCGGCATCTCGCGCGCCACCTTCACCTCCGGCCAGCCTACCTGGCCGTACATCCGTCCGTTCGGCGCGCAGTTGTTCCTCTCGGCCAACCCCGAGTCGGTGCGGCGCGCGCTGGCCAACGGCATCGCCGCGGCCACCATCCTGCCCGAGCGGCCGCGACCCGGACGCGCGTCGAACGTGCAGATCCGCATCGCCTTCGACGGCGACGCGGTGATCTTCGACGACGAGGGCGAGCGCGTCTCTCGCGAAGGCGGCATCGCCGCCTTCCATCGCCACGAGATCGAGCGCGCGCGCGAGCCGCTGCCCGGCGGCCCGTTCCGTCCCTTCCTCGCGGCGCTGCACGAACTGCAGGCGGCGTTCCCGCCTGGCGAGGCCGCGCCGATCCGCACCGCGCTGGTCACCGCGCGCTCGGCGCCGGCCCACGAGCGGGTGATCCGCACCCTGCGCGAATGGGGGGTGCGCCTGGACGAGGCCCTGTTCCTGGGCGGGCGCGCCAA
>Ga0233377_1000852_pt1 | contig 12453 bp, 10 predicted proteins | sample ElkDunMinimDraft_6_FD_191540 | JGI IMG/M metagenome (GOLD analysis project Ga0233377, IMG submission 191540) | Fecal eukaryotic communites from dung pellets of Tule Elk in California, USA - Elk Dung E36 | ecosystem: Host-associated > Mammals > Digestive system > Large intestine > Fecal | place...
GGTCGCCGGGCTGGAACCGCATCATCAGCGCCAGAACCAGGGCGGGCGAGGCGCCGGCGGTCATGACCACCCGCTCTGGATCGACGCTGACGCCGTAGCGGTCGTCATAGAGTTTGGCGATGCGGGCGCGCAGCAAGGGGCTTTCCCAATAGCCGCCTACGTCGGCGTCGAGCACGCGGTGCGCCTCGGCGATGGCGGCGGCGGGCGCGCCGGTCGAGGGCTGGCCGAACTCCATGTGGATGATGGAGCGGCCCTGGGCCTTCAGTTCATGGGCGAGGCGGCTGACGCTGATGGCGCGGAAGGGGTCGATTTCAACGGTCATTGCAGGGCGTCGGCCAGTCTGAGAAAGCCCGCGATGTCGATGACTTCGGCACGGGCGTCAGGTTCGATGCCGGCGGCCTCGCACAGGGCGCCGCCGCCGAGCTGTTTCAGGCTGGAACGCAGCATCTTGCGGCGCTGGCCGAAGGCGGCGGCGGTGACGCGCTCCAGCTTCTTCAGGCGCTCAGGCGAGGGGCGGTCGGCCAGCGGGACCACATGCACGACCGCCGAGGCCACCTTGGGCGGCGGGGTGAAGGCGGCGGCGGGAAGGTGCATGACGATGCGGGCTTCGGCCACGGCCTGGGTGATGACGGCCAGACGGCCATAGGCGTCGTCGCCGGGGGCGGCCACGATGCGCTCGGCCACTTCCTTCTGGAACATCAGGGTGAGGGCGCAAGGCTGCCACGGGCCGGTCAGCCACTTGATCAGCAGGGGGGTGCCGACGTTGTAGGGCAGGTTCGACACCAGATGGGTCGGGCCCTCGGTCAGTTGCGCCTCGCGCACGTTCAGGGCGTCGCCCTCGACGATGGTCAGGCGGCCGGAGCCGTCGTCCAGCTCGTTGAGCAGGGGGATGAAGCGGGGGTCCTTCTCGACCAGCACCACCTTGCCCGCGTCGCTTTCCAGAATGGCGCGGGTCAGGCCGCCGGGGCCGGGGCCGACCTCGATCACGGCGCGGCCCTCGAACGGACCGGCGTAGCGGACGATCTTGCGCGTCACATTGAGGTCCAGCAGGAAATGCTGGCCGAAGCTCTTCTTGGCCAGCAGGCCGTGGGCGTCGAGCGTTTCGCGAAGGGAAGGAAGGTCCGTCATACGGACGCCTTAGCCTGCCGCGCGCGCCTCCGCCATCTGTGCGGCGATGCGAAGGGCGGCGATCAGGCTGTCGGGACGGGCCACGCCTTGCCCGGCGATGTCGAAACCGGTGCCGTGGTCGGGCGAGGTGCGGATGATCGGCAGGCCCAACGACACATTCACCCCGCCCCAGAAGTCCAGCGTCTTGACCGGGATCAGGGCCTGATCGTGATACAGGCAGATGGCGGCGTCATAGGTCTTGCGCGCCTCGTCGTGGAACATGGTGTCGGCGGGGCGCGGGTCAGTGATGTCGATCCCTTCGCCGCGCAGGGTGCGCACCGCGGGCAGCAAGACCTCGATCTCTTCCAGACCGATGGAGCCGCCTTCGCCTGCATGGGGGTTGAGGCCGGCCAGAGCCAGGCGCGGGCGAGCGATGCCGAAATCGCGCTTCATCGCCTCATGCACCACCCGCGCCGTGCGGCAGACCCGCTCGATCGTGACCAGTTCGGCCACCTCGGCCAGAGGCGAATGGATGGTGACCAGGCAGGCCCGCAGATCCCGCGCCGTCAGCATCATCACCGGCCCGCGCGTGCCGGCGAAGGGAACGTCCGCCGTCAGTTCGGCGATGAACTCGGTGTGGCCGGGAAAGCGGAAGCCCGAGGCGTACATCGGCGCCTTGGCGATGGGGGCGGTGACGAGGCCCGAGGCCTCGCCGCCCAGCACCAGGCTGACGGCCTGTTCGATCCAGTCGGCGACGGTTCCGGCGTTGGCGACATCCGGCGCGCCCGGCGTGACCGGGGCGAGCAGAGGCTGGTCCAGAACCGGAATGGCCGTGGCGAAGGCCGTGGCGGCGTCCGCAGTCGACAGGACCGGGGCGACAGGGCGGCCTTGCGCGCGCATTGCGGCGGCGTCGCCGATGACGACGAATGGCGCGCCCTCGGCCCTGAGCTGGTCCCAGGCGAGCGCTATGATCTCGGGACCCACGCCCGCCGGCTCGCCCATGGACAGGGCCAGCGGCGCGGGCCGGGACATTACTGCTTCATCTCGATGGCCGCGTCCTGGCGCAGATCGCGCATATAGCGACGATCCAGCGTGGCCAGGTTCTGGCGGAACAGCTGGCTTTCGACCCGTTCGGCATTGGGGGCTTCGGCGCCGCCGGCGCGGCGTCCGCACACCGCCACCAGGTGAACGCCCAGCGGCGTTCTGATCGGAGAGCTGATGGAGCCGACTTCAGCAGACCGGGCGACTTGCTGGAACTGAGGCACCAGGTTTTGCACATCAGCCTCGCCCAGATCAGTGCCCAGCAGGCCTTGTTCCGAGGTGGCGCGTGTCAGCATGGTGTCGCATGTCATTTGCGGCCGCAGGGCCTCAAGCCGTTGGGAGGCGGCGGCCACCTCGGCCTCACTGGCCGTTTCGGGCAGCGAGATCATCACCTGTTTGATCTGGGCCAGGCTGGCGGTCGACCCGTCACGCTTGTCGCGCATGTAGATGATGTAGACGCCGCCTTCGACCGGGATGGGGCGTGACAACTGACCGACATCCAGCTGTTCCATCGCCTGTTGCAGGGCGGGCTGGGTCGTGCCTTCAACAATCCACCCCGCGTCGCCGCCGCGCGTCGCCGACGGGGCGGCCGAGAACTGTTGCGCCACGGCCTGGAACGGCGCGCCCTGGATCATCTGCTGGACCAGTTGCTCTGCACCGTTCATCGCGGCCTGCTGGCCGCCGACCCTGGCGGATTCGATGTAGATCTCACCGATCAGGTACTGCTTCTTGAGCGAGGCTTCGGTCTGTTGGCGCATCGCGGCGTCGACGGCCCCGCGGCTTACGCGTGCGCGGCTCTGGAAACGACCGCCGACCAGACGCTGCCAGCCGATCTGAGTGCGGATCTGCTCGCGCAAGGTTGCGGGACGAATGCCAGCCTGAGTCAGAAACTCGATATAATTCTGTGACGTGGTGCCGACCTCGCGGGCCATGGTGGCCAGTTCCTCGTCGACTTCCGCGTCCGTGGCCTTGAGGTCTTCGTAGCGATTCAGCTCCTGGTTCTGAAGCCGTTCGTCGATGATCATGTTCAAGGCTTGAGACCGGATGGCGGGAATATTCTCCGCCGTGGGCTGGACCTGCGTCATGGCGATCAGCAGCAGCATGCGCTGGCGCAGGTCAAAGCCGGTCACGACGCTGTCGTTGACTGTCGCCAGAACACCATCGGCCATCTGGAAATTGGGTGCAGGTGCAGCCGCAGGGGCCGGCTGGGCGGCGGGATTCGGCACGCCGGCGGCGGCCGGGTTCTGCGGCGCCGTCTGGGCCATGGCCGAACCGGCCAAGAGTGCGGCGATCGCCACGCCCGTCATATAACCCTTGAAACCCATGTCAGTCCTGATTCCTAAAACAGCGCCGCGCCCCGACAGATGACGGTTCGCACCGCGTCCTGCCCCCGATAGCCGCAGCGACCAGCGCTCGTCGTTTGGTCAATACCCTGTACCGCCGAAAGTGGCGAGGTTTAGGCGCACATAGACCCCTTCGGAGGGGCCGGTCGGTCTTACACGGGTGTTGTCCCGGCGCCACCCCAGTTCGAAGCGGAAACAGTCGTCGTCGAACAGCAGGCCCACCTCTGAACGCGTGATCAGATTGCGCTCCAGATCAGCGATGCCCGCGACTGCGACGCCCCAGTTGCCGTAGATGAACTGTTGTCCGGTCAACTGCACGAATTCGTAGTTGCGGTTGTTCGGTCCCGACAGCGGGTTTGAACGGTCGATGATGTAGCTGACGTTGGCCAGGTTGCGGCGGCCCCAGCGTCCGTCGACCGCCAGTTCCGCACGTCGGATCTCGCCTGCGGAATCGATGACGGCATGGCCCCAGCCGCGAATCCTGTCGGAAGGCGAGAAGCTGCCCTGGACCACCCAGTCGGAGGTGTCAGACGCCAGACCCGATGGGTCGTAGAGGTTGGTCGCGTCGTCGGGCAGCGGCGCCAGGAAGGCGTCTTCGCGGTCGTCGCGCATGCTGCGGCCGATGAACAGGCTGGCCTGGCGGCCTTCGTCCCAGCGCAGCGTGGCCCGGGCGCCTGCCGTGAACCGCGCGCCGCCTTCATACAGGTCATAACCGGGAAAGCGGTCGATGCTGAACAGGGACGTCTCGTCCAGCTCCAGCGTGTGGCCGTCCTCGATCGGAATGCGCGGGTCCAGGTCGGAGCGTGTGGAGATCGAAACCTGCGCCATGGGCTCCAGGATCAGGTCGGCGCCTTCGCCCAGACGTTTGATCAGCGGATAGCTGACGTCCATCCCTGCGGTGGCGCGCGACCGGCCGATGACTTCATCGTCCAGGCCGAGGATCGGCGGCAGGTCGCTGACCGAATAGAGATCGGCGCGGACGTCCACGAACGGCTCCCAGCGCACGCCCATCGGCGAGATCATCGTCTTGCGCCACTCGGCCTGACCGGTGACGCGGCGGCTGTCCACGCCGGGCAGGCCCAGGGTCGAGCCGGTGGGAATCATCTCGGGACGCAGCACAGGCCCGCCCACATAGTCGGCGCGATACAGGGCCACCGCCGAGCCGCGCAGCCGCAGACGGCCACCAAAGACGGGGCCTTGCGGCTCCCATCGCGCATCGATCAGGGGCGCGACGACGGGCAGGGCGCCGTCCGTTTCGAACTCGTTCAGCGCCGGGGTGACGGGATCGAACTTCGACACCCGCAGGCTTTGCAAGGTGAAGGCGGCGATTGAGACATAGGACCGCGCCGTCTGGTGTTCGGCGTAGATCTGGCTGATCAGTCGGCGCTGGTCGCCGTAATACAAGCCGTTGTCCTGATAGGGATCGCGAATGTCGTAGCGGTCGAACAAGGTCTTGTCCGAAGTGCGCTCAGCCGTGAAGCCCCAGCGCCAGGGGCCGTCCGGATCGAATCGTCCGTGCGACAGCAGATAGCTGCGGGCTGTGCGGTCGCCGTATTTGACGTTGCTTTCTGCGTCGCCGTCGCCGTCCAGATCGAAGTCGCCGAAGCTGTACTCATAGGTGCCGCCGACACGGGCCACGATGGTCCCGTCGGCGAAACGCCTGCGCCACTGAAGGTTCAGGAGGGGGGCGACATCGGTGTTGAACTGAGGGCTGATCAGCCAGTCTTCGGATGGCGACATGACCTGAAGATAAGGGATCTCAAGGCTGAGCCCGCGGCCCTGATCGTAACTGGGGCTGGGCACCAGGAAACCGCTGGCCCGCTCCACCGTCGGGTCGGGATGGGCGAAGAAGGGGGTGTAGAACACCGGCACGCCGCCGATGCGGAAGACGGCGTTGCGATACAGGATGGCGCGCAGCTCTTCATCCTGGACCACGGTTTCGGCCTGGATCGAAATGCTGGGCTGCTTCGGTTCGCCGTCTGCGTCGCAGATGGGGCAGGGGGTGAAGATGGCGTAGTTCAGTTCGTTGACATTTTCGCTGCGCCGTACGGCGGATCCGGCCATCAGGCTGGCGCCGCTCTGGAAACGGGTGGCGAAATTGGTCGCGACTCCCGCTTTGAGATCTGAATCCAGCTCCAGGTGGTCGGCGTAGACGGTCGTGCCGTCAGGATCGACGAACTCGACATCGCCGTCGGCGGTGGCGACACCCGAAACGACGCCATAGCTGAACTGATCGGCGCGGAGGGTCGAATCGCGGAACCGGCCCAGGGCGCGTTGGCCTTCATTCCCTTGCGCGGTCACAACATCGCCCTCGCGGCTCACGCTGGCGGCGTCGATATAGACGGCGCCGGGAACCAGGCCGTCGGCGCCGGGCTGAGCGGGCGTGGGCGGCTGAGGCGTCTGCTGGGCCAGGGCCGAGCCGGCGAAAGCGGCCATGGCGACGGCGGCCGCACCGGCCATCAGTCGCAGGCGAAGGCCGCCTGTTTCGGGCGCACGGCGGTCACGCGGCATACAGGGTCACTCTGGGCACACTGGGAAAAGGAGGTCGGACGGTCGATTAGCCGTCTTCGGTATAGAACAGCAAGGTGAACGCGGCGAGCGCTGTCAGCAAGGGCGGCAGCCAGGCCGCCAGCCAGGGCGGGATCACTTCCGCCGAACCAAAGGCGGACGCTGCCTGGTTGATGAAGAAGAAGCCGAAACCCAGCACCACCGCCGCCGTGCTCATCCGCGCCAGATCGCCAAGCCGCATCAGCCTTAGCGAGAAAGCCGCCGCCAGGATCGACATGGCCGCGAACATCAGCGGCGTGGCCAGAAGCTGTTGCAGACGCAGCCGGTAAGCTGTGGATGAAAATCCTGCGGCGTCCACGCGAGTGATCTGGGCTGGCAAAGACCAGAAGGGGGTCGACTGCGGACGCGCGAACCGTTCGAACGCCTCGTCGTCGGCCAGGCTGGAGGGCAGGTCCAGGGTGGCGTAGCGCACAGCCCGCTGGCCCGCCTGGGCGCCCCGCGCGTCGGTCAGCCGCCAGCGCCCGGCTGACAACGACGCCGACTGGGCGTCGATGCGCTCCGAGAACTGGCGCATGCCGTGACCGTCATTGGTGTAGATGAAGAAGGTGACATTCAGCAGCCGCGCCTGGGCGCGGTCCTGGCTGGCGGCCCGAATGACCATCTGGCGGGTGTCGTCGCCCTCGCGGATCCAGACCGCCTGCTGTTGTTCGGCACCCGCGACCGAGCCTGACAGGCGGGCGCGTTCGCGTTGGAACAGGCCGTCCGCCGAGGCCGCCAACGGTCCCAGAGCGGCCACAGTGACCATGCCAAGGACAAAGGCGGCGCCCGCAGCCGGCAGGACGAATCGCCACGCCGAAATGCCCGCCGCCCGCATGGCGATCAGTTCGCTGCGCCGGTTCAGTCCGACATAGGCCGCCAGGGTGCCGAACAGGAAGACGAACGGCAGCAATTGCACGATCACCTGCGGCGATTTCAGCAGCATCAGGCCCAGGATGCGCGTGGTGGGAAGATCCACATCGGAGCCGACGCCGCGCGATATCTCCACGAAATCGATCAGCATGATCAGCGCGGCGATGATGCCCAGGGCCACGGCCAGCGACTTCATCTGCTGGACCAGCACATAGCGCTCTATGCGGCCCAGCCGCAGACGCGGCGCCTTCAGCATGATCCGGCTCATGCCGGCCTCGCTTTCAACCCGGACAAGGTCCGATTGCGTCGTCGACGTGGTTTCAACGCGCGGAAAAGCATTCTCAGAGCGATGGCCGTGGCGACGATCGGCGCCAGATACTGGAATACGTTGAGCCAGCCGTTCCAGGCGCTGGCCGCCACCAGGCCATAGCCGATGACCCGAACGATCAGAAAGGCCGCCGCCGCCTTGGCGATCCGCAGGCTGTAGCCCGTGCGGCTGAACTGTCCGCCGAGGATGGCGGCCAGCGCCATGGCCATGGCCAGAAGCGCATAGAGCGGCGCGGTCAGGCGGGAATGGCCCTCGGCCGCCAGCTCGCCGCGCGATCCGACCTTGCCGACATCCTGCGGTGACGGATCGAACAGCTGTGTCAGATAAAGGTCGGACGGCTTGAAGCGGGGGCGTTCGGCGGTGTCCACATAGGGCGACAGGTCGAAAACGTTGCGGTCGAACGAGCCGTAGGTCAGCACGCCCCGGCTGGAATAGCGGGTGGTCGAACCGTTCAGCATGGTCAGCATCGGTGCGCCGTCGATTCGCTCGAACCGCGCCTCTGCGGCGTCCCAGGTCACGACCTCGTCGCCGCTGGGCATGTAGATGAAGAGGTTTTTCAGCAAACCGTTCTGCTCGATCTGCTGGACGTAGACGGTCAGGCCGTCAGGCCCTTCGACGAAACGGCCTTCCTCGACCAGCAGGGCGGCGACATCTGTGCGGATGGCGAAGGCCTCGGCGCGGGCGGTGCGCTGGGCCCAGGGTTGGGCGATGGTGGTCGTGAACAGGGTCAGGACGGCGACCATGACCGCCAGCCGAAGAGGGGAGCGAATCGCCTGCCACCGCGTCACGCCAGCCGCGAAAACCGCCGTCAGCTCTTGCTCGCGCTGCAGTCGCGTCAGGGCGATCAGCGCGCCCACGAACAGGCCGATGGGCAGGATGACGGCCAGAAGTTGCGGCACGGCCAACAGGGTCAGCTTGACCATGACCCAGACGCTTTGCCCGCGCTCGACGATGATCTCCAGCTGATCCAGACTCTGGCTCAGAATACCGATCCCGGCCAAGGCGGCGCACGCCGCGGCCACAGGGCGGGCGATCTGTCGGAAAAGATACCTCTGGATCAGCGTCATGAACGGAAGAAAATAGCCCGGTTGCGGGTGGCGGCTGTGAAGCGCATCTAATACACACCCCTATGCGACGGTGAAACCGTCTGCATCCTGTTCTCTATGTGTAACCAGATCGGGGCGGTCGCCCCGGCGGGAGTCGAAATGAATATCGAGTTCGTCGCGTCCGCAGACGCCTCCGAAATCCTGGCCGTACTCGTTCATGAAGGGCGCGCTTTCGCGGGCGCCGGCAGCGGTGTGGATGCGGCGACCTCGGGCGCATTGACCAAGGCGATGACGGCCAGCCGTTTCAACGGCGCAACCAACAGCACCCTGATCGTCGCGGCGCCGTCGGGCGTGGACGCGGGCATGATCGTCCTGAGCGGCGCAGGCGCTGCGGATGCGTTTGATGATCTGGCGCTGGAAGCCGCTGCGGGCGCCGCCTATCAGGCGGTCAAGCTGTCGGGCGCCAAGGCGCTGACCATCGAGGCTTCGCATCTGTCGGCGGATCAGGCCGCGCGCGCCGCCTTCGCCGCCCGTCTGGCCAGCTATCGCTTCCTGAAATACCGCACCACGCTGAAGCCGGACAAGACGCCGTCGATCGAGACGATCCGCGTTGTCGCCGCAGACGTCGCCGCCGCCAAGGCCGCCTACGCCGCCGTGGCCCCGGTCGCCGAGGCTGTCGAGTTTGCTCGCGATCTGGTCGCGGAGCCGGCCAACATCCTCTACCCCGCCGAATACGCCGCCCGCGTGAAAGCACTGGAGTCGCTGGGGCTTGAAGTCGAGATCCTGGGCGAGGCCGAGCTTGAAAAGCGGGGCTTCCGCACCCTTCTGGCCGTCGGCCAGGGCAGCGTGCGCGAAAGCCAGGTCGCCATCATGAAGTGGAACGGCGGCAAGTCCGGCGAAGCCCCCATCGCCTTTGTCGGCAAGGGCGTCTGCTTCGACACCGGCGGCATCTCGCTCAAGCCTGCTGACGGCATGGAGGAGATGAAGTGGGACATGGGCGGTTCCGCCGCCGTGGTCGGCCTGATGCATGCGCTGGCGGGCCGCAAGGCCAAGGTCAACGCGGTCGGCGTCATCGGTCTGGTCGAGAACATGCCTGACGGAAACGCCCAGCGTCCGGGCGACGTGGTGGTGTCGCTGTCGGGTCAGACGGTCGAAGTGCTGAACACCGACGCCGAAGGCCGCCTCGTTCTGGCTGACTGCCTCTGGTACACGCAGGATCGCTTCAAGCCGAAGTTCATGCTGGATCTGGCGACTCTGACCGGGGCCATGATCGTGGCCCTGGGTCTGGAATACGCTGGCGTCTTCTCCAACTCCGACGAACTGGCCGACAACTTCCTGGCCGCTGGTCCCAAGGTCGGCGAGAACGCCTGGCGCATGCCGATCCCGGCCTTCTACGAACGCCACATCGACACGCCGATCGCCGATGTGAAGAACACCGGCAACGGCCGCGCCGGTGGTTCGATCACCGCCGCCCTGTTCCTGCAACGCTTCACCAACGGCACGCCCTGGGCGCACATCGACATCGCCCCGACCGCCTGGGTCAAGGACAGCCGCAATCCGACTGTGCCCGACGGCGCTGTGGGCTGGGGCGTCCGCACGCTCGACCGCATGGTGGCCGACAGCTACGAAGACTGATCGTTTCAGAGGGGGTAGGGCCGGGTGTCTGACGCCAAGCCGGAAATCTGGTTCTACCACCTCGAGCGCTCGACGCTGGATCAGGTCCTGCCGGGCCTGCTGGAGAAGACGCGCGAGCGTGGCTGGCGGGCCATGGTGCGGGTCGCCAGCCCCGGCCTGATGGACGATATCGACGAACATCTGTGGACCTGGCGCGCCGACAGCTTTCTGGCGCATGGCAAGGCGTCTGAACCCGAACCGGCGCGCCAGCCCATCCTTCTGACAGAATCGGCTGAGAACCTGAACGGCGCTCAGGCGCTGTTCATCGTGGACCAGTCAGAGCTGGGCGACACAGAGGGTTTGGATCGATGCTTCATCATCTTCGACGGTCGGGACGAGGCGTCGCTGACCGGCGCGCGCAACCGCTGGAAGGCGCTGAAGGAGGCCGGGAGCAATCTGGCCTACTGGAAACAGTCACCCGAGGGGCGTTGGGAAAAGGCGGCCTGATCGCCGTCCTGGCCCTGGCGGCCTGCGGCACGCCCGCCTCCGACGCCAGCGCCCCGCGCACGGTTGAGCAGGCGCAACTGAATCAGCCGGTCGGAAGCCATGTGCCGAATGACACCACCACGGACCGCTGCGGCGCCGGGGCGCTGCAATCGCTGGTCGGCAAGCATAAATCCGAAATTCCCGTGCCCGTGGATGTGATAAACCGGCGCGTGGCCTGCACCACCTGCGCCATCACTGAGGACTATCGGCCCGAGCGGCTGAACATCTTCTTCAACGAACGCACCGACCTGATCGAACAGGTCCGCTGCGGCTAGATGCAAAGGAAGACGACGTCCATGAAAGCCTCCATCCTCGCTCTGTCGGCGTCCAGCCTGCTGTTCGCCGCCTGCGCCCAGACGCCGGTCGCTGATTCCCCGGCCACCCCGCCTTCAAATGAACTGCAGCAGTGCAAGGCCGACCAGTATCAGCGCTATGTCGGCCGCAACCGCTCTGAACTGCCGACCAAACCCGCCAATGAGACCTGGCGCATCAGTTGCTCGACCTGTGCTGTGACCATGGACTTCAACGCCCAGCGCATGAACGTCGTCTTCAACGAAGCCAGTGGAATGATCGAACGCATCCACTGCGGGTGATCGAGGCTCTAGCCTCGCACCAAGGTTGCCGCTTGGCCTATGGGGCGCACAGGTCCATTCTCCTGCCGGGACAAGGGAGGATGGGCTGATGCGGACGAGTCTTCTGATCGGTGCGTGTCTGGGCGCCTTCATGTTGGCGCCGGCGGCGGTGGCGGACGCCACGGCGGACCGTGCGGCGCGAGATCTGATCGAAAACCCGCAAGTGTGCGGCCGGGTGGGTTCGGCGGATACAGGCATGCCGGTCGCCGACATGGTCATGGTCGACGGCTTCGGTTCCGGCGGTTTTGCGGTCGATACCGATAATCCCGAGGCTCAGGCCTGGTTCAACCACGGGGTTCGTCTGCGCTGGGCCTTTGAGCATTCAGAATCAGTGCGCGCCTTCCGCAAGGCGCAACTGCTGGACCCGGAATGCAGCATGTGCGCCTGGGGCGAGGCCTGGGCGTTGGGCCCCAACCTCAATGGCGGAGGCAACGACGCCGAGAGCCAGGCCAAGGCCCTGAAGGCGGCGCGCCACGCCCGGCGCATGGCCCGCCACGCCACGCCGATGCAGCGCCAGATGATGGACGCCCTGATCCAGCGCTACTCCGGGAGAGAAAACAGCCGCGCCGTCCGTTTCGCACGCGCCATGGACCGGATTGCGCGCCGCCATCCGCAGGATGTCAACGTCGCCGCCCTGACCGCCGACGCCTGGATGCTGAACGCCGACGAATGGTGGGATGACGATGGCCAGGCCGCCGATCCGGGCATCACCCGCGCCATGCAGATTCTGGAGCAGACGCTGGCGCAGTCGCCGGACGATCCCGGGGCCATCCATCTGTACATCCACCTGACCGAATGGTCCGAGGATCCGCACAAGGCGCTGCCCTATGGTGAGCGGCTGGCGTTGCTGGCCCCCGGCGCCAGCCATCTGGTGCATATGCCGTCGCACACCTTCTACCGCGTGGGCCGCTACAAGGACGCCATGCGGTCCAACGTCAATGCCGTGGCGCTGGACCAGCGTTATGATGAGCTGGCGCGGCCTCCAGGCGGGGTGTCGAGCATGCCGCTGCATGCCCACAACATCCATTTCGGCATGGGCGGGGCGCTTATGGCGGGCGGGGCCGAGGACGGTCTGATGTTGGCCGACCGTTTCATGACCACCTATCCGGCGATCGCGGCGGACGCCCTGTGGCGGCAGGCGATGGCCAACAACGCCTACGCCCTCTACGGGCGCTATGGTTCACCCGCGAAGATCGCCGCTCTGACCGAGCCGGACGAGAGCCGGCCCATGATGCGGATCAGCTATCACTATGCGCGCGGTGAGGCCGCCGCCAAGGCTGGAGACGCCGCCGCGGTTCTGGCCGAGGCCGAAGCGATCAAGGCCCTGCGGGCGCCGCCTGCCTTCACTACAGGCCCACAGGCCGAGTTCGTGAGGGACT
>Ga0233377_1000855_pt1 | contig 12421 bp, 14 predicted proteins | sample ElkDunMinimDraft_6_FD_191540 | JGI IMG/M metagenome (GOLD analysis project Ga0233377, IMG submission 191540) | Fecal eukaryotic communites from dung pellets of Tule Elk in California, USA - Elk Dung E36 | ecosystem: Host-associated > Mammals > Digestive system > Large intestine > Fecal | place...
AAGCAATGTTCTTTTCAACGAGTTCAATAGCCTTATCATGAGATCCCTTTTCCCACTCTATATCAGCTAAGTTTCCAGAAATAATGCCCATCCAAACAGAGTCCCCGGCAAGTTCAGCAATATGCAAGGCCTGTTTAAAATAATCAAACGCTTCGTCTTTAAGGGAGTCCTTTATATTATAGACCGCAATGGAATTTACCATATCGATACGATGACGACTGAGGGGTTCCGTAAAGGGGAGAGCAATCTTCAAGTAATTAGTAGCTCTTTTCTGATCTCCAATATAACTATAAAAACCGGCAATAAAACTATAATTAAGTGCAATCATTGGGATCCGTGAAGCATTAATTTTTTCCTTAAGATCATTAGCATGCAGGAAATATGGAAAGGCATCCTTGATTTGCCTATATATAAAATAATAATATCCCTGGCGGATAAGCCCCGTCTGTTGAAGTTCATATTCACGTGTAGGCCGTATGAGTTCTTGTGCTTGCTTATAAAAATAGTTGCTGCGTTCGTTTACACGGTCGAAAGCAATAGAAAAACCATCCGCCATAAGCTGATAGTAGGCCCATTTCAAAGGAATGCTACGCTTATCCTCAGCAAGTACCTTCACAGCATCCAAACGTTTGATTAATGCAAGAGTATCCTTTTTAAAATTAACATCAATCTTAAGAATATTCTCAAGCTCATTTAGGGCTGATGCCCGCTCTGTTTGAGCCGTTGATTTCGAAACAAAAATCCATAAGAAAAACAGTAAAAACAGCGAAAAGAAGGTTAATTTGGCCCAAAAAATATTCATCATCTTAAATCTCGTAAAAAAATAAAACATTATCAGACTAATACCCGAATATCAATACTAATTTGCTGATGTCAAGTGGTCCCTCAGTGCGGCCAGATATGTTCACTATTTAAAAATTTCTTAAGAGAAATTGGCTCAAGGTATGAAACAAGAGGAAGGATATAAACTTTTAACTAAAAAAAGATCTATTAAATAGAACTTCAACTATCCGCTAATCTTCTTCAAATAATCAAAATAAACACCTTTCAAATCCTTCACACGATTAAAAAGCTCCTCCTTTTCAATGTAACCTTTTGAAAGAGCAATCTCTTCCAGGCAAGCAACCTTTAGAGAAGTACGCTTTTCAATGGTTTTAATAAACTCCGTAGCTTCAGACAAAGATTCATGCGTACCAGTGTCCAACCAAGCAAATCCTCGACCTAAAAGCTGCAACTGTAAATTACCCTCATTCAAATACTCTTGGTTAACGGTGGTGATTTCAAGCTCTCCTCGGTGAGAGGGTTTTACATTTTTTGCAATATCGACCACCGAATTTGGATAGAAATAAAGACCTACAATCGCATAATTAGACTTTGGATCTTTCGGTTTTTCCTCGATATCATGCACCTTTCCCGATTCATCAAAAGCTGCAACACCATAACGTTCCGGATCATCAACATAATAGCCGAATACAACAGCCTGCTTTTGTTCTTCCACTTTTGCCTTTGCCTCGATTAATTGCTGCTGAAGACCAGAACCATAGAAAATATTGTCCCCTAAAATCAAACACACATCATCATCACCGATAAATTCTTCGCCGATAATAAAAGCTTGCGCTAATCCATCCGGGGAAGGTTGTTCAGCATAGCTAATGGAAATGCCCAACTGTTCTCCATCCCCAAATAGCCTTTTAAAATTCGGAAGATCGACAGGGGTCGAAATAATTAAAACCTCACGGATTCCCGAAAGCATCAAAACCGACAGCGGGTAGTAAATCATCGGCTTATCATACACAGGAAGTAATTGCTTTGATACAACCTGCGTCAGTGGATGCAACCTTGTTCCAGAACCTCCAGCTAAAATTATTCCTTTCATCATATTTTTGATCTATTGATTATCTTTTTTAATGTTTTAATTTATCCAGCATCACCCTTAAACTATCTTTCCAACCTGGAACCTTTACCCTAAATACCCTCTTTACCTTTTCTTTACTTAACAAAGAAAAACGTGGACGCTTGGCGGCTGTTGGAAAAGCCGAACTTGCAATTGGATTTATTTTACAACTTAGATTTTCTAAATCCCTAATGGCAACCGAAAAATCATACCAACTGATGCGACCCTCATTGGAATAATGATAGATACCTGGCACCCAATTCCCACCTTTAACTATCTGTTTTATCAGTATTGCAAGATCATATGCATAGGTCGGTGTGCCAATTTGATCAGAAACTACATTGATTTCATCACGCGTATGCATTAGATTCAACATGGTCTTAACAAAATTCTTTCCATATACCGAGTAAACCCATGCTGTTCTAATGATTATACCATTTTCACCATGCTGCAAAACGGCCAATTCGCCTTTACGCTTGGTTTCTCCATAAACATTGATCGGATCTGTTGGAAAATCCTCCTCTAGAGCCATATCTACATTTCCTGGAAAAACATAATCTGTGGAGATATAGATTAACTTAACAGCATTCTTTTCCGCGTATTTTGCTATTTCCAGCGTAGCTAAATGATTTACGGTGTTCGCTAACTCTAGCTCCGTTTCAGCCAAATCAACAGCTGTGTAAGCACCTGAATGAATTATATAATCCGGCTTTTGCTGACTCAAGATCTGCTCTATATCTTCAGGTTTGGAAAGATCTAGTTCAGCACGGTCTAGAAATACCAAATCATATTCCTTATTCGACATCCAAAGATCCTTCAATTCAGACCCCAATTGTCCTGAACTACCAGTAATGATGACTTTCAATGTTTTCAAAGTTTATTTTTTGCTTTTTGCCAAAGAAGCAACAGCCTCCCTGAATGATGGTAATACCTGATCTTTGTCAGAAACCATAAAATCTTCAGATGATAGTTTCCAATCGATATTCAACTCCGCATCATTGTAAATTACTCCCCATTCAGCTTCTTTATGATATACATTATCACACTTATAGAAAAACTCCGCTGTATCTGACAAGACAATAAAACCATGCAAGAATCCTCGAGGAACAAAAAGTTGTCTTTTATTCTCAGCACTTAACAGAACCGCAACATGCTTTCCAAAAGTCTTCGATCCAGTTCTAGCATCAACCGCAACATCCAAAACTTCCCCCTGTAACACGCGCACTAATTTTGCCTGCGCAAATTCGCCAGCCTGTGCATGAAGCCCCCTTAATACTGCCTTAGATGAAAAACTCTGGTTATCCTGAACAAAATTAACCTTTAATCCCGTTGCTTGTTTAAAAGCTATTTGATTATAGCTCTCAAAAAAATACCCCCTATTATCACCAATCACTCTTGGCTCCAAAATGAAACAGTCCTCAAGACCAGTTTCTATTGCATTCATGTATCTAAAAATTAATTGATAAAACAATGATTATCACTAGGAGAATTCACTAATTGTACCTCTGCTCATAATAACGCTGATAATCCCCTGAAGACACTTTCTCTAACCATTCCCGGTTATCTAAAAACCAATCAATTGTTTTTGAGAGCCCCTGTTCAAAGGTAACGCTCGGCTCCCACCCCAATTCATTTTTTATTTTTGTAGCATCAATAGCATATCTTAAATCGTGGCCCGGACGATCCTTAACAAATTGAATCAATTGTTCAGAAGTCCCGGCTTCTCGGCCTAGTTTTTCATCCATCTGTTTACACAATTCTTTCACCAAATCTATGTTTTTCCATTCATTGAAACCACCAACATTATAAGACTGTCCATTTAAACCATTGTGAAAAACCGTATCGATCGCCCTTGCGTGGTCTATCACAAACAACCAATCACGGGTATATTTTCCATCCCCATAAATAGGCAATGGTCTATGATTAAGAATATTTAGGATACAAAGAGGAATTAATTTTTCAGGGAAATGGTTTGGTCCATAGTTATTCGAACAATTCGTAATCACAACCGGCAGCCCATAGGTATCATGATATGCCCGCACAAAATGATCAGAAGCTGCTTTCGAAGCAGAATAAGGCGAATGCGGATCATAGTTCGTTTCCTCAGTAAAAAAACCGATATCTCCTAAAGCGCCGAACACCTCATCAGTAGATATATGATGGAATCTTTTTCCCACAAAATCATCTTTCCAAAGCTCTTTAGCAGCATTCAATAAATTAACAGTTCCAATTACATTGGTATTCACAAAAGCCACCGGGTCCGTAATAGAACGATCCACATGAGATTCCGCTGCCAGGTGTATCACTGAATCAGGGGTAAATTCCGAGAAAATTTTCGTAAGCGTATGGGCATCACATATATCAGCCTTGACAAAAGCATAATTTACCTCATTCTCTATGTCAACTAGATTTTCAAGATTTCCGGCATAAGTCAAAGCATCCAAATTCACGATACGATAGTCTGGATAATTACGTACAAAATGCCTTACCACGTGAGACCCTATAAAGCCAGCTCCTCCCGTAATTAGAATTGTTTTATTCATGACACAAAATAAGTAAATAAATGCACTTACCTATCAAAGAGTTTTTTAGTTTACTTAAAAATGTAGTGAAAACACTAAAAAATCTCCTAAGACAACGATTTAAAAAGGATCTGTAAGGTTCAGTCCTACGTATCCGGAGGCAGCACATTAAAATTAGATTGGGAAGACGTTGTATGATTATACTCATAACAGTTTCAATCCTTTGTATTAGGCAATTGGCTTCAAACTCTAACTCCTTAATTTCCGCTTCCAGCTTATGTAGCTTTTCATTGTAAAACTTGTCCATTCATTTATCTTAAAATCTTGATGTTTCGGGCTCTAATGAAAAAGCCTAAATCTTGTATATTTAGCCCCATCCAGTTATGATATAAAATCACCGTACATCGAACAAATTTCTAAGAAGTAAAGTGAACAGTACCATTACGTTTTCTTTTATTCAATATTTCGCATATGAATCATTTATAATTTTTAATTAATACATTCGATTCTTCTTTATTTAATAGCACATTATTATTTCTGTTCATCCATTTTTTCGGATCATATGCTGACAACACCTGTTAATTAACAGGTGTTGTCAGCATATGATTATACTAAATACTTTTTTAGTTCTGCAGCGGCGTGTGTAATCAACGATTGTACAGGAGGTAGTGAAGCCATTGCGTTAAGTAGACCAAAATCGTGAACTACTCCAAGGTAACGGACTGTAGTAACTGGAACACCAGCTTCATCCAGTTTTCGACCATACGCTTCTCCCTCGTCTCTAAGAATATCATTCTCTGCCACCTGAATGAGCGCAGGAGGTAGTCCTTGCAATTGTTCTTTTGTGGCATTCATTAGCGAAAGATAAATTTCAGAACGTTTCTCGAAGTTCGGAGCATATTTGTCAAACATCCAATTCATCAAAGGAACAGTTAAAAAACGATCCTCTCCAAATTGATCAAAAGAGGCATAATCTACCGACCCGTCTGTCACTGGCCATAACAATACCTGTAATTTAATAGCGGGACCGTTTTCTAATTTAGCTCTTAATGAGGTCACCGCTGCCATGTTGCCACCAGCACTGTTACCTACTACTTCCAATTTTGAACTATCCACATTGATATCATCTCCATTCGCTGCTACCCATTTCGTTGCAGCGTACACTTCATTCACTGCCTGTGGATAAGGTGCTTCCGGTGATAAGGTATAGTTGACAAAAACTGCAACAAATCCAGATGACACTACCAGATCCCGGACTAAACGTTTATGCGTTGGAAAATCGCCCAATACCCATCCTCCACCATGGAAAAACATGAAAACCGGAAGTTTTCCTTGTTGATCTTCTGGATGAACGATATTCAAGGTGAGCTGATAACCATCTTGATCAATGGTTCTTTCTTCTTCAGTAATTCCTGACAAGTCTAAGGGTACGGCAGCTTGCGAATCTATTAATACTTGACGCGCCTGTTCAACTGATAGTGTCTCCAAGCCTACGCCGCCACTATTTAGAACTTTTAAAAAAGATTTAGTTCCCTGGTTCAGCTGAGGATCTTCAGTGTAGTTCATTTTTGTACTCATAATAATTTTTTTTTAGTTGATTGTATTCTACACCTTTTGTAGATAATGCAAATTTCGGAGGAATAAATATTGGTGATTTTGTTCAAACGTTTTTTTTTAATTGTTTAAAAGTTCATTCTCCGATAATTCTTCATAATAAAATCTTGTCAATGACTTGCGAAGACAATCTTCTCCAGTATTGTCTAGATTGGACATATTGCTATACTTTTTTACAGATGATTTATTTAAGACATTCATTATTGTAATGAGTGTCAAAATATACCCCTCCACAATAATCTTTTAACTTGATCTGAGGATACTTCCAAACTATTAAAAGTATTTCGAATTTATAAGAATCTATTCCATGTTTTGTTTTATTAGCCCCATCATTTGTAATACAACTAAAATGATGCTTTATTTTAAATTGCATTAATTTAGAATGAGATCAACAGCATTAGAGGGGTTTTAAGCTGAATAATTCTGAAGAAATATGAATTTTGATACTTTTAAAAAGAGTAAACGGATATGATGGAAGATTCCTTAGCGGAGCATTCATCCCTATAAACAATCCCAGGGCATGCCTCGAGGAATTCTTTAGATTAAAAAATGAAACATCAGAACGCAAAGAATAAAGCCAAGGTATTTATTACCAGTACAAGGAAATATCAATATACTTGGGAACATGTTGAGCCATGGCCTATATTGATCCATATTTTTTCAGGCGAATTTGAATTGTCATACGGTACAATTTCCACCACTTTTGTGAAAGGAAATACAGTTTTAATACCTAGAAATAAATTATTCAGAAGTGTTAAATCACCTTTAAATGATGAACCTTTTAAATGTGTATCAATAGTTCTGCCTGACGAGCAGCTAAGGAAATTTTATCTTAACCATACTGAATCAGAGATTACAAAAGAAGGTATTTCAAAGTTTAAACGTATACAATCACACCCTTTACTGGATAGTCTTTTCGGTTCTTTACTACCTTATTTTGATATGAAAGAAGATCTCCCTAAAAAACTTATAACATTAAAAATACAGGAGGCTTTGACAATAATTGATGCAGTAGATAAGAGGGCAAGTGCAATACTTGGAATTTTTGATCAAACGGGAAAAATAGATCTCGAAAAGTATATGGATGAACATTTTATGTATAATCTTCAGCTAGAAAAATTTGCTTTTTTGACAGGAAGGAGTTTGACAACTTTCAAAAGAGATTTTAAAAATATATTTAAAACTACTCCTGGTAAATGGCTCACGACTAAGAGATTGGAGCTGGCATATCATAAACTTATGGTGAGACAAACCAAAATCAATGATGTCTATCTGGCAGTGGGCTTTGAAAACGTTTCCCATTTTTCATTTGCCTTTAAGAAACATTTTGGGTATACTCCCTCTGACATCAGTTTAATCGATAAGACCTAAAAAGATAAACCCCTTTTCTGATTAACAATGCTCGTTGTCAAGTTAATATGTAAATTACAGTGATATTTTAGTATTACCACCGATTTCATTAAATGCGTAATATTAGCAAATTGTACGATTATTCAATTTAATGCAGAATTAGAAAATTTTGATGTTTATGCAAAATGATTAACATGGCTTACTAACAAAAATCATTCTCCTAAAATAAAATTCAAAATGGCTTTACTTAAAGAATTCAAATTTCACGAAAGATTCTTTGGAGAGAATTTTATTAAGTTCATTTCTATAAAGGATTATAATACGTTATATCAACCTAATGTTACAAAACCACATACGCACAATTATTACTTGTTGATGTTGATCACAGAAGGTAGTGGACATCATTTTATAGACTTTAAAGAATATCCTATTCATAAATCTGCGTTGTACTTTATGGCTCCTGGTCAAGTCCATCATATGCACCGCTCAAAAGATACAGATGGATTTGATATTATATTTGAAGAAGAGTTTTTTTGTTCCGGGGTAACAAAGGATGAAATTTTATTACCGCCCCCATTTTTTAGAAATGGTTTAATAAATCCATATCTCAATTTAAATGATATGGATAACCAATATATATTCTCCCTCTTTCAACGAATACAAACAGAATATACAAACCAAGATATTTTAAAATGGGAAATTATTAGGGCACTTTTAAATATAATGATCAACAAAATAGAGCATTCTTCTTCTACAAACAACAGTAAAGCATATCCTAAATATAAACAGGCATTTAAAATAATGAATGATTTTAGAGACTTAGTAGAACAACAGTTTGCAGCACACAAAGGAATATCATTTTATGCTGACCAACTTAACATCACCAAAAATCATTTGACCGAAACAATTAGAGAAGTTTCCGGAGATACACCCCTCGATATAATAAGAAAAAGAAGTTTGCTGGAGGCACGTAGGATCTTATTTGAGGATAATATATCTATTAAAGAAGTTTCCTTCAGGTTAGGTTATGAAAATTCATCCTATTTTATTAAACTATTCAAAGAAGAAACAGGGTTTACTCCTACTGAGTTCAGAAATTTGGCCATTTTGCCAGGAATAAAATAAATATAATAGACCATCAGTCTGAAGCTTAAAATCAGGAATTTATTGAATTGATTGCTGAATTGCAAAAATCAATTACAATTGCTGAAAATACATTGAATATTCTTTGCAGCAATTTGCCATCCGAGATTACCAATTTCAGTACGTTATCTGATGTTGATCTGCCAGCTAATCTAGCGGCAGGTGTTCCTGCTAACCTGTTATCTTTACCTCCTGATGTGAAGACTGTGGAACTCGAACTCATTCGATTCAATTACCGAGGTGGATTTACAAGAGCAGCGATGTATACATCATTTACAACTAGTGAACAAGCTGGAGTAAATGCTCTTTCTTTCAGTAATTGGTTTAATATTCCTGCTTCCCTTTTTGGACTGGCAACGGCATGAATTATCCAACCTCTGCTCCGCCAAAAAGAGCTCAAGGCAAATTATGAACTTGCGAAATTTGAAAGTCAATTACACCTCAGTACCGTGAAAAAAGACCAGCTGGATGCCAATGGTAGACCTCTACAGATATTTAGGTGGAGGCGTTAAGCGCGCTCTAAATTTTAATAGTTGACTTTAATAACTACCTATGTCGTGTCTCCATATATAAATTAATTTTTCCATGTTTTATTCTATCAACACCATTAATAATATTATTACTATAGTGTTGATTTATGTTAAATTGCTTTAAAAAAATATGAAGACCATTACAGTAGATATAATTACTGATTACATTTGTCCTTGGTGTTATATCGGTAAAAAACGCTTTCAAAATGCCATGGAAGATTTGAAGAATCAGTATGCTTTTCAAATCAATTACGTTCCATTTCAACTTAATCCTAATATGCCGGCTGAGGGGCAAAATCGCAAAGAATACCGTTCAAGAAAATTTGGCACTTGGGAAAAGTCGCAGGCAATGGATGATGCTGTGGTAGAAGCCGGAAAATCAGAGGGTCTAGTATTTGATTATGCTAGAGTCGAAGTCACACCTAATACCCAAAAAGCACACCTTCTCACCCAGTATGCTAGCATATTCAATAAACATCAGGTAATATCTGATAAAATTTTTAAATCGTATTTTACTGAAGGTAAAAATATCGGCAGTGATGATATTCTGACCTCAATCGCAAAAAGTATCGGGTTGGATACAGATGATGAAATTTTCAAACATTATCAGTCGGATGATAACAAAAAAATTCTCGAAAATACAGAACATCAGTTTAAATTAAAAGGTGTTATTAGCGTACCCTTGTTTATCATTAATAATGTAGCCCTTTCTGGTGCACAACCGACCAAAGTATTTATAGAATTTATAAAAGAAAATGCAATATGATTATGGCTGGAAAGAAATTGAAAATCGGTATAATTGGCGGCTCTATAGGTGGTTTAGTGACAGGAATAGCGCTGCAAAAAAGTGGACATGATGTGACCATTTTTGAAAAGACTGGTGAAAAACTTAAAGATCGAGGAGCGGGAATTGTCTTGCAGCAAGATTTGATCAATTTTTTTCAGCAGTACAATATCAGTGATATTGAGAGCATTAATGTTCCTATATATCAGCGGGTCTACCTTGACAGAAACGGCTCAAAAATACGCATTGATAATACGGAACAGGAAATGACAGCATGGGGGACGATTTTTCATAAGTTGATTTCGTACTTCCCTGAAGATCAATATAAATATGGTTACAAGTTCACCAATTTATCCCAAGACAAAAATCAGGTAATTGCCGAATTTGATAACGGCGAATCTGAAACCTTTGATTTATTAATCGGCGCTGATGGCACCAATTCAACTGTAAGAAAATCACTGTTTCCTCAAATCTCGCATCACTATGCAGGATATGTTGGATGGAGAGGAATTGTCCATGAAACTGAATTGGCTCCCAACATCTTAAAGGAATTTACAGATCGTTTTACATTTTACAGTATGCAGAATAGCCACATACTATGCTATCTCATTCCGGGGAATGATGACAAGGTATCAGTAGGTGATCGTCGATTGAATTGGGTCTGGTACTGGAATGTCCAAGAAGGTCAGGAAATCAATGATTTACTCACAGACATTAATGGAGTAAAAAGATCTGGTTTTGTAGCCGAGGGCTTTGTAAAACCCCGTTATATTAAAGCTCAAAAAGATATTGCTAATCAAGTAATGCCATCTATTTTCAAAGAGTTGATAGGTGCAACGACCAACCCGTTTATACAACCCGTCAATGATCTATCTGTGACCAAAATGTATCTAAACCGTGTTGTTCTGATCGGTGATGCAGCCTTCACTCCACGTCCACATACTGCTTCAAGTACAGCCAAAGCTGTTGATAATGGTGTAAGTTTATGTCAAATGCTCAATGAGTATCCTGATGATATGGAACAAGCTTTAGCTATTTGGGAACAACCTCAATTACACAGAGGTAATTATTTAAAGAATAAGGGAATTACATTAGGGAACCAATCTCAGTTCGGCATTTCGTCGTTGGAATTTTAATAAACAAACTGTAGTATGAAAATTAATAAAATAATAATTATCAGTCATAAAGGAATAGCAAACGGATTTTTGATCAAAGAATATTTACATCGTAATCTTGTTCCTTTTGAATATCTGGAATTTCCGGAAGATGATTTAGCGAAACAACTTTATGAGTACTATAAACTTGAAAATTGTGCTTTTCCAATTGTCTTTTTTAAAGACAGAACATATAAATGTGATCCACAATTGTTTGAAATAGCAGAACAAATTGGATTGCATCAAAAACCTAAGAAAGATCATTATGATCTCGTCATCATGGGTGCTGGACCGGCTGGATTAACTGCTGCAGTTTACGGTGGATCCGAAGGTTTAAAAACAATTGTCATTGAAAGACATTCTCCTGGCGGAAGAGCAGGTTCAACTTCACTCATAGAAAATCTGATAGCTCACCCCAAGGGTATAACTGGTGAAGAATTTACAAGGTCAAGTATTGAGCAAGCTGAAAAATTTGGCGTTGAATTCGTGTCGCCCGTGGAAGTCAATGGAATTAGCAAAGAAGGTGATCATATCAGACTTTTCCTTTCCTGTGGAGTGGAAATCACCAGTTATTCACTGATCATTGCCGTGGGGGTTCGCTATCGTTTGTTGGAAGTCCCAAATGCTCACAGGCTTACAGGAGCTGGAATATATTATGGAGCCGCTATGACAGAAGGATTTAGAAATAAAGGAAAAGAAGTATTTGTCGTAGGTGGGGCGAACTCGGCCGGGCAAGCAGCCATGTACTTTTCACGTTTTGCAAGTAAAGTCAACATAATTGTAAGGGCAGATTCTATCAACAAAAGAATGTCTCACTATCTGGTACAAGAAATCCGTCAGCAACCGAACATTCACATTCTGGCGAACAGTGAAATCATATCGGTACAAGGTGAAGAATACTTGTCATCAATTGACATAAAGAATGTGAAAACACAACAGGTGGTAAATTACCCCTCGGATAACCTATTTTTATTAATCGGTGGTGTTCCGTACACGGAATGTATGACTGGTACTTTTATGCGAGATGAAAATGGATTTTTATTAACTGGGAGAGATTTAGAATCACACGATGACTATGATAATTTCTGGAAGTTAAAAAGAAAGCCTTTTCAGCTTGAAACGAATATTTCCGGTGTAATGGCAGTTGGAGATGTAAGAAATGGTACCGCAAAAAGAATGGCAGCGGCTATTGGCGATGGCGCAACAGCTGTGACATTGGTGCATGAGTATATTGTAACTCTTAGCTCAAAATAGATTTTTATAAATAGCAAGGTCAATGACAAAATGATAAAAAATACAATCAATGAAAAAGCGAATAAAAACTGTCTACGGAATATCCCATTACGTTACAAGCTTTGGATACTTTTCCTAATACTAAGCTGAGTGCCATGCGTTCAAATCACTCTTAATAAAGTCCTTTTCGCTTAATA
>Ga0233377_1000856_pt1 | contig 12417 bp, 8 predicted proteins | sample ElkDunMinimDraft_6_FD_191540 | JGI IMG/M metagenome (GOLD analysis project Ga0233377, IMG submission 191540) | Fecal eukaryotic communites from dung pellets of Tule Elk in California, USA - Elk Dung E36 | ecosystem: Host-associated > Mammals > Digestive system > Large intestine > Fecal | place...
ATCCAGGCCGAATGCGGGATCACCCATGTCCAGCAACTGATGAACGGCGAGCCGGGCTTCGTCGCGACGATCATGGCCGACAAGGTCGCCGGCCTCCACGCCCTCCACGCGACGACGATGGCGCTGTTCCACCGCGAGCGTACCGGCGGCCGAGGCAAAGGCGAAGGCCAGGAAGTCGAAGTGACCATGTTCGAGGCGATGGCCTCGTTCATGCTGGTCGAGCACGCCAACGGCGCGATGTTCGATCCGCCGTTGACCCCCGCGCACTACCACCGCGCGGTCGAGAAGAACCGCCGCCCCTACAAGACCAAGGACGGCTACGTCGCGGCACTGGTCTACAACGACAAGCACTGGGATGCGTTCATGGCCAGCGTCCAGCCCGCCTGGGCGAGCGACGAATTCTCCAGCCTCGAGAAGCGGGCCAAGCAGATCGGCCGCGTCTACGGCCTGCTCGGCGAGACCTTCCTGACACGCACGACGCAGGAATGGCTCGACCTGCTGCGCGAACTGAACATCCCCGTCGCCCCGCTGCGGACCACCGACGAACTGTTCGACAACCCGCAGCTCAACGACATCGGCTTCTTCGAGACGGTCGACAGCCCGCAGGGCCCGGTGCGGTTTCCCGGCGTGCCGACGTGGTTCTCGGCCACGCCCGGCCGCGTCGCCGGCCCGGCCCCGACGCTGGGCGAACACAATGCCCAATTGCTGGCCGAACTGGGCCTCGCGGCGCTGGACACGGTCGAAGGGGATGCTGAATGAACACACCTGTTCATCTGGTGTTGGCGGCCTTGCGCTCTTGAGCTAGGAGCGGTGCCGAACCAGTCATAGGGAGAGTTGACCGCCGCCACGAGCTTTGGCCGGGCGCCACAGGCAAGACATGCGGGACGCGCCGATCAGCGCATTCCAACTCTCTGAAAAAAATCATTAACTCCATCAATAGAGGATAGACGAGACGATGTCATACGACGATCAGCCACAAGTGGAATCGAAGGGCGGGACCCCCGTTTACAAGCGCATTCTCGACCTGTTCGAGGCCGAGGGCATCAACACGCTGTTCGGCATTCCCGATCCGAACTTCGTCCACCTCTTCCTCGAAGCCGAGAAGCGTGGCTGGACCGTCGTTTCGCCGCACCATGAAGCTTCGGCCGGCCACATGGCCGCCGCCGCCGCCCGCATCACCGGCAAGCCCGCGCTCTGCATCGGCACGCTCGGACCGGGCATGGCCAACATGATGCCGGCGATCCAGTGCGCCAAGGTCGAGAACGACCCGGTGATCTTCATCGGCGGCCAGCGCGCCCGCGTGACCGAGCGCCGCGTGCGCCGCGGCCGCATCCAGTTCGTCCGCCAGGAGCCGATGATCGAGGATTCGGTGAAGTTCTCGTCGTCGATCGAATATGCCGACCAGACCGACGAGATCATCCGCGAGGCGATCCGCGTCGCCATGTCGGGCACGCCCGGCCCGGCCTATATCGAGTATCCGAGCCACGTGATCCTCGAAGAGCTCGACGTCGAGCCCGTCCTGCCGCCGAGCCGCTATCGCCTGACCAACCAGGGCGCCGACGGTGATCGCATTGCCGAGGCCGCCGCGCTGATCAAGGCCGCGAAGAACCCGATCCTGCTGGTCGGCCACGCCGTCTACACCAGCCAGTCGGGCGCGAAGGTCAAGGAACTGGCGCTCAAGATGAACTGCCCGGTCATCCAGACCTCGGGCGGCACGCCTTACATCGAGGGCATCGAGGACCGCACCTTCCAGTACGTCTTCTCCGAAGCTTCGGTCGACGCGGTCGAGGAATCCGATCTCGTCGTCGCACTCGGCACCGAGCTGGGCGAGCCGCTGCACTATGGTCGCTGGCGCCACTGGTACGCCAAGGAAAGCGAGCGCAAGTGGATCTACGTCCAGCAGGATCCGACCGCGATCGGCGTCAACCGCCCGATCGACGTGCCGCTGGTCGGTGACCTGCGCGCCGTCGTGCCTCAGCTGACCCGCGCGCTGGGCGATGCCCTGCCCGAGGCTCCCGGCCTCGCACGGTTCATGAAGGATGGCGCCGAAGAGCTCGTCGAGCTGGCCAAGGAAGCGGCGAGCAAGGGCGACGGTTCGGGCAACACCCCGATGCACACGTCGCAGTTCGTCACCGAAGCGAGCAAGGCCTTCCCGAAGGACGGTATCCTGATCCGCGACGGCGGCGCCACGGTGATCTTCCAGTGGACCTATTCGCAGTCGAAGCCGCATGATGTGATCTGGAACCAGAACTACGGCCACATCGGCACCGGTCTGCCCTATGCGACGGGCGCCATGCTCGCCGACCAGGCGCAGCGCGGCGGCAAGCAGCGCCCCGGCATGCTGCTGACCTCGGATTCGTCGTTCCTGTTCCACATCGGCGAACTCGAAGTCGCGGTGCGCAAGAACCTGCCGTTGGTCTGCGTCGTCGGCGTGGACTTCCAGTGGGGTCTCGAAGTCGGCGTCTACAAGCGCACCTTCGGCCAGGGCACCGCGGAAACCGGCACGCACTGGTCGGACAAGGTCCGCTTCGACAAGATCGCCGAGGGCTTCGGCGCCGCCGGTGAATTCGTCGCGAAGGCCGAGGACATCGGCCCGGCCATCGCCCGCGCTTACGAGCGTGGCGGCGTGACGGTGATCCACGTGCCGATCGATCCGAAGGCCAACTCGGAAGAGATGCCCAAGTACGAGCGCTTCCGTACCTGGTACGCCGAAGGCACGCAGTAAGCCTTAGGCACATTGCCGAAATCGTATACGCGCCGCCCTTGAAAAGGTGCGGCGCGTATATTCTATAGGGCCCCGGCGACTCGCTGAGAGCGCCCCCGTGCCACCAAGGCCGCCCCCGGGAGATGACATGCGCGACTATCTGAAATTCTATATCGACGGTAAGTGGGTCGACCCGGTCGAACCCAAGACCGCCGAGGTTATCAACCCCGCCACCGAGCAGGTATCCGGCCACATCTCGCTGGGTTCGGCCACCGACGTGAACAAGGCCGTTGCCGCCGCGCGCAAGGCCTTCCCGAGCTGGTCCGAGACCACGCCCGCGCAGCGCCTCGATGTGCTGCTGGCGATCCAGTCCGAATATGCCAAGCGCCAGGACGAACTGGGCGACGCGATCACCGAGGAAATGGGTGCACCCGCATCGCTCGGCCGCGGCTTCCACGTCGGGCTCGGCGCCGGCCACCTCCAGACCGCGATCGAGGTGCTGAAGGAATACAAGTTCGAACAGCAGAAGGGCCCGACCCTGATCCGCCACGAGGCGATCGGCGTCTGCGGCCTGATCACGCCGTGGAACTGGCCGATGAACCAGACCTGCGTGAAGATCTTCCCGGCGCTGGCGACCGGCAACACGATGATCCTCAAGCCGCCGCAACTGGCGCCTTACTCGGCCCATATCCTCGCCGAGATCATCGACGCCGCGGGCGTACCGGCCGGCGTGTTCAACATGATCCAGGGCCAGGGCAGCGTCATCGGCACCGCGCTCTCGACGCATGAAGACGTCGACATGATCTCGTTCACCGGCTCCGAGCCGGTCGGCATCCAGATCCAGAAGGACGCCGCCGACACCGTCAAGCGCGTCGGGCTCGAGCTCGGCGGCAAGGGCCCGTGGATCGTCCTCGACGACGCGGCGCTGGCCGACAACGTCGCCGGCGCCACCAGCGGCATGATGGGCAATTCGGGCCAGACCTGCAGCGCCGGCTCGCGCCTGATCGTGCCCAAGGCGCGCATGGACGAAGTCATCGAAGCCGCCCGCAACGCGGCCAATGCGGTCACCGTCGGCGATCCGCAGGGCAACGTCGCGATGGGTCCGGTGGTCTCGAAGAGCCAGTTCAACATCATCCAGGACTACATCCAGAAGGGCATCGACGAGGGCGCGCAGCTCATCGCCGGCGGCCTCGGCCGTCCCGAGGGACTGGACAAGGGCTGGTTCGTGAAGCCCACCGTCTTCGTCGGCACCAACGACATGGTCATCGCCCGCGAGGAGATCTTCGGCCCGGTTCTGGTGATCATCGGCTACGACGACGTCGACCATGCGTTGGCGATCGCCAACGACACGACCTTCGGCCTTGGCGGTTACGTCAGCGGCGTCGATGCCGACTATGCCCGCGACATCGCCCGGCGGATGCGCACCGGCGCGATCTGGATCAACGGCGGATTCGACTTCCACGCGCCCTTCGGCGGCTACAAGCGTAGCGGCAACGGTCGCGAATGGGGCGAATACGGCTTCCACGAATATCTGGAGGTGAAGGCCATCATCGGCTGACACGAAAAGGCACGAATGGCTGGAGGTCCGGCGCAGCCTGAGCTAGGCTGACCTCCAGGCGGCCGAATGGAATTATTCGGGAGCGATTCGTTGATTTCCGGGCGCCGCTGGAAATCGTTGATTGCCCCCGATTTAACCGCGTGTGCGTCCTTGCGCTGTCCGGGCCATTCGGCGTAAGGGCGCGCACGCGGAACCCTTCGAAGCCTTCCAGGCATTGGGTATCCGGGCGGTTAGCTCAGTTGGTAGAGCATCTCGTTTACACCGAGAGGGTCGGGGGTTCGAGCCCCTCACCGCCCACCATCCCTTCAAGATCTGCGCCGACGCTGCGGCTTGTCGGCAAGCTCGATCCAGACAGGCGCGTGATCGCTCGTCTTCTCCCAGCCGCGAACGTGGGCATCCACTTCCGCCGCGACCAGCCGATCGGCGAGCTTCGGGCCGAGCAGGATGTGATCGATCCGCAGCCCGGCATTGCGGGCATAAGCGTTCCGGAAATAGTCCCAGAAGGTATAGATCGTCTCGCCCGGATGGAGCCTGCGCAGGGCATCGGTCCAGCCCTGCGCGACGAGCGCCGCGTAGGCGGCCCGCACCTCGGGCGCGAAGAGGGCGTCATCCACCCAGCGCTCGGGCTTGTAGACATCGAGGTCGGTCGGCATCACGTTGAAGTCGCCGGCGAGCATCACCGGCAAGCCGCTGTCGACAAGCTCGGCCGCGTGCGCCGTCAGGCTCTCGAACCAGCGCAGCTTGTAATCGAACTTCGGTCCCGGCCGGGGATTGCCGTTGGGCAGATAGAGCCCGCCGATGAGGATGCCGTTCACCGCCGCCTCGATGTAACGGCTCTGGCTCTCGTCGGGATCGCCGGGAAGCCCGCGCCGGGTTTCCTGGATCTCGCCGACGCGGCTGAGGATGGCGACACCGTTCCAGCTCTTCTGGCCGTGCCAGATCGCATCGTAGCCGAGATCGCGGATCGCCGCCTCGGGAAAGCGGTCATCGGGCGCCTTCAACTCCTGCAGGCAGACGATGTCGGGCTGCGCTTCGGCCAGCCATCGCAACAGGACGGGCAGTCGCCCGTTGACGCCGTTCACGTTGTAGGTGGCGATCTTCATGACGGGGAGCCGCGCATAGGGGAGAAAGTCGCCTCCCCCCACATGCGTTCCCTGCCGCTCAGCGTCCGGCGGCGGCCTTCTCGGGAGCTGCGGCTTCGATCTGCCTGCGCGCCTCCTCGACCGCTTTCCTGGCTACCTCGGCGGCCCTGCGCTGCTCCTCCTGGATGCGCTGCAATTCCTGGTTGAGGTCGCTGCCGTTGATCTGCACGCCATCGCGATTGACCCGCAGGTCCAGCGGAACCCCGCCGATGTCGGTGGTGATCACGGTGTCACCGCCCTCGATCCGGAGGCGCGGGTTGTCGATGACCGGAATGTCCGAGGGGACCGGCACATCGAGCGGCTGCACCGGCCCGCGCGGATCGGCGCGCGGCACCGGCGCCGCGCGCTTGCCGAGCGCGGAGATCATGAAGTCGCGCCAGATCCGCGCCGGCAGCCCCCCGCCCGAGACGCCCGCCAGCGGGGTGTTGTCGTCATTGCCCAGCCAGACGCCGACGACGAGATCGCCCGAATAGCCGATGAAGATCGCGTCCCGGCTGTCCTGACTGGTGCCGGTCTTGCCATAGCCGGCGCTGCGCAGCGCCGCCGCCCGACCGGTGCCCTGCGCGACTGTCCGCTGCAGCAATTGCTCCATGCCGTCGTGGACCTCGCCGGAAAAGCTGCTCTGGCCATCGAACAGCCGCGCGAACCATCCCTTCTCCTTGACCGGAAAAGGATGCGGCACGATCGGGTAGCGGTTGGCGGCAACGCCCGCATAGGCGGCGGTCAGTTCCAGCAGCGTCATGTTCGACGTGCCCAGCGCGAGGCTGGGATCGCCGCGCGCCAGTGGCGCGGTGATGCCGAGGTCGCGCGCGGTGCGGATCACCGCCTCGTCGCCGATCCGGCCGAGCAGGCGCACCGCCGCGACGTTGCTCGAACGGGCGAAGGCATCCTCCAGCGTGATCGACGGCGAATAGGCTTCGCCGAAGTTCTTCGGGCGGTATGCGCCGGTCTCGATCGGGCCGTTGCCGATGACGTCGGAGGGCTTCCACCCCTCGCGCAACGCGGCCAGATAGACGAACAGCTTGAAGGTCGAGCCCGGCTGGCGCCGTGCCTGCGTCGCACGGTTGAAGGGCGAGGCGGCGTAGTCCTTGCCGCCGACCATCGCCACGACCTCGCCGTTCGTCCGCATCGCGACGAGCGCGACCTGCGCCTTGCCGATCGGCGCGCGCTCGATCGCGCGGCGCGCGGCCGACTGGAGCCGCGAATCGAGCGTCGTGGTCAGCGTTTCGCGCGAATAGCCGACATCGCTGAGCTTGCGCGCCTCGGGCAGAGCCCAGTCGGCGAAATAGGTTCCGGTCGGCAGCTCGTTGCGCGTCCGCACGTCGAGACGGGGCGCGGGCACCGCGGCGGCCTCCTTCTCGGTCAGCACGCCGGTATCGACCATCGCGCCCAGCACCAGCGCCATACGCTTGCGGGCCAGCGCATAGTTGCGCGTCGGCGCGAGCCGCGACGGCGCCTGGACCAGTCCGGCCAGCATCGCCGCCTGCCCCTGGGTCAGGTTCTCGGGCTGGCGGTAGAAATAGTGCAGCGAGGCGGCGCGCAGGCCATAGGTATTGTCGCCGAAATAGGCATTCGACAGGTAGCGCTCGAAAATCTCGTCCTTGGTCAGCCAGGCTTCGAGCCAGAAGGCGATGATCGCCTCGCGCAGCTTGCGGGTGACGCTGCGCTCTGGGGTCAGGAAGGTGAACTTGGCGAGTTGCTGGGTGATCGTGCTGCCGCCTTCGGTGCGGCCCGTCGTCAGGTTGGTCCAGAACGCGCGCGCCAGCCCGCGCAGGTCGATGCCCCAGTGGCTGCGGAAGCGGCGGTCCTCGATCGCGATGAAGGCCTCGCCGACGTGATCGGGCAGCTTGGCCATCTGCACCGGCGCCTCGACGATCGCGCCGTTGCGGGCGATCGGCGTACCGTCGGACGCGAGCAGCGTGATCTGCGGCGGGACGATCGGCTTCAGCGATTTCGACAGCGGCGCGGTGATCGCCAGCCAGCCGATCAGCAGGACGAACAGCAACAGCGTGCCGGCAAGCCCGCGGACGATCCAGCGCCGCCGGACGCCGGGTCGCTTCGGCGGCTGCGCCGGATCGACGGGATCACCGGAGGGGAGCGGCCCCTCGGGTTCGGGGACGCCCTCGAGCGCGCGAGACCGGGACCGCCCGAAGAGGCTGCCCAGCGCGGACCCGAAAGACCGGCGGTTGGAATCGATCGCGTCCGCCATCCGCCTCGTAGTACGCGTCAGACCGGCTGATTGCCAAGCCCGGCGGCGTGGCGCGCCGCGATCCAGCCGAAGGTCATCGACGGCCCGACGCTGGCGCCCGCTCCCGGATAGACGCGCCCCATCGGCGAGGCGGTCGAGATGCCGCAGGCATAGAGCCCCTCGATCGGCGAACCGTCGGCCCTGAGCACGCGCGCGTTCACGTCGGTCACGACGCCGCCGTAAGTGCCGACATCGGCCGGGATCACCTCGGCCGCGTAGAACGGCCCCTTCTCGATCCTGCCCATCGTCTTGTTGGGGCCGTCGGTGAAGAAGGGATCGCCGAGGAAATCGTCGTAGGCGCGCTCACCGCGATGGAAATCCTCGTCGACGCCCTTGTCGACGAACTGGTTCCAACGCTCGACCGTGGCCTTCAGCGTCGTCGGATCGACCGCGATCGCGCGGGCGAGATCCTCGATCGTCGCGCCTTCCTTGATCCAGCCCGCGTCGCGCCAGCTCTGCTTGACCGCACCGCCGCCGAGCCGGTCGGCGAGCGAGTACTTGGCCATGTACTGCGCGTCCATGATCGCCCAGCTCGGCACCGCGGGCACGACCCTGTTCCGCTTGAGCATGGTCTCGGTGTAGAGTTCGTAGGAACCGCCTTCGTTCTGATAGCGCACGCCCGTCTGGTCGACGAGGATCGCATGCGGCTTGGCGGTCACCGCCTGCATGCCCGGCTTGACGTAAGCCGTCTCCCAGCCCGGCGCACGCGTGCTCTGGAAGCCGACCATCTCGTCCATCTGGGCGAGCACGCCGCCGATCCGCTCCATCTCGACGTGGAGGTCGCCGGTGTTGCTCTCGATCTCGTTCGACCATTCGGCATGGGTGCCGGGCATGTACTGGTCGCGCATCGCCTGATTCTTGCCGAAGCCGCCGGCATTGACGAGCACGCCCAGCCGCGCGCCGATGCGCGAAGTCTTGCCGTCCTTCACGGTGACGACGCCGACGACACGGCCGTCCTCGACCAGCAGCTCGGTCACCGGCGATTCGGTCCACAGATCGGCGCGGGTCGCCAGGACCTTCTGCAGCATCCGCCCCTGCAGCGCCGCGCCGGCGGTCACCCAGTGCTTGCCGGTGAGCTTGCCCCAGACCAGCTTGAGCCCGACCTTGAGCACGGTCCGTTTGATCGCCCAGCTGTTCCTGGCGAAGGGGATCTTCTGCGCATCGTCGAGCCGCACCGGCATCTCGAGGAAGCCCTGCCGCAGCCTGGGTTCCCATTCCCCGAGCTGGCGCTTGTCGAAGGGCAGCGCCTGGACGGTGCGGCTCGTCTTGCAGGCGCCGGGAAGCTCGTCGTAATAGTCGGGCCAGAAGCGCGAACCGCGCTCCATCGCCACACCTTCACCGTGCAGGAAATCGAGCATCCGCGGCGCCTCGACCGCGTAGGTCCGGCGCCGTTCGGGCGAGGTGCCGGGGGAATCCGGACCATCGGGCACGACCGCGTCGAGATAGGTGACGGCCTTGTCCAGGCTGTCCTCGCCGGGGTCCATGTAGCGGTTGTTGGGCACCCACATCGTGCCGCCGGACTTGCAGGTCGTGCCGCCGAGCCACTGGGACTTCTCCAGCATCGCCACCGTCTTGCCCGCCTTGGCCATCATCAGCGCCGAAGTCATCGCGCCGCCACCGCTGCCCACGATCACCCAGTCGAACGCCTCGTCGAATTCCGCCATCCCGCACCCTTCCTCTTTCGCGCTGATACACAGCAAGACGGCGCGGATGGCAAGGCGCGCGCATATAGGCTAGGGCACCCCGATCATGGCAGAACGATTTGAACGGCACCGGCAGCCCTGGACTGCGGCGGAGATCCAGAAGCTCCACACGCTCGCCAAAAAGGGCATGGCGCTCAAGGCCATTGCCAAGGCGCTGACCCGCAGCGAGGAATCGGTGAAGGACCGCGCCAAGGCCGACGGCCTGAGCATCGCCAAGCTGCGCTGATGATACGCCTTTCCGGACTGTCCCTGCCGCTCGACCACGAGCCGGAAGCGCTGCCGGCCGCGATCGCCGCGCGGCTGGGTCTCGCCCCCGGGGCGCTGCGCGGCTTCACCGTCTATCGCCGCGGCAACGACGCGCGCAAGCGCAGCGCGATCCTGCTGGTCTATACGGTCGACATCGAATGCGATGGCGAGGCCGAAGTGCTGGCGCGCTTTGCCGGCGACAAGGACGTCCGGCCGACGCCCGACACCAGCTACAAATTCGTTGCGAAAGCCCCTGAGGGGTGGTCGGGCCTGCGCCCGGTCGTCATCGGCGCGGGGCCCTGCGGGCTGTTCGCCGGGCTGATCCTCGCGCAGATGGGCTTCCGGCCGATCATCCTCGATCGCGGCAAGGTCGTCCGCCAGCGCACCAAGGACACCTGGGGGCTCTGGCGCAGGGCCGAGCTCAACCCCGACAGCAACGTCCAGTTCGGCGAAGGCGGCGCCGGCACCTTCTCCGACGGCAAGCTCTACTGCCGGGTCAAGGACCCGCGCTTCCTCGGCCGCAAGGTGCTCGAGGAATTCGTCAAGGCCGGCGCGCCCGACGACATTCTCTGGGAAGCCCATCCCCACATCGGCACCTTTCGCCTCGTCACCATGGTCGAATCGATGCGCCGCACCATCGAGGAACTGGGCGGCGAATACCGCTGGCAAACCCGCGTCGACGATGTCGAGCTCGGTCCCGATCGCGCCGTGCGCGGACTGCATCTCCACGACGGCAGCTTCCTCGAAGCCGATCACGTCGTCCTCGCGATCGGCCACAGCGCGCGCCCGACTTTCGAGATGCTCCACGGACGCGGCGTCCATATCGAGGCCAAGCCGTTCTCGATCGGCGTGCGCATCGAGCATCCGCAGAGCTGGGTCGACAAGGCGCGCTACGGCAATTGCGCCGGCCATCCCGACCTGGGCGCCGCCGCCTACAGCCTTGCCCATCACGCCTCGAACGAGCGGACCGTCTACAGCTTCTGCATGTGCCCCGGCGGCCGCGTCGTCGCGGCAACGTCGGAGGAAGGCCGCGTCGTCACCAACGGCATGAGCCAGTATTCGCGGGCCGAGTTCAACGCCAATTCGGGCCTCGTCGTCGGCATCGATCCCGCGCGCGACTATCCGGGCGGGCCGCTCGCGGGCATCGAGTTCCAGCGCCACTGGGAATCGCTCGCCTACCAGGCCGGCGGCGGCAACTATTCGGCACCGGGACAGAAGGTCGGCGATTTCCTCGCAGGCCGGGCCTCGACCGGGCTCGGCGAAGTGATCCCCTCGTACAAGCCCGGCGTCACCATGACCGACCTGGCCCAATGCCTGCCCGCTTTCGCCGTCGAGGCCATCCGCGAGGCGCTGCCGGTGTTCGGCCGCCAGATCGACCGCTACGACCATCCCGACGTGGTGATGACCGGGGTCGAGACCCGCACCTCATCGCCGCTGCGGATCACGCGCGGCAAGGATTTCCAGAGCCTCAACACCGCGCGGCTGTTTCCCGCCGGCGAAGGCGCGGGCTATGCCGGCGGCATTCTCTCGGCCGCGATCGACGGGATCAAGGTGGCCGAGGCCGTGGCGCAGAGCATCGTGAACGCGTGACAGCCGACCTGAACCACGACGTCATCGTCCTTGGGGCAGGCGCCGCCGGGATGATGGCCGCGATGACCGCGGGCGCGCGCGGCAAGCGCGTGCTGCTGGCCGACCACGCCGACACGCCGGGCAAGAAGATCCTGATCTCGGGCGGCGGGCGCTGCAACTTCACCAACGTCAACACCGCCCCCGATCGCTATCTTTCCACCAATCCGCACTTCGCCAAGTCGGCGCTGAGCCGCTACACGGCGCAGGATTTCATCGCGCTGGTCGATAGCTACGGCATCGCCTGGCATGAAAAGACGCTGGGGCAGTTGTTCTGCGACGGATCGGCCCGGCAGATCGTCGACCTGCTGGTCGCGGAATGCGGCCAGGCCGGCGTAACGATCGCGCTGGGCCAGCCCGCCACGGCCATCGAGCACGGCGACGGCCTGTTCCGGGTGACGATCGGCGAGGTCGAGCATAAGGCCCCCGCCCTGGTCCTCGCGACCGGCGGTCCCTCGATCCCGAAGCTCGGCGCGACCGGCTTCGCCTATGACGTTGCGCGGCGTTTCGGCCTGTCGGTCGTCCAGCCGCGCCCTGCCCTCGTCCCGTTCACGCTGGGCGACGACGACGTCTTGTTTCGCGAGCTGTCGGGCGTGTCCGCCGAAGTCGGGGTGCGCTGGAACAAGGTCCGCTTCCGCGAGGCGGCGCTGTTCACCCATCGCGGCCTTTCGGGGCCGGCGATGCTGCAGATATCGTCCTATTGGCAGCACCGCACCGCGATCGGCGTCGATTTCCTGCCCGATGCCGCTGCCGGCTGGCTGCTCGACGAGAAGCGCGCCCGCCCGCGCATCGCCGTCCGCCGCGCGCTGACCGAAAGGCTGCCCGAGCGCCTGTCCGACGCGCTGCTCGACCGGTTGGCGCTGCAGGGCGAACTCGGCAACCTCTCCGACAAGGCGCTCCGTGCGGCCGAGGCGCGCCTTGCCGACTGGAGCTTCGCGCCGAGCGGCACCGAGGGCTTCGCCAAGGCCGAGGTCACCGCCGGCGGAATCTCGACCGCCGACCTGTCCTCGCAGACGATGATGGCCAAGCGCGTGCCCGGCCTCTACGCGATCGGCGAGGCGGTCGACGTCACCGGCTGGCTCGGCGGCTACAATTTTCAATGGGCCTGGGCCAGCGGCCGCGCCGCGGGGCTGGCCCTATAAGATCCTCCCCCTTTGGGGGAGGTGGCGGCCCGTAGGGCTGACGGAGGG
>Ga0233377_1000857_pt1 | contig 12409 bp, 14 predicted proteins | sample ElkDunMinimDraft_6_FD_191540 | JGI IMG/M metagenome (GOLD analysis project Ga0233377, IMG submission 191540) | Fecal eukaryotic communites from dung pellets of Tule Elk in California, USA - Elk Dung E36 | ecosystem: Host-associated > Mammals > Digestive system > Large intestine > Fecal | place...
CCATCGTTAAATTATATCCCTTAGCTGTTCCATAAACAAATTGCCAAGGACCAACAGCCCCTGAAGTTGAAACAGTATGTGGGTTTAGGGAGGATTCTACAACTGAAAGATATCTTACCTCTTCTGGTATTCCCTGCTCAGCAAATATTTGATCGTAAATAGGAAAATAATACTCACTTAAGCCAAGAAGCTTTTCCATATAAGGCTTATAGTTTTTGGAGATATATTTATCCAAATAAGCTTTTACACGCCCATTATATTCTAGAGGGACAGTTTTTTGAATACGCTGAATACGCTGCGCAATATTTACATCTTCTTCATTAAAGGCTATTGAACCTCCTGACACTTGTTTAACTGAATCAAGCATGGAGAAAGTTTTCTCTTTGTCCCTTACTAGTTGATCAATAATATTTGCCTGAAATGACTCTCCGTAATTTGAGGGTTCAAGATATTGTTCCTGTGCGTAACTAAACTTGAAGACACACAAGCCTATTGTAACTAGGAAACTAATTTTTTTGTTCATAAGTATTGTTAGGTACTGTAAAAACTATCTGTGTTAGTTCTTCGCTTATCGTTGGCAATTCGTGCCAAAACTAATGGTTAGCATAAAAAAAAGTTTCACCAGTTATATGCCTATATCCAGTGAAACTTCTATAATTCTTTAATGACCAAAATTAACGTTGATTGTTAACCGTATCATTATTAGTTGTTGTATTTGTATTGTTTTCAGCATTTTGATCATCTTTTTGGCCTTCTTTAAACTCTTTCACGCCACGACCTAAACCACGCATTAATTCAGGAATTTTTTTACCCCCAAATAACAACAACGCCAATACTACAATTATAATAATCTCATTGGTCCCGATAAATAATAATCCTGATGTATACATATTTTACTAATTTACTAATTCTTTCAAGTTGGTATATCTAACAAATATATAGATAAAATATTTAAAAACCATGTAACTATCTTGCTATCCATATTGATGGATTCATCGATGTTGTACCACGATAAACACTCAAATCAATATAAGAATATCCTACCTCTGGATCTGAATCTGCCGACCCTATAACAGTTCCTGTTGATATCTTCTGCCCCTTCTTAACCGACACTGATTTCAAGTTAGAATAAGCTGTTAAATATTCACCATGTTGAACTACTACAGCATAAGAACCTATATTGATTACCTGAAGCACTGTACCTTCAAACACCGTTTTTACTGGAGATCCATCTGATGTACGAATCCTAATATAATCATAGAAATCACGAACCCCTCGCTCTACCGTTACACTACCATAATTACGTACTATATTACCTTGTCCAACTGGCCAAGGAAGACGACCTCTGTTTGATGAAAATCCAGCAGATAATTTGGTTGCTTCTGGTGAATTATTCAAAACTGATGATCCAGTTTTCTTTTCGATTTTCTTTTCGGCTTCTGTAACAGTAGTTCCGGTTTTTTTAGCTTCAGCTTCCGCCAATCTTCTTCTGCGAGCCTCTTCTGCTTTACGCGCTGCCTCTACCTCTCGAGCAATAGCTGATTTGATAGCTGAATCCAATCGTTTCTTCTCTTGCTGCTTTTTAGTCAATTGCCCTTTGAACGTACGCTCTTCTCTTGCTAATTGATTTAGCTCTTGAGAGTGCGCCGCTTTATCATTAGCAATAGTTTTACGCTCAGCTTCCTGTTCGTTTAATAATGCTTGCTGAGTTTTCTTATCTCTTTCTAACTGGGCAATTTTCAGTTCAATCTGCTTTTTAGTACCTTCAATTTCTGCAACCTTAATTTTCCGAGCATCCGTAAACTGTTGTAAATACTTAACACGTTTGAATGCTTGATTAAAATCCTTAGAAGCAAAAATAAACATCATTTTATTATATGAATTCTTGTTCCTAAAGGCAAAAAGGATCATTTTTTCATAATCCTGCCTCATTTTTTCAAGCTCAGCCTTAAGCTTGTCTACAATGGCATTATTGGATGAGATATTCTTATTGATGATGCGCAATTCAGAATTGATAGTACTGATTTTATTCTCCCGAAGGTTCAATTGCTTGCTTAGAGCAGAGACTTCCTGTTGGGACAAAATCTTCTCCTGAGTTTTTGCGCTTAATATTTTTTGGAGCTCAGCAATCTCTCTATCTAATCTTTCTCTTTGCTTTTTTAATTCCAAACTACTTTGGCCATAACTTATGCCAACACATAGTAAAAGGGAAAATATACTGAGTACAATCTTTTTAAAATCCATGAAATGCTAAATTCTTTCGTCTCTATTTTTATAGAACTTCCAAAAATAAGGATATAGTTAATACGAAAACAAAAAAAACACAATTTCTTTACAATCGTTGAAACTCTAATTAATTGATTGCCTTATATCTTGATGGGATACTAAATGGCAATTCCACTGTATTATTAAATTCTGATTTGTTATATAACATATCAGAAGACACTTTTACCCCACTTCCTTCAATGTTTAACGTGAATCTCTGCGGAAAATTATGTCCGTCGATTACTGCAAAATCACTGTATTGAACGTCGAGTTTATTAGACTTACCCAATTCCATTAAGTTAAAGGCAAAGGGTCTATTACTTTTGTTCACTCCATAGTGGAATGTTAGCCCTTCTTTGACACCAATCACCTGAACATCATCATCACTTGTAGCTATCTGCAATTGATCAGTCCGCAACAATTCCGTTGAGATATTACCTATTAATATATCCTGAAGCATCTTAAAGCTAACCCCTGGATTGGTATACTTATAGATATAGGAGAAAGGCTTAGCCACATACTCACTTTGCAACCTGTTCATTATCTTAACACTATCAGGAGTAATTATTACCCTAGCTACTTCGATTCCTAATAATGCTGTAACGGAAATCCAAATCGCCTTATCTCTTTCCATTCTTACATTTAGGGTTACATTTTGTGATTCCTCTCCATATTGAACCTTAGCCTTTGCTCTACCCGAAAAAGTAATAAAATTCAAATTATTCAGTTCATAGGTACTTAAAAGATCTTTCCCTTTTGCTGTAATCCCAGAGTTGTCTTTTTTAACAGCCGACTTTTTACTTGCACAAGAATACGCGAGTATTAGAACTGCTAAAACCAAACTTAATTTACTCAATATATTTCTTTTCACTGATTTTCTGCTTTAATTTATCTTTATCAATTGAGCTTCCATCTGCTAGGGATAATGCTTTTTCCCATTGTTTGACAGCCTCCTTAATTTTCCCGGCTTTACTTAAAATATCTCCATAATGCTCAAACAATACTCCCGATGGTTCTGAATTTTTTACGGCCTTTTCTATCCACAATAATGCTTCCTGATATTCTCCTTGTTGGAAAAGTACCCATGCATATGTATCTTGAAAGGTACCCGAATTTTGATCCATCTCATTTGAACGTTTTGAATATTGTGCAGCTTTTTCAAGATCTTTCTTTTGAAGTGCTAAATAATATGCAGCATTATTTAAAACAGTTACATTATTGCTATCTAATTTTATCGCTTCATCATATGCAACCTCCGAAGCAGATTGCATTTTGATTTCATGATATAGATCTCCTAAACCTCCATACACCATGGATTTTACAAAATCATTTTCATTTCCACTTTGATCCAAAGCACGTTCTAAATATAATCTAGCATTCTCTGTATCTTTCTTCATCATATATGCAACTCCCACAAAATAAGTAATGATTACATTTCCTGGATTATGACTTAATGCTTCCTTACCATCAACAATTGCTTCATCCAATTCATTAGCCGCCAATTCTACATTAATCAATTTCCGCCAGGCTTCCACATGCTGTGGATTCATGCTAACTGTGGTAAGATATAATGATTTAGCTTGATCCAATTCTCCACGCATCCAAAGAATATCCCCCTTAAACATATGGCTATCCGGCATTCTTGGATGTTTTAAAACTAAGGTATTAGCAAGCTCCTGTAATTGATCTTTACTAAAATCCTTGTTATTATTAACCAAATTCATCATTACTCTATGCTTATCAATAAAATTGACAGCATCAGATTGGAAGGCTTTTTTTATGTTTTCAAATGCTTGAGGACTTTTTTTCAAGGCCATATTAGCATCTGCCATATCCATATATAACAAATCATCTTTGGTTGTTGCCAAACCTTCATCCAAGACCGTTAGAGCATCTTTAGCTTTGTTTTCATCTAAAAGAATATAACTTAAGCTACTGTACACTTGACGAATAGGTGATTTCTTTTTACGCCAATTCTGCAGAAGATCATTAGCTTCTTTAGTGCGGTCAAGATCCATAAGGATTTCAGCCTTTAATACATCGAGAGTATCAGTTTCACCAAATTTAGCTTTTGTTTCTTCATAGGTTTTCAATGCATCCTCAGATTTTTTACCTGCATGTTGCATCATTATTTTTTCCCTATAAACTTGAGGATTGTTAGGTTGCTTTTTAATGAAATCATCTAATAATTGTACTGCAGAACTAAAGTCACCTTTACTTTTATACAATTCCAAAAGATGGTTATTATAAAGAACATTTTCCGGAGATATCTTAACAGCCTCTTCAGCAGCAGGAAGAGCTACATCAAAATTCCTTGCCTGAGCATACAATAAAGATTTAGCATAATATACTTCTGCACCATTCGGATATTTTTGTAGAGTTTCCTCAATACTTTGCAAGGCATTAGCCAAATCGCCGCTTTTCAGTTTTGATTCTATTGAAGCTAATTGCTCCTTATAACCCTTATCATCTTTCAATTCTTGCGCAAACAACACATGTCCCGCCATCAACATTAAACCCAGCACTAGAGGTTTGCACCATTGTGATCTTCTCATCTAAATCTCTTTAATTATCTCCTATTATCAAGCCTATAGCACAGTCTACGGCAATTCAAGGTAATAAATTAATTTTAAAGAGCACAAAAATGCAGAAATTTTAATACTGTATAACTTAAATTATGTTAATACTTAAAAAAGGATTACAGTTAGAAGAGTTTTGGAATTGGTATTTAGTACCTGAGAAGACCATTAAAAAGCAAAAGGAAAATAAAATACAAAAAACAAAATTGCCTTTGAGAATTAAATTAAATTATTGTACCTTTGCAGACCTCTTTGTAGTGATTACAAAAGGATTTAAAACATTATTAATTAATTAAATAAAAGCAAGTGAATACGTTAAGTTACAAAACTGTCTCTGCTAACAAGAACACCGTTAACAAAGAATGGATCGTTGTTGACGCTGAAGGCGAGATTTTGGGGCGCTTGGCAAGCGAAATTGCGAAAGTGATTCGTGGAAAGCACAAGCCATCATTCACCCCACACGTAGACTGTGGAGATAACGTTATTGTTATCAATGCAGACAAAATTAGATTGACAGGAAACAAATTAGGCGACAAAGTATATGTTCGCTACACTGGCTACCCAGGTGGTCAACGTTTCGTTTCTCCAAAAGAGTTAATGGCTAAACACCCAGAGCGCATCATTGAGAAAGCAGTTCGCGGGATGCTACCTAAGAACCGTTTAGGACGTCAATTATTTAAGAACCTATATGTTTATGCTGGAACAGAGCACAAACATGTGGCACAGAATCCAAAACCAGTTAAATTTTAAGGAGAAAGACTATGTCAACAACTAACACTTCAGGAAGAAGAAAAACTGCTGTTGCCCGCATCTACTTAACAGCTGGCAATGGAAATATTACCGTTAATGGTAAAGATTACAAGGTATATTTTCCTACATTACCTTTGCAATACATCGTTACTCAATCTTTATTGGTAGCAGATTCTCTTGCAAATTTTGACATCAACGTTAACGTTCAGGGGGGTGGAGTTAAAGGTCAAGCAGAAGCAGTTCGTTTAGCGATTGCTAAAGCTTTAGTAGAGCTTAACCCAGAAGTAAAACCTGCTTTACGTGCTAAAGGTTTAATGACACGTGATGACCGTATGGTTGAGCGTAAGAAACCAGGACGTCGTAAGGCTCGTAGAAGATTCCAATTCAGTAAACGTTAATATAAGGAGGATCAAAAAATGGCAAGAACAACATATCAAGAATTATTGGATGCAGGTGTTCACTTTGGTCACCTTACTCGTAAGTGGGATCCGAAAATGGCTAAGTACATTTTCATGGAACGCAATGGTATCCACATTATAGACTTAAACAAGACTCTTACAAAATTAGAAGAGGCTGCTTCAGCGATTAAACAAATCGTAAAATCAGGTCGTAAAGTACTATTTGTAGCTACAAAAAAACAAGCGAAAGAAATCGTTGCTGAACAAGCTAAAGCGGTTAATATGCCTTTCGTTACAGAACGTTGGTTAGGTGGTATGCTTACTAACTTTGCAACTGTTCGTAAATCAATCAAGAAAATGTCAAACATTGATAAGATGCAAAAAGATGGCACTTACGATGTTTTGTCTAAAAAAGAAAAATTGATGATTCAACGTGAGCGTATTAAGTTAGAAAACCTTTTAGGAGGTATCGCTGACTTAAACCGTTTACCAGCTGCATTATTTATTATCGACGTGAAGAAAGAGCATATTGCGGTTGCAGAAGCGATGAAATTAAACATCCCTACTTTTGCAATGGTTGATACTAACTCTGACCCTACAAATATCGATTTCCCAATCCCTGCGAATGATGATGCTACAAAATCTATCAGCTTAATCGCTAGTGTAATTGGTAAAGCAATTATCGAAGGTTTAGAAGAACGTAAGCGCGATAAAGAAGAAGATGCGGAAAAAGAAGCTGCTGCTGCTAAAGCTGCAGTGGACAATGGTGAAGCTACTGAAGCTGCTCCAGGAAAACGCACTCGTAAAGCAAAAGACGTAGAATAATATTATTCTATTATATAAGCCGGATAGACAAGTGTTGGTTTCTGGAAGATTAGCTTCCTTTTACCGCTCCAGTCTTTCCGGTTTTTTTGCTGAAAAGCAAAACTATTAAACAAAATAAATTTAATATTCTCTTGTTCTTAAGACAAAGAATTATTAACACATCATTTGTAATTTTAACAAAAAATATACTATGTCAGTACAAATTTCTGCATCAGATGTAAACAAATTGCGTCAACAAACTGGCGCTGGTATGATGGACTGTAAAAAAGCATTAGTTGAAGCTAATGGTGATTTCGAAGCTGCTGTTGATTACCTTCGTAAAAAAGGTGCTAAAGTTGCAGCTAGCCGTCAAGACCGCGACTCAAACGAAGGTGTAATCATTGCTAAAGCTTCTGCTGATGGCAAATCAGGTATCGTAGTGGAAGTAAACTGTGAAACTGACTTCGTAGCTAAAAACGCTGATTTCGTAGCTTTTGCTGAATCAGTTGCTGACGCTGCATTAGCTAACAGCCCTGCTTCTCTTGAAGATCTTAAAGCAATTGAAATTGCTGGTACTAAAATCGCTGATCTTTTAATTGAACAAACTGGTAAAATCGGTGAGAAAATCGATGTTTCTAAATTCGAAGCTGTTTCTGCTGAAAAAGTTGTTGCTTATATTCATGGTAACTACCGTCTAGGTGTATTAGTAGGTCTTTCTGCTGATGCTGATGGCGTTGAAGATGCTGGTAAAGATGTAGCTATGCAAATCGCTGCTATGAACCCAGTTGCTATCGATAAAGATGGTGTTGATACTAAAACTATCGAGCGTGAATTAGAAATCGCTAAAGATCAAATCCGTGCTGAAGGTAAACCAGAAGAAATGGTAGAAAAAATTTCTCAAGGTAAATTGAACAAATTCTACAAAGAAAATACTTTATTGAACCAAGAGTTCGTTAAAGATTCTTCTAAATCTATTGCTCAATTCTTAGATTCAGTTTCTAAAGGATTAACTGTTACTGCTTTCAAACGTGTACAATTAGGCGCATAAGCAGTTCTAAATAAAACAAAAACGCTCATCTATATTGGATGGGCGTTTTTTGTTTTATAAGGGTTTTGAATCGGATTCTACATGCAGAATCTAACATGCATTATTAGTACAATCAAAAGAAAACTAATCGACATTTACTCTCCAAATGCCCGTTCGTATATCCTCAAATTAGTTCAATTAAACACAAAAACAATATTAAAACAATTGTAATTTAAAAACTGTCTTATCTATATCCAGTTTTTTAATAATAACATGGCAAATCAATGGCTTTTATATATGATTTCACATATTATTTATCGAACCAAATCCTTAAATTGCTAGAAGAATATAGTGTTTATGAGAACGAAGCAGATTAACAACAATTCAATTAATCAGATCATGTTGATTTTGATCATCATCCTGGTCTGTATCCTAATTTTTAATAATCTTTACTATTATCTTCCAGGATTTCTGGGAGCTATCACCCTATATGTTTTATATAGAAGTAGCTACTTTAAGCTGACTGAAAAAAAACGATGGAATAAGATTCTAACTAGTCTAATGTTTATATTGATCTCTATAGTTTTTATAGTGCTCCCCATTTGGGCTTTAGTCGACTATTTAGTTCCTCAGATCACCAGTTTCCTTAATAATACAGATAAAATTGTTTCTCAATTTAACCTCTTAAAGGAATACATGGCGGACAAACCTTTCTTAAAGGATATTGACATGTCTGATGAGGCCTTGTTGACCATGTTACAAAGTTTTACTAAGTATGTTCCTAGTATCTTAAACTCTGTTGCAGAAGTAATGATTAACATCATTGTTGCTTTATTCGTCCTCTATTTTATGCAGGTATATGCCAGACAAATGGAAAGCTATATTTCAAGTGGGGTCCCTTTTTCACCAAAGAGCAAGCAAGAGTTATGGCAGGAATTTAATTCTATGGTTAGATCAAACGCTATCGGAATACCTATATTAGGATTCTTTCAAGGCTTAGTTGCTGTTCTAGGATACTGGATTTTTGGCGTAGAAAACTTTATATTAATGGGAATGCTGACTGGTATTGCTTCTATAGTCCCTGTGTTAGGAACAATGACAATTTATGTCCCATTAGGTATTATCACACTTGCATCAGGTGAAACGGCAAATGGCATAGGAATTCTTCTTTATGGATTTATTCTAATTGGTAGTATAGATAATATTTTACGTTTTACTATCCTGAAAACCTTGGGTAATGTCCCTCCATTAATCACAGTCTTCGGAGTATTATTGGGACTGAAATTATTTGGAATGCTAGGTCTAATTTTTGGACCACTTATCTTATCTTCTGTAGGAGTTTTAATCAAAGTATATTCAAATGAATTTGGTAAAGGGGAATCTATTATTCTAAGTAATGATAACCCTATTGAGAAAGAATAGTTGGAATATCAAAAATTTGTAAGCTTTACCTTAATCTATCCTATTAAAGTCATAATCAGTATTTTCTATGACTTTGATCACACTTTGACTTTGTTATTCTTCGTATCTTTTGTTACAACATTTAGAACATAATAAAAGGTAAAAAATGAAACAACTAAACGACAAAGTTGCTATTGTAACTGGAGGAGCTTCAGGAATTGGAAAGGCTATCGTTGAACTTTTTGTAAAGGAAGGTGCAAAGGTAGTTGTAGCAGATTTAAATGAAAAGTTAGGCAACGAACTTATTAATAGTTTGGGCGATGGCAACGTCATATTTATTAAAGCCAATACCTCCTTGGCTGAAGACAATAAGAAAATTGTAGATGCTGCCATTGAAAATTTCGGCGCATTACATATTGCGGTAAACAATGCAGGAGTTGGCGGAGAATCTAATCCTGTTGGGGATTTATCCATTGAAGGCTGGAACAAAGTTATAGACATCAACTTAAATGGAGTATTTTATGGCATGCACTATCAGTTACCTGAGATTGAAAAAGTTGGTGGTAGCATAATAAACATGGCCTCCATTCTGGGATCTGTAGGATTTGCGAACTCATCAGCATATGTTGCAGCGAAACATGGGGTTGTGGGCTTAACCAAATCTGCTGGCTGGGAATATGCTACTAAAGGAGTTCGTGTGAATGCCATTGGTCCTGGATTTATTTCCACTCCATTAATTGATGAAAATCTTGATGCAAATACCCTGAAATATCTTGAAACCCAGCATGCCTTTCAACGTTTGGGAAAACCAGAGGAGGTAGCAGAATTAACTTTGTGGCTAGCTTCCGATAAAGCATCATTTGTTACTGCATCCTACTATCCTGTCGATGGAGGATATTTAGCAAAATAGAAATCCTTAATATTTTTATTCTGAAAGGCATTTGATTTAATCAGATGCCTTTCTTCTTTCCAGAATCGTAACTTAGCAAGAATCGGATTTTAATTTCTGTAAATAGTAAGGAAATTTGAATATGGAAAAGACACAAAAAGAATTAAATTATGAACGTATTGCAAAGGCAATTCAATATATCCAGGATCATTTCCAAGAGAAACCCAGCCTGGATGAAATTGCGCAACAGGTTCACCTAAGTCCATTTCATTTTCAAAGATTGTTTAGTGATTGGGCAGGAACAAGTCCTAAGAAATTTTTGCAATACACTCAAGTTAATTACGCAAAAAAACTCCTGAAAGAAGAGCAGCGAACTTTATTTGAAACACATCTGTTAACCGGTTTCGGAAGTACAAGCCGCCTACATGATATGTTTGTTCAGATTGAAGGAATGACTCCTGCAGAATACAAACAAGGAGGAGAAGGGTTAACCATTTCCTATAGTTTTCAAGATACTCCTTTTGGAATATGCCTTGTTGGTTCCACGGAAAAAGGTATCTGCTATATGGCATTTGTTGAAGATCATGATTCAGATCTTACTGAATTAAAGAGAAACTTTGAAAACGCCAATTTGGTAGCTCAGGAATTACCAATTCATTTAGAGGCTATTCGCATCTTTAACCCTGATGATCAATCTTTAAAACGCATAAAACTCCATTTAAAAGGAACTCCATTCCAATTAAAAGTCTGGGAAGCCTTATTACAGATTCCTATGGGAGTAGTAAACAGCTATAAGGATATTGCTATTAAAATAGATCAACCAACCGCATCTAGAGCAGTAGGTACTGCAATTGGTCAAAATCCTATTGCTTACTTAATACCCTGTCATCGCGTTATTCAAACCACCGGACAAACAGGAGGATATCGTTGGAAACCTATCCGGAAAACTGTGATATTAGGTTGGGAATTTGCACAAAACGATAAGGAAATTAAACATGAAGCTATTTAATACCGCTGAACCAAATAAGAACTTATTACCAAAAGACGGTATAGTAAATTATTATGGAGTAATTTGTGAAGACAGCCCGCATTACTACAATAAATTGCTTCATGATATAGCCTGGAAAAATGATCAAGCTATAATCTTTGGTCGTCATATTGAAACTAAACGTAAGGTCGCTTGGTACGGTGATAAAAGGTTTGAATATAGCTATTCCAATATTCAAAAGGTCGCTCTGCCATGGACTAAGGAATTATTGGAGTTAAAAATGATGGTCGAAAAAGAATCAGGCGAGACCTTCAATTCCTGTCTTCTTAATTTGTATCATGATGGTTCAGAAGGGATGGCATGGCACAGTGATGGAGAAAAGGACCTAAAAAAACATGGCGCGATTGCCTCCCTGACCTTTGGATCTGAACGAAAGTTTTCATTTAAACATAAAGAATCCAAAGAGAAGATTGATATTATTTTGGAAAATGGCAGTTTGTTAATTATGAAAGGTGCTACTCAAGATCATTGGCTACATAGACTCCCTCCTACCAAATCTTCTCATGGACCAAGAATTAACTTGACTTTTAGAACCATCGAAAATGCTTAAATCCTGATTTTTATTGACTTCAATAAAAAATCTTATATTTGCATAAGCAAAATTCAAAACAGAATATATGTAATACCCAAATTCTTTCAGAAAACAATTAACAAAAGCTTTATCAAGCTTGGAGATGGTTTTACTCTTTATCGAAAGAATTTATGCTTATTATACAAAACGCAACATATATTCATCCCAACAAGGATATTTTATTTCAAGACCTTAATTTAGTTGTAAACAATCAAGAGAAATTAGCATTGATTGGAAACAATGGAACAGGTAAGTCTACGCTATTGAAAATTATTTCAGGACAACTAAGCTTGAGTTCTGGTATAGTTAACTGCGATACAATTCCTTATTACATCCCACAAATACTAGATCAATACAATGATTTGAGTATCGCATCAGCTTTAGGCATTGGTTCAAAATTAAGAGCATTCCAAGAGATTTTAGATGGTAAAATGACGGAAGAGAACCTTGAAACCCTCAACGATGATTGGGGAATTGAGGATCGTTGCCAAATAGCTCTTTCCAATTGGAAATTGGAAGGAATTGCTTTGGATCATAAAATAGGAGAATTAAGTGGAGGACAAAAAACCAAAGTCTTTCTGGCGGGGATCTCCATTCAGGAGCCTTCAATTATTTTAATGGATGAACCAAGTAACCATTTAGATCATGAATCCCGTGATTTACTCTATCAATTTATT
>Ga0233377_1000858_pt1 | contig 12400 bp, 9 predicted proteins | sample ElkDunMinimDraft_6_FD_191540 | JGI IMG/M metagenome (GOLD analysis project Ga0233377, IMG submission 191540) | Fecal eukaryotic communites from dung pellets of Tule Elk in California, USA - Elk Dung E36 | ecosystem: Host-associated > Mammals > Digestive system > Large intestine > Fecal | place...
GATCGCCTCTCGGTCGTCACCGTCATGATCGTCTTGCTCGGCTCGACCGCGGCCTTCCGCTCCGCGCTTGCCGGCCATGCGCTCCACGTCGCGATCGCGCTCGTCGCCGTCTGGGCGATCCTCCACGTGGTGCTGTCCCGCGGGCGCCCCGATGTCGATCCCGCTGCCCTGATGAGCATTCGCGCACACGATCTCGCGAAGCTGTTTCCCTCGTCGTTCATCGTGATGGGGCACACGCACGTCCCGACGACGAAGCCTCTCGACGACGAGACCGTCTACGTCAACCTCGGGTCGTGGGCGGAGGAAGAGCCCGACCCGACGGACGATCCGGCAAAGGTCTACCGCGCCGCGCGCACGCACCTCGTCGTCCACGCGAAGAGTGACCGGCACGAGGCCCACCTCTGCGAGTGGCGCTCGGGGGAGGGGCCGCACGCGATGACGTCGATCATCCGGCCCCTGCCCGACGAGACGCCGGCCGTGGGCGAGCGACGCGCAAGCTGAGCTCGATGTAAGCGATCGCATACTTCGGCGTCACGTAAGCGTACGCTGTCATCGCTCGGGACGCCCCGACAGCCGCGGCCGTTTCGCGCTTGAGCGCTGCTTGTAAGCGAACGCTGACTCTGCTCCAATTGTCAACGAACGCTGACTTGCCGCGACGCCGACGGCGCGCAGAGAGGCCACGATGATCGTCCGGACACCTGCCGACCTCGGCCTTCTCATCCGGACGCGGCGCCGGGAGCTCGGGCTCGATCAGCAGACGCTGGCCGCGCGCGTCGGCGTCAGCCGGCTCTGGATCATCGAGTTCGAGCGGGGGAAGCCGAGGGCGGAGATCGGGCTCGTCCTGCGGACGCTCGCGGCCCTCGATCTGCAGGTCGACGTCGCTGTTGCTGACCACCCGGGCGCCACGTCCGGTGTGCCCGCATCACCGGACATCGACGCAATCGTCGAGGCCGCCAGGAAGCGCCGATGACGAGCGCAACGAGGGCGACGACGGAGCTCCTCGTGCTGCTCGGTGACGAGGTCGTCGGCCGCCTGTCGATCGGCCGCGCCGGCAAGCTCGCGTTCACGTACGACGATCGCTGGCGCGCGCATCCGAACGCCTATCCGCTCTCGGTCTCGATGCCGCTCGCCGCGCGCGATCACACTGGCGGTGTCGTCTCCGCGTACCTGTGGGGGCTCCTTCCGGACAACGAGGTCATCCTCGATGCCTGGGCGAAGCGGTTCCAGGTGTCGCCGCGGAACCCGTTCGCTCTTCTCGCCAACGTCGGTGAAGACTGTCCGGGAGCGGTTCGTTTCATCGCGCCCGGTCGTCGCGAGGAGGCGATGCGCGAAGGTGCGGGCGCGATCGAATCGCTGACCGAGCACGCGATCGCCGACCGGCTGCGCGCGCTTCACGGGGATCCCTCCGCGTGGCGTGCCGCGACGGATTCGGGTCAGTTCAGCCTCGGTGGCGCGCAGCCGAAGACGGCGCTCTTCTTCGACGGCGAGCGCTGGGGCGTCCCCTCCGGCCGAGTGCCGACGACCCACATCCTGAAGCCCGGCGCTCCCCACCTCCAGGGGCATGCCGAGAACGAGCATTTCTGTCTCGCGCTCGCGGGCGAGCTTGGACTGCCCGTCGCCAGCTCTCGGATCGTCCACTTCGAAGATCAGGTGGCGATCGTCCTCGAACGTTACGATCGGCTCCGTCGGGACCGCGCGATCGTCCGCGTCCATCAGGAGGACTGCTGCCAGGCGCTGGGAACGCCGCCCGTCGACAAGTACGAGAACACCGGAGGCCCTGGAGCTCGAGAGATCGTCGATCTGTTGCGCGCTCGCTCGCGGAGCGCGGACGCTGACGTCCGGACGTTCATCGGCGCGCTCGCCTTCAACTGGATCATCGCCGGCACGGACGCCCACGCGAAGAACTACTCCGTCCTCATCGGCCGCGGGGGCGCGGTCCGCCTGGCGCCGCTCTACGACGTCGCGAGCTTCTTGCCTTACGCGCAACACGGCGTGAGGAAGCTGAAGCTTGCGATGAAGATCGGCGGCAAGTATCGGCTCCACGAGATCGGCGCGTACCAGTGGACGAAGCTGGCCCGTGAGCTCGGCCGTCACCCGGAGGAGCTCACGGGGTCGATCCTCGCGATGTGCCGTGCGCTGCCAGACCTTGCCGCGGACGTGGCGAAGGGAGCGCACGCCGAGGGGCTGTCCCATCCGGTCGTCTCCGCGCTCACCCATCAGATCCAGCTCCGAGCACGCGCGTGCGCCGCGGCGCTCGAATCAGAGGCCGACGGGACGACCTGAACGACCGCGCGAGCAAGCCGCAGCGAAGCATGTGCGTGCGCCGCTGGCGCGCTGGTTGCGTCGAAAATCGCATGCTCCGCAGCCGTTCAGCGGTCGGGCCCGCGGACCCGGCGAAGAAGTTTCGAGATGGCCCCCGCGCCTACCTCACGGCCGCCTTCGCGTGTTAGAACCGCGCCGCTTTCTTCCCCACGACGAAGTGGGGCTCATCCTAGATGTCCAAACTCCGGCGGTGCCGGACCGAGCGAGGATTCACCATGCCCACCCGCAAGAAGATCGGACTCATTGGCGCAGGCAACATCGGCGGCGAGCTCGCGCGTCTCTGCGCGAACAAGGAGCTCGGCGATGTCGTCCTCTTCGACATCCCCGCGAAGGAGAACTTCGCGAAGGGCAAGGCGCTCGACCTCGAGCAGAACAGCTCGGTCATCGGCTACGACTCGAGCATCACGGGCTCCGCGAAGTGGGAAGACCTGAAGGGCGCCGACGTCCTCATCGTCACCGCCGGCATCCCGCGCAAGCCGGGCCAGTCGCGCGACGACCTCGTCGCGGTGAACCTGCCGATCATCCGTGACGTCGCGAACAACGCGAAGAAGTACTGCCCCGACGCGTTCGTGATCGTGATCTCGAACCCGCTCGACGCGATGGTCTACGAGTACAAGCGCGTCACCGGCTGCGACAAGAGCAAGATCGTCGGCATGGCCGGCGTGCTCGACTCGGCGCGGTTCCAGCTGTTCCTCGCCCGCGAGGCCGGCGTGAGTATCAAGGACGTCCGCGCGATGGTCCTCGGCGGCCACGGCGACGACATGGTGCCGGTGCTCTCGATGACGACGATCAACGGCGTCCCGGCGACGACGCTCATCGCGAAGGACAAGCTCCAGTCGATCGTCGAGCGCACCCGCAAGGGCGGCGGCGAGATCGTCAACCTGATGGGCACGAGCGCGTACTACGCGCCGGCCTCGTCGGCGGTAGCGATGGCCGAGGCGTACCTCCTCGATCAGAAGCGCCTGCTCCCCTGCGCCGCGTACCTCGACGGCGAGTTCGGCTACAAGGACCTCTTCATGGGCGTGCCCGTCGTCGTCGGCGGCAAGGGCGTCGAGAAGATCATCGAGATCCCGCTCACCGAGGAAGAGAAGGGCATGCTCGCGAAGAGCGCGCAGAGCGTGCAGAGCGTCGTCGACGTCGTGAAGAAGAGCTGAGGAGGACAGAGGCCTCGGTCCTCGGTCCTCGGTCCTCGGTCCTCGGTCCTCGGTCCTCGGTCCTCGGTCCTCGGTCCTCAGGCGAGACAGCGAGATGGGCTGAGGACTGAGCGCGGCCCCTTCCGAGGGTTTGCGACTCGATGATGAGACCGGAGCGCGCGGTACAGCGGCTCCGGTCTCACTGTTTCTGGCGTTCGAGGATGGCGGAGGCGAGGACGAGCCGGGTGGCCCGAGCCACTCCTCGGCCCTTGCTCGGCCGCCGTTCAGGGATCGTCAGGGGAGATCGAGGCCACGCCGATCACTTCGGCGGCGGCGCTGCGATGAGCTCGAGATCCAGCCCTGCCGGGTACTGGAAGCTCGTGTTGTCGCCGAAGCCGAGGACCTGCACGCCGACGGGCTTCGCGGCGGTGAGCGTGTGCGCGCCGTCACGACCGGTCTTCGTCAGGTCGACGCGGTGAACGCCGAATCGTCCGTCGCCGACCGGCGTCCACGGGGCGGCGATCGGCGCGCCGTCGATCTGGACTTCCGCGTCCTCCGGCGCCGTGATGTCGGCGTAGAGCACGGGGTAGTCGTTCGGCGCGAGGAACACGTACTTCGTGCGGAACTGCTCGACCGCCGCGTAGTGGCTCTGATCGGGATCGCCGCGGTTGTCCATGCCTGACCAGTCGTAGTAGCGCGCTCCGAGGAGGAACGTCGCGACGCCGAACTCGTGGTTGCCGATCACGTCGAACGCCTCGAGCTCACCGAGGACGTCGCAATCGGCGACCTGACCGGCCTCGAGGGTGTCGGGGCAGCTCGGCGGCTTCGTCGGGCTGTACTTGAGAGTCGTGCCGTCCTGGTTGCCGTAGAGGCGGACGTGGTGGCTCACCGGCGTTCCGTTCGGGCCCGTCGGAGGCGTGACGACGTAGTGCCTTCCGAGCGTCTCGGCCGGCAGCACGGTCTCCTCGATGTGGTCGCACGCCTGCTTGTCCGACGGGATGCTGATGCAGGGGACGCTCGAGATGACCTGCACCGGCTTGTTCGCCTGGACGAGCGAGCCGCTGAAGTCGAACTCCTGACCCCGCTCGTTCACGAGCTGGGCGACGTCGCCGGCCTTTGCGAGCCGGATCGTCATCGACTGGCCGCCCTCGGTCGCCGGCACATGCTGCCCGCTCACGGACGCGAGGACCTTGGCGGTCTTCGAGAGTGAGACCCTGACGGTCGTGTCCGGCGCCGTCGCGGTGATCGAGAGCACCGTCCCGACGATCCCCGGCGCTCCGGGCCACGGCGCCGCCGATGCGCCGCGGAAGCCCATCACGCGATACGTGTTCGTCATCGCGGTGCTCGGGATGAGCAGCGACGCGTCGTTCGAGTATGAGAAGCACCCGATCGGGCGCTTGTCGCAGTTGATCGCCGTGCCCGGGCAGCTCGACCAGTCCTTCGGCTCGCCGTTCGGCCCTTCGCCGCCCTCACCTTTGTACTGGAGCGCGTTGAACTGGTAGACGATGACCGGCGACGTGCTGACCAGGTGATATGCGCCCTCGCCGACGATCGCAGACTCGCCGAGCATCGGTGGTCGACCGCACGCGTCGGAGTCGCCGCCCTTCAGCGCCGGGACCCACGGGAGGTAGATCTTGCGGAGCTCGCCGGTCGGCACGATCGTCTGCTTGTTCGTACCGTTCGGTCCGGTGACGGTCACCGTCGCGTCGCGGACGCCGGTGTTCGCGACGACGACCGCGTAGTCGAAGATCGACCACACCGCATTCGGCGTGATCGTGGGCCAGTAGTCGCAGCCGACGTACGACTTGGAGAGCTTCGCCGTCTCGCAGTCGACCGGATCGCGGGGATCCTCGGCCTGCTCTCCGAGACTGCCGTTGCCTGCGCCTGGAGGGGCGAAGGGAGAGTTGCCGTTGATGCTCGAGTCGAAGCCATCGCGATCCGAACCGCACGAAGCGATGAGCGAGATCGCGAGAGCTCCTCCGCAGCTGAGAAATACTGCTCTGCGCATTCGCGGGCTTCTACCAATCGCATCGAAGCTGACCAACGCGGGCATCTTTGGAGACGCAAGAATTCGCACATGGACACATCCGTCACGAGTGACGGATGCGTCTGGTTCGAGCGCATGAGCCCTGTGATAGCGTCGTCGCATGAGGGGCCTTCACGTGCTGTTCGCGCTCTACGTCCTCGCCGTCCTTGCCTTCGTCACGAGCTGCACGCAGCCGCAGCAGCCGGCGCTCGAGGTCACGCCCGCGACGTCCACCCTCGTCAGCTTGCAGTCCGCGCAGCTGACGGTCACCCGACGGTTTCCCGGCGGCGGTCCGGTCGAACAGGTGACGAACCAGGTGACGTACACGTCATCGGACCGGAACGTCGCGACGGTCGACAGCGCAGGTCTCGTGACCGCCGGCGACGACGCAGGGACCGTGGTGATCCGCGCCTACGACGCGGCGAACGACGCCGTCGGTACGGCGACCTTCACCGTCACGTCACCGCGCATCGAGTCGATCGACATCGTGCCGTCGCCCGCGGTCGTGCTCCGACCGGGAACGAGCCTCCAGCTCACGGCAAACGCTCGGATGAACGACGGGACGACACGCGACGTCACGACTCAGGTGCTCTGGGGATCGTCGAACGTCGCAGTGGCGACGCTCGACGTCATGCCACCGGACATCCTCGTGCCGCCGAACGTCGGCGTCGTCACGGCGGTGTCGAACGGCGAGACGACGATCACGGCGACGGACTCGGCGACGCGCGTGCAGGGACGCACGATCGTCTTCGTCAGCGGTGACGCTCCTCAGCTCAGGGCGATCGTCGTCAGTCCGAACCCGGCCACGATGGCGGTCGGGCAAACGGCACAGCTCACCGCGCGCGGGGTGCACGACGACGGCTCGACGAAGGACATCACGACAACGGTGACGTGGTCGTCGAGCAACGAGGCCGTCCTTACCGTCGCTGCCGGGGGACTCGCGACGAGCGTGGCCGCGGGCAAGGCGACGATCACGGCCGCTGCGCCGGATCCCGCGGCGCCCGGGACGAGCATGAAGGGCTCTGCAGCGATCGAAGTCCAGTGACGCTTTTCTGGCGCGCGGCGGGTGACGGCGAGCCGCCGATGTGTGGTAGCGTCCGGGCCCCGCTCGTTCTGTAACGCCCCACGCAGACGTGGGGTTTTTCAACCTCAGAGGTCCGCGTGAAGATCCACGAGTACCAAGGCAAACAGGTCTTCGCCAAGTACGGCGTCCCCGTTCCCAAGGGCTACCCCGCGTTCACCGTCGACGAGGCCGAGGCCGCTGCGAAGCGCCTCGTCGCCGAGACCGGCAACCAGCTCGTCGTCGTCAAGGCTCAGATCCACGCGGGCGGGCGTGGAAAGGGAGGCGGCGTCAAGGTCGCGAAGGGCGGCGCTGCGGAAGCTCGTCAGCTCGCCGAGAAGATCCTCGGCATGCAGCTCGTGACGCACCAGACCGGACCGGAAGGCCAGAAGGTCCGCCGCCTGTACATCGAGCAGGGGCTCGAGATGGCGCAGGAGCTCTATCTCGGAGCCGTCATCGACCGCGACAAGCGCCGCGTCGCCTTCATGGCGTCGACCGAAGGTGGCATGGAGATCGAGAAGGTCGCAGAGGAGACGCCGGAGAAGATCCTCACGGTGCACGTCGACCCGGTGACGGGCCTCATGCCGTACCAGTCGCGACAGCTCGCGTTCGGGCTCGGCCTCATGAAGTACGGCAAGGAGACGGTCGCGAAGTTCGTCCGCCTGATGTCGAGCCTCTACCGCTGCGTCATGGAGGAGGACTGCTCGCTCGTCGAGATCAACCCGCTCGCCGTCCTCAAGAACGGCGACGTCATCGCGCTCGACTCGAAGATCAACTTCGACGACAACGCCGAGTTCCGTCACAAGGCCTGGGCCGAGCTCCAGGACAAGGACGAGGAAGACCCGGTCGAGCTCGAGGCGAAGGACGCGGGGCTCAACTACGTCTCGCTCGACGGCAACGTCGGCTGCCTCGTCAACGGCGCCGGCCTCGCGATGGCGACGATGGACATCATCAAGCACGCCGGCGAAAAGCACGGCGTTGCGCCTGCTAACTTCCTCGACGTCGGCGGCGGCGCCACGCAGGAGCAGGTCACCAAGGCCTTCAGCATGATCCTGAAGAGCCCCAAGGTGAAGGCGATCTTCGTCAACATCTTCGGCGGCATCATGAAGTGCGACGTCATCGCGAACGGCGTCGTCGCGGCGGCGAAGGAGCTGGGCCTCAAGGTGCCGCTCGTCGTCCGTCTCGAGGGCACGAACGTCGAGCTCGGTCGCAAGATCCTGAACGAGAGCGGCCTCGCCATCCAGGCCGCGAGCACCATGGCCGACGGCGCGCAGAAGATCGTCGACGCGGTCAGCAAAGGAGCAGGCAAGTGAGCATCCTCGTCGGTAAGGACACCAAGCTGATCGTCCAGGGCATCACCGGCGGCGCGGGCTCGTTCCACGCCAAGCAGATGATCGAGTACGGCACGCAGGTCGTCGGCGGGGTCACCCCGACGCGCGGCGGCGAGAAGTTCGAAGGCAAGGTCCCCGTCTTCGACACCGTCGAGCAGGCCGTGAAGGCGACCGGCGCCAACGCGACCGTGATCTTCGTCCCGCCGCCCGGCGCGGCGGACGCGATCCTCGAGGCGTTCGACGCGGGCGTCGAGCTCGTCGTCTGCATCACCGAGGGCATCCCCGTCGTCGACATGCTCGGCGTGCGGCGCGTGCTCGAGGCGGCGCAGGCCGACGCGCGCGCGAACGGGAAGAAGATCCCGCGCCTCATCGGACCGAACTGCCCCGGCGTCATCACGCCGGACGCGTGCAAGATCGGGATCATGCCGGGCCACATCCACAAGAAGGGCAACATCGGCGTCGTCTCGCGCTCCGGCACGCTGACGTACGAGGCGGTCGGTCAGCTGACGGCGCTCGGCATCGGCCAGTCGACCTGCGTCGGCATCGGCGGCGACCCGGTCAACGGCATGGACTTCGTCGACGTGCTGGAGCTGTTCCAGAACGATCCCGACACGCACGGCGTCATCATGATCGGCGAGATCGGCGGCGGCGCGGAGGAGCGCGGCGCCGAGTTCATCAAGGCCAAGATGACGAAGCCCGTCGCGGCGTTCATCGCGGGCACGACGGCGCCCCCCGGCAAGCGCATGGGCCACGCCGGCGCGATCATCTCGGGCGGCAAGGGCACGGCGTCCGCGAAGATCGCCGCGCTCGAGGCCGCGGGCGCGAAGGTCGCTCCGACGCCGAGCGACATGGCGAGCACGCTGAAGTCGATGATGAGCTGAGCTCGTCTTCTTCCGAAACGCGAAGAAGCGCCGGACCCTCCGTTGACGCGGAGCCCGGCGCTTCGTCATTTCAGGCGTGCAGGGCGCGTCCCTTGGAAGGGGAGCTCCACTGCCCGAGACGGCGCGAATCGCTCTCGGGGCGCGTCCTCGTCACTGCGCCGACGACCGGCGGCGGCGCGCGACGAGCGCTCCGACGCCGAGCACTCCGGCGGCGAGAATGCCGCTGTTCGAGACGTTGCCTGTGGCCGCGGTGCAGCCCTGCCCGATGCCGTAGGAGACGTGATAGTCGAGCGTCAGCTCGCCTTCGGCCGATGGCTCCAGGCCCGCCACGGGGCTTGCCACCACGGTAGGGTCGCCGCCGGCAGCAGGGATTGACAGGAGCCGGCTCCCTACGAGGAAACTACCTTCTTCACTCCCGCCGGTCGCGAGGGATGCCACATCGCGCTGGCCATAGGTGATGACAGTGCCGCCGGCCGCCCAGCGCGGGCCGGTCCCGTACTCGCCGGGGCCGAGAGAGCCGGGCACACGGGTCGGCGGCCGAGAACCGTCGACCGGCACCGTCGCGAGGTACGTCACGTTGTCGGTAGGGTCGCCGGTATCCAACCCGAGTCCCACGCCCGCAAAGAACGCGACCGTCGACTTGTCCGGGGAGAGGCCGAAGTCGCGCGCGATCCCCCGCTGCGCGTTGTTCGTGAGGTTCCGGGCGATCTCACACGCCTTCGTCGACGCGTTCGCGCGGTACACGAGCAGATCCATCGGGGGGACCTGCTCCTCGTCGCTGCCGAGCTCACCGCGACGAGCCGCCGCGACGATCGTGCCGTCTGGCAGGAAGTCGAAGTGGGTGAGCCCGGACCCGGTGCAACGCATCGCGAGCTCGGCGGTCGCTCCGGGCTTGTCTTCGACGACCCAGAGCTCCCACGCCGAGCGGTCGAGCGTCGCCGCGTTCTCGCCGACGAACGATATCCAGCCAATGTGCGTCGCGTCCTTCCAGCGCGGCGGGATCGGACCGAGCATGGAGAAGACCTCCCCGCCCATGCCGAGGGGCGTGCTCGCGTCCGGATCGAGCCGGCCGTCACCGCCGCTCACGGTTGGCGATAGATCGCGCTGGTTGGCTCCGTCGAAGCCGATCGTGGACAGACGCCCTCGGCCGTCGACCTCCTTCATGTACGCGATGCGAGTACCGTCCGGCGAAAACCGCGCGTTGTGGATCATCTTGGGAGGCGTCGCCGGGCCCCGCGGCATTTCCGCGTCCACCGACGCCGCCTCCAGAACCTTCGCCTCTGGCGATCCGCACTCCGAGGTCGACGTCGCGACCGTGAGATGCGAGCTCACCTTGAACACCGCGTCGGAGATGGGCTCCAGCTGAAAGCCCGTGAACGCCACGCGTGAGGGGGTCCCGGGCGGTCCCTCCCACGTGTCGCCGCTCGCCGCGCCCGAACGGGTGCCGAGGAACCAAACCGGGCGCGTGAGGTCGTCGGCCTCGGCGCTCGTAGGGGCCGTGACCGGACAATCGACCGCGCGAGCCGCCGTTCCATACGCGCCTGCGACGACCGTGCTCGACGTAAATGTCATGGCACCTTCCCCGGTCGGATCGCCGGTCGCGTGCACATCGCGAGCGAACACCGGCGCGTCGATTGCCTCGATGATGACGAGGACGGACGCGGCGGCGCCGTCCGCGTTCTCGCCGCTCAGCTGGAGCGTGTAGAGACCGAGGCGATCCGGCTTGATGGACGGCGAAGCCGTGGCCGCATCCTGGATGGCGGAGGTCGTGATCGCGCTCTCGGATGGGGCGGCGACAACGGTCCAGGTGTGCTTGGAGGTGATCTCCGCGGCGACCGCCGGACCGTCGATCTTCGCGGTCTGTCCGAGATAGAGCTTCGCGCGGGAGGTCGACACGGTGAGCGTCGGGCCGGTCGGCGTCGGCCCGGCGTCGGGCAGGGGCGCGGGCTGCGGGCCACCCTGATTGTCGTCGTCACCTCCGCAGCCGGCGAGCTGCGCTCCGAGAGCGATCGACGTGGCGAACGCGGCGAATGTGGCGAACGTGGTCATGGAGGTTCTGAAGGCGCGCATACAGGTTCCTCGCGGAAATGGTGGTGTTGCCGGATTAGGGTATTTCGCTAAATCATTATCCGTACCATCACTCAATGACACGGCGCTTCATGGTCTCCCGCGCGAGGATCGGGCCGGTAGGCAAGCTCCTGGATACATCGATCGCACTTCTGGAGCGTCGGCAGGACAGGCGTCAGCGCCCGACAACACCGACCCGATGGAGCAACGCGCGTCGACCTTCGGTCCCTCCGTCGTCGACGAGCACACCCACCGAGGAGCTCCTCGACATCCTCGACGGCGAACGCTCCGCTGACGATGAACGGCACGCTGGAGTGCTTCGGCTCCGACCAGCCTGGCCGACGAGCGTGATACGCTCGGCGAGGTGGCTCGCCGCTTCGGTCTCTGGTCGATCGTGACGCTCGCCTTCGTCGCCTTCGTGCCGGCGTGCGACCCGCTCTTCGGGGGCGACTTCGGGCACGACTCCGAAGCTGCGATGGCGCGCATGAAGAAGATTCCCGACCTCTTCGCTCCGGGCGAGCTGAAGGTGGAGGCTGTCTGGGAGCCGGGCGACGGGATCACCCATATGCGCTTCATGTTCGCGGCCGAGAGCCCGAGCTGCACGGAGCCGATGATGGCGAAGATCTGCGCCGAGACCGGGAGCATCCGCAAGGCGACCGGAGCGAAGGTCGAGGCCTGGTGCCATGGCTCACCGGCGCAGCGCGACGTCGAGGTCTGCATCGACGGCCGCCGCCGCCCGACCTTCGTGCGGTAGATCCTCGTTGCATGGCGTACTCGGCTGTCGGCGACGGTCCTGGAGGGTCTCCGGGCGCGGAGCGTCTCCGGTCCCGGAGCGTCTCCGGACGGGGACCATCAACGGGCCGGGAGCGGCGACGTACCACCACGGGAAAGCGGATCCGCTCGTCCAGCCGCGCCGCGAAGCGCCCGTCGATGAGCGCCGCTTGCATACGCCGCTCGCCATCGCCCGCTCCACGGACGCACCGGTAGCGTTCGGCGTGGCCGTCGTCGCGTCAGGACGACGACGTGATCGTCTCGAGGTCGTAGACGAGCTCCGAGAACACGAGCGGCGGGAGACCGCCGCGTCGCCCTCAGGAAGAGGGACATCCGCGAGCGGAGGATGGATGCCCCGACCTCAACGGTCCGTCGGTTCGAAGCTTCGCCGGTACTGCAGCGGCGTTGAACCGAGGACCTTTCGGAAGTCGGTGATGAAGTGCTGCTGGCTGCTGTATCCGAGGTCGTACGCGAGCGCCGCCCAGTTTGGTTCGCGCTCGGACCGGACCCGCTCGGCAGCGGCCAGAAGCTTGCGCCGCTGCAGAAACCACTTGAGCCCGACCCCCACGTATTCGCGAAAGAGCTGCTGCAGCCAGCGCTCGCTGCGCCCGACGCATTTGCTCACCGCGTGCACGGTCCCTAGCGCATCGTCGGCTTCGATCGCGGCGATGATCCGATTGACCTGTTCGACCGCAGGATCCGGCTCGGGCCGCAATGCCTCGAGGCGTCGGAATAGCAGCCCAGTCGCTGCCTCGTCGTCTTGCTCCAGGATCTCGGCGGCCGCGGTCTCATCGAAGGTCGGGAAGAGC
>Ga0233377_1000859_pt1 | contig 12399 bp, 8 predicted proteins | sample ElkDunMinimDraft_6_FD_191540 | JGI IMG/M metagenome (GOLD analysis project Ga0233377, IMG submission 191540) | Fecal eukaryotic communites from dung pellets of Tule Elk in California, USA - Elk Dung E36 | ecosystem: Host-associated > Mammals > Digestive system > Large intestine > Fecal | place...
GATCTCCAGCACCAGCGCCGACTTCCGGCGCGCTGTCCAACGCTTGATCTCTTCTTCCATCACTTGGCTCATCGTGCTCTCCGTCAAAAGGTAGCACCTGAGCAGGAAATCACTGGGTCATTACAGGCGCGCGGTAGATCTTTCTGTTAAGCAGAGGCACGCCCTGATCAGCAAGGCGGCGTACCCGGCGGTCGACTTCGATCTCCTGAAGTCCTGCTAGGTCTGGCGCGCGCTGGAGCACTCGAGTGCACGGCCAACCTTCGAACTTGTAACTCGCTGACTAGAATCCTGCGGCATAAGGTCAGCTCGCTCGTACATCTGACGGCGGAGGCCTGTGCCCGGTCACACGATCGTGTGGCCGGCCACCTCCACCCAGGACGTACAGTGAAACTTAGCTCACACCTTAAGCCGGCACGCGCCGCGTTGGCATTGCCATCGGATTTTGTCAGATTTCCTGAGCGCTGCTCGCGGCGTCAGTTGTTGGCGCAAGCCATTGTTCTGTCAGCACTTACTCGTGATGAAGTGCAGCCCGTGGCCGGTGCTGGTTTAGTGCTGTCCTCAGCATCAACCTCCACCATGGCTTTGGGGGCCCTCCCATCGACAAAGACATATACCAACCCGGTAGATAACCCTTCTAGTGAGCCATGGATCAGGCTGCAGGTAACCGACAACACCAGCACATTGCGACAAGTCCTGTTCCACAGTGATGCCTACCTCTACAACGCCAGCTTCCTCCGATCCCGTAACTTGTATCTTGACTCCCGGCACCTCAGGGCCACAACTACGAGTTGGGAGGACATGCCATGGCTCACCCGATACCTCGTGGTGGCGAGTGCCCTGCACAGTGACTGTAGCTGGGCAGTCTCAGTCAACTTCGCCTCAGGCATGCTGAAGCGGTTGGATTACTGCCCAGATCCGCTCCGCCACCTTCGCAACCAGCTCTCAGCTGTGGCCAAGCACGGAGACCTGTTTCTTGCCCTTGAGCGAACGGAGGAGAATCGGCTACATGCACATGGGATCATGCGCAGTGAAGCAGACCTCCCGCAGATCAGGCGGATGCTCCGGGTTTTGGGGGGGCATTCGTGCGACAGGCAGTGGAAGAACGGCTACCAAGTCAAGGTCGTGCCCCTGCGCGATGCCTTGGGCTGGTCGCAGTACATGTTCAAGTCCTTGCTGCATTTGCCGGCGCCAGAGTTCGGTCGACATGTATATGTCTCTCGGGAGGCCAAACGTCTCGCTCGCGCGCACGTCGGGGCATTGCGACAGCGCGCGGACCAGAAGTTCGGCTCACGCCCCGTCAGGAGGAGCCGACTCGCGTGCTCACATGTTGGGCGCGGGACAGCGTCGTGCCTGGCTCCGCCGATTGCTGTCTGAGACGCTTCCGCGTGACGACACTGTCCACCCACAGGGTCAGATTGGTTCGCGCCAGGGGCTGTACGACTGCGCCTGGCGTCGTCTCTCAGACGGCGAAAGCTCCGGTCTTCGAGGCAGCGCGCAGTGCCTGGATGATCTTGAACTCCCTATGGGTAATCAGCATTGCCGGCGAGATCTCGGCCAGCACCTTGTAGAGGCCTGGGTCATACGCCTCGATGCAATGACCCAGAAGCTCCCGCGGATCGACCCCGAGTGCCCTGGACAACGCCGGGACTCGACAGAGGGGAATCTTGGTCTGGTTCTTCTTGAGCATGGTCATCATGTTCGCGGTGGCGAAACCACATTCCTTCGCGATCATCGCCTGCGTTTTGCCGGACCGCTTGATCAAAGTGGCAAGGTAGTCGGCAACGTCCTGGCTGGTTTTCATTATTAACCCATTGAAATTGTTGATGTATCTTATTTTAGATTGGCGTTTCAATGTTTGTCGCAGGTTGTGCAGGGCCGGGTAGAACCAGATGACATGCAGCGCCCAAGCATGCAATGAGAAGGGCGTAACGCATGGAAACATCATGGAAACCGCATGAGCTATGAGCCCGTACGCAATAGCTCCGAACGCGGATGTTTCTGTAAGGGCAAAGAACGCACGCGTCACAGCTGCCCAGCCACTGGAGGAGATGCGCCAGCTTCAACCCATATGCAAATCCCCAGGCTCCGGCGGCCTGCTCCTTAGACCAAGGCGAAGTTCAAGCCTGCCGGAGCAAACTCAGTGAAATCGGTGGGGGCCGTGGGCGGTCGCTGTCGTCGGACTACAGAGGCGCACTCTTGGCAGGTAGGGGGGGCGGCTAGTCAACCTTCCAAGCCGCTGGCCCCGATTTTCCTGCCCTTTTGAGATGAAGTCCTAGGAAGGCGGGCGCCATCCTCATCCCATTGCGCCGAAGTCGAAGTGCTTCCGGTCTGACCTTATAGCGGGGCGCCCAGGCGATCACCGTCTCCCTGACCAGAACGACCAGTGGGGTGAGCACATGGTCCTCGCGGGAAGTCTGGATAATCGCCCACATGCCCGAGAAGATCAGCTCCGAAACCAGGTCCCGGATGATGTCCGGTATCCGGGCAACCAACACGAAGCCCGAGCGCCTCGTGCGCTCTGGCCTTCACGCTTTGGGCTTCCGTTTTGTCCTGCACCGTCGGGGACTGCCGGGGAGCCCGGATCTCGTCCTGCCCAAATGGAGCACGGCCGTATTTGTTCACGGTTGTTTTTGGCATGGCCATGCGGGGTGCCGTTACTACCGCATCCCCAAGACCCGGACCGGATTCTGGACGGAGAAGATCGCCGGCAACATCCGGCGAGACGCGGCAGCTATTGAGGCACTACGGGCTTGCGGCTGGCGGGTAGCTGTGGTCTGGGAGTGCGCCCTGCGTCGGGATCCGCGTCAAGCGATCGCAGATCTGGCGCAATTCATTGACTCGGACGAGGAGTCGACCGAGATCGGGCAGCCAGCGTGATCAGCTCAGCACGTCGCTCAACACGCTGGCCACTCGGTGGCCAAGCCATGGGGGCACCGCGTTCCCAACCTGTCTACGCTGCGCTCCGGCCGGGCCCTCGAAGAAAAAGTTGTCCGGGAAAGTCTGGAGCCTTGCTGCCTCACGCACAGTGAGGCTGCGCATCTGCGTCGGGTCCGGGTGGATAAAGTAATGCCCGTCCTTCGCTAGGTGGCTCGTGATGGTGGAGGAGGGCGCCTCGCTGCGCTGCACCTTGAATCGGTCGACGAAGCCCTTGGCGCTGGCCCAACTGCGATGCTTCGGATGGAGGTCTGCCGGAAACTCCTGAGCGCCACGCGGTGAGCGATCGTGCACCTGTGCGAACGCTGCTGCATACGCGTAACGCAACAGGTCCTGCGTCATGTGCGGCCGCGTCTCGTGGTGGATTGTGCCATCGACCTTGGGATCGCGCATGAGTGCATGGAGATGCCTGGGATAGCGGGGCGCTTCAAACCATTCCATCCACTGCCCGCCGGTACCGAGATCCAGTCCATCCCGTACCTGGGGTACCAGAGATCTCAGATGCTTGGCCGTGGCCGCGTCCACATCCTTGGCGTAGTCACTGCACTGGGCAAGGCAGCGTGCCGCAAAGCTCTGCCACGAGTCGATCTTCTCGGTGGTCGAACTGCTACGGAGCTCAGGAACCCCACGCAGCATTTGCGAGAGGTGTACCGGCTCGTGATCATCTGCGAGGGGCGTGATGCTCGGGACGTCGCTGCGGACGCCGATCAGGATCACGCGGTGCCGGGTCTGTGGAAGGCCGAGGCGCTCGCCGCGAACGATGAAGTCCTTGGGTTGCCACCCTGAGCCTGTCGGCTTAACGAGCGGTTCGATGCGGTAGCGGGGGCCGTTCGGGCCACCCGGAAGGTGGAGCTGTTCGAAAATGGCCTTGAAGATGTGGGCGCCGCCAACCTGGGAAGACAGCATCCCCTTGACGTTCTCCAGGACAAACGCCGCGGGCTTGTGCCTCGCCAGAATGTGGAGGTAGTGCTGATAGAGGAAGTGGCGCCCGTCCTTCTCGGGCACATAGTCCGCAATACCGCGATTGCGGGCACGGCCAACGAGCGAGAACGCCTGGCAGGGCGGGCCGCCGACGAGTACCCAGGGGAGTTGACAACGCTCTGCATCCGCCGCAATTGCGGCAATCCGTTCGTCAAGGTATCTGTCGTGGTCGATCCGCCCGAGTTCCAGCTGGCAGGCACGGTGCCCAGCCGCGTCCCAGAGCCTCTTGGTGTCATCCGTCCATGGGGCGTTGCGCTCACCGCGGAGATATTGGTAGTAGCTTCGCGGGGCTTCACCGCTCGGGAAGCTGCGGAAGAAGGCGCGGGTGCGTAGGGTCTGGACGGCGTGGCGATCCATCTCCGCCGAGAGGGCCACATGGAACCGATTGTCCCCTCCCAGCGCCTCAAAGCCCTCTCCGAGCCCGCCAGCGCCCGCGAAAATGTCGACCACGGGGATGGAGGCTTTGGACATCGAGGGGCAGGTGCGGTCAGCGAGGGGGGGCGCCAGGATCGCAGGCGCGCCCATGACTGTCAAAGATTTCCATCTCAGGCCACGAGATTGGCTCGGGCCATGCTGAGCAGATATTGTGAAACGGGGTGCGGGCTGGGGACCTCCGCAGGGGGCTCGCAGCCGCAGCGCGGGGGCGCCAAGGGGACAGGGGATGACGGAAGAAGATTCAAGGTTCAGGACGCTGAGGCCTAGCGCCGCGCGCTTGATGGAGTCCATGCGGGACATCGGCTACTCCTTTGAGAGCGCACTCGCAGACATCGTCGACAACAGCATCTCGGCCGAGGCGACGCGGATCGAGATCGTCAACGATGTCGAACCGGTTGCGGGGCCATATCTGGGAGTTCTCGACAACGGCCGGGGCATGGCTCCGGAAGAGCTCACCCAAGCGATGCAGCATGGGAGCCGAAGTCCCCGTGAGGTTCGAGACGCGGGTGATCTGGGGCGATTTGGCTTAGGTTTGAAGACTGCATCCTTCTCGCAATGTCGGCGGCTTACGGTCGTTTCGCGGAAGGGCGGAGAGCTCGCTGCGCGGTGCTGGGACCTGGATCTGGTCGTCGAGAAGGACGAATGGATCCTCCGTCTCCTCGACGAGCACGAGATTTCCCGGCTTCCCCTGGTGGACCGGATCGGTGCCAATGGCACGCTGGTTCTCTGGCAGAAGCTCGATCGCCTGGATGCGCTGAGCGACGATGCGGACGAGATCTATGCTGCGCTCAACCAGATGTTCAGCAGCGCCCGCGCTCACCTTGCACTGACGTTCCATCGTTTCATTGCGCCAGATCCCGGCGATCCGCCTGCCGAGGTCGCCATTCTCATCAATGGAGCAACTGTCGAACCCGTCGACCCTTTCGCCACGCGCATGACTCCCCATTCAGATGCCCATGAGGTCGAGACCCTGTGCATCGGAACTGGAAAGATCATCGTCCAAGGCTTCACCCTGCCGCATCATCAGCGGCTGACAACCGACCAGCTCGAGGCAATGGAACTCGGATCCAGCCTCATCGAGACGCAGGGCCTTTATATCTACCGTGCCAGAAGGTTGGTGTCTGGCGGCTCTTGGCTGGGCATGGCACGACGCGCCGAGCTCACGAAGCTGCTGCGGGTGCGGGTTGACGTCCCGACTGCGCTCGACTCGGAGTGGAGCATTGATGTCCGGAAATCGCGGATGCGAGTTCCTGCGATTGTAAGGACCCGCCTGCGACCACTGGTCGAACGCATGACGGAGTCTGCCCGCCGTCCGTATACCTACCGAGGCACGCGGCAGGCGGCCACATCGGGTCTGTCGCTTTGGCAGCGAGTGGAAGATCGCGGGAAGCTGCGCTACGAGATCCGCAGGGACCATCCGATCATCGAGGATCTCCGGCGCGCCGCCGGCGCCCGGGGAGGGATGGATGCGGTCCTGCTGGCCATCGAGGCGACCCTTCCGCTCGAGACGCTGTTCTCGGACATCGCTGCCACCCCAAAGGGCGTGCGGCAGGGCGACGTCGATACCGAGGCGCTCAGGCAAATGCTCGCAGCGTTTGTCGAGGCCATGGCCCCGGGAAGGGACACCCTGCCAGTCGCCATAGCGGAGAAGATCCTGGCGACGCCCGTGTTCGCAGGCCAGCCACACGCACGCACACTGCTTTCAGGCCTGCGTCGAATTCAGGAATGAGGATTTCCGGATGACGCATCAACAACTTCTTGGCCTGGCGCGCATGGCCATGGCCCAGCGTGCGGCCCAGACGCCCGCACAGATCCTGGAGGTCGTTCGCGACCTCGCGGCGCTTCCATTCCTCAATCCCGCGCCAACCGAAGAGGACATCGTCGGGGCTGCGAGACAGCTGGAACGGGAGTTCGAGGTTGTGCTTGGCCCGGCCCATACCATTCAAGCGAGTGGACACAAGCCGTGGCTTCGCAGCCGGGCACATGAGATCAGCTTCCGGTATTGGCAGCGTTACCGTAGCTACCTGATTGCGGGAGGCATGTCCGAGCACGTCGTCAATGCGGTCGCCAGTGTCACCGACACGATCGTCGATCTCGCAGGAGACCCGGCGGTCGAAGGAAAGTGGTCTCGACGCGGGCTGGTGGTCGGGCATGTTCAGAGCGGCAAGACGGCCAACTATCTCGGGGTGATCAACAAGGCTGCTGACGTCGGTTATCGGCTCATCATCCTGATCGCAGGTGTCCACAACAATCTTCGCTCCCAGACCCAAGAGCGCGTAGACCACGGCTTCGTCGGCCGGGACAGCGACCAGATCCTCAGCCGCCAGACCAATGTCGATCGGGTGGGAGTGGGCGAACTAAATCCAGCCTTTACTGCCACGGCCTACACTAGCCGGGCCCACGATTTCAGCCGTGTCAAGGCAGAGAGCCTCGGAAATCCTTTGCAGAACAGCGCAGAACCGGTCATCTTGGTTGTAAAGAAGAACCCGTCGATCCTCAACAATGTGATCGACTGGATCAGGGGCACCAGCGCGTCGCACGGCGGGCTCACCCTTCCAATGCTCGTGATCGACGATGAGGCCGACAATGCCTCCGTCGACACCTCGAAGGATCCCGATGTGCCGCGGACGATCAATCGGCTGATCCGCGAGTTGCTGAGCCTTTCGACCCGGAACGCCTACATTGGGTACACGGCAACTCCGTTTGCCAACATCTTCATCGATCCGGACTCCGAGAACTCGGATCAGGGCAAGGATCTTTTCCCGCGAGATTTCATCGTCGGTCTCGATGCGCCCTCCAACTATGTGGGTGCCAATGAGTTTTTCTTATCCGACGATGCAGATACCCTGACAGTCGACCTGACGGAAACGGAGGAATGGCTGCCGGTCAAGCACAAGATCGATTGGCCCCTCGATGGTCTGCATCCAAGCCTCGTCGAAGCCATCGATTGCTTCGTGCTATCCAAGGCCATCCGGATCCTGCGTGGACAGGGAAACCGGCATCATTCGATGCTGGTGAACGTCTCGCGATTCACGCGGGTACAGGGCGAGGTCGCCAAGGAAATCTCGCAGCATCTTGTTGGTCTGCAGTCCGCTGTTCAGAACCGGCATGCGATGCCCGTAGAGGCAGCACTCGGCGATCCGACAATGCGTTCGCTTCATGACGCGTGGAAGAAGCACTATGCCGGGGGCGACGAAACATGGGAAGCCATTCAAGCCCAGCTTCACCAAGCCGCAGCCGGGATGTCTGTCGTGCAGATCAACGCATCGAAGGCGGCCGGAAAGCTGGACTACCGTGCGCATGTCGAAACCGGATTGAACGTCATTGCTGTAGGCGGAAACTCGCTGTCGCGTGGCTTTACCCTGGAAGGACTGACCGTCAGCTACTTCCTTCGCAACACGCAGATGTATGACACGCTCCTGCAGATGGGGCGCTGGTTCGGATACCGGGACGGCTTCAAGGATTTGTGCCGGCTCTTCCTCCGTCCCGAGGCAAGCGACTGGTATGGGTTCATCGCCGACGCGACCGAAGAGCTACGCGACGAAATCAAGCGAATGGAGCTCCATGGTCTGACCCCCATGGACTTCGGGCTTGCCGTGCGCAGCCACCCCGGAACATTGATGGTTACGGCGCGCGACAAGATGCGCAACACGGAGCAGGTGGTCCGTGAGGTCGGCCTTGCCGGAAAGCTCGTGGAGACGTCCGTCCTCGTCGACTCGGAAACGGCTCGGGAACGCAACATCGATGCGGTCAGGACGATCGTTGACACAGTGCTGAAGGCGCACGGAAAGCCCGAGGCGGTGGATCCCGAGGGCGCGCTTTCGAGCCATCTCTTCCGGAAGGTGAGGGCAGATGCTGTCCTCGATTTCATCTCGTCGTTTGGAACGCACCCTGGTCAGCTCGAAATGCAGCCAGCGCCGCTGACCACCTACATCAGGGGTCGCGGTCTGGATGAGTGGGACGTGGTTCTTGTGTCGAGTTCCCGCGCCAAGGCCGAGAACGATGACGTTGATGATGTTCATGGGCTGGCGGTCGGTCTTCAGGAGCGCATCGTCGAGAAGCGCAGCAATGCGCGTTCCGCAAATGCGCTCCTCGTGTCCGGAACAAAACGCCGCGTTGCGTCCCGTGGCGTGGAGCGCATTGGGCTGACCGAAGAAGAGCTTGCGGCGGCCCGGGCCACCCATGGGGAGTCGAAGAAGAGCATTCCTGATCACGTCTTTCGCGAGCAGCGGACACGCCCACTGTTGATGCTCCACCTTCTGAGGACCAAGACGAAGGTCAAGGCGGAGAATGGTGAGGACGTTGAAGTCCGGGGCGATGTCCACGCCGCCTATGGGCTCAGCTTCCCTGGGCTGGTAGCCAACGAGAGGGACAGCCTGGTGCTCTATACGGCCAACCTGATCGCCTATCGCGAGCTCTATGGCGGGGCCGAGGATGAGGATGACGAGGCCACGGGGGATGAGTAAGGATCCCTGGTCCGAACTTGGGTCGGTGACGCAGCGGTTGGTAGGCCAACGGGTCGCAGCAGAACATCCTCTCGATATCTACTGGGTCAGGGCCGCGGATGGCGCTCCAGGACTGCTTTTTCGCGGAGTTGACCCAGCTCGCGTTCCGTACCGCCTGCCCAAGCCCCGCGGACTTTCGCTGGAGGTTGAGGAGGGACAGGATGGCTTCGAGGCGCGGATGTTCCTCCGTGAGCCGGATGATCGTGATGTGTTCCTGACACTGTGCAACGACGTGATCGCCTGGTCAGGGACCGACAAGTCGCGATCCACGGCCAGCGCCAGTGTGTTCCGACGCCTGTCACACTGGCATTCCCTGATGACGCGCGCGCGCACGACCGCGATGCCGCCCCATGAGGTCCGGGGGCTCATCGGCGAGCTTTATGTTCTTGAACGCCTGATCGCGCGGCGTAGCTTCGGTGCGGCCCTGACGTCGTGGGTGGCGCCGGACGACCACCCCCAGGACTTTGCATTCGATACCCGGATCATCGAGGTCAAGACCCGGGTGGCCAGCGCGCGGCAGCACGTCCAGATCTCGTCGCTCGAACAGCTTGACTCCGCCCATCTGCCGTTGTCGCTGGCGGTTATCGAGCTGGTTCGATCTGATGCGGCCGATGCGATCTCCCTCAACGGCCTGTGCGATCGCCTTGCGTCCACCGCGATGGACTGTGGGGTTGCGGAGGAGGATGCGCTTCATGCCGCACTGCTCAGGCGCGGCTACATGCGGCAGGAAGCCTACGACGTTGATGCCTACAAGGTGGCGGGCATCATGGCCTTCGACGTGCTTGCCGGGTTCCCCCGATTGACCCGGACAGATGTGGATGCGCGTATCCCCCAGGTGCAGTACGTCCTGGATACGACTCACCTGGGCGATTTCGGGGCGGACATTGAAGCTGTGCTGGGTTGACGGATTTCCAAGGGGGATTGATGGACGAGGAAGTTGCACGCTATCGCGAAGCCCTGCTCGGTGAGATCCGGGCAGACGCTGTTGCAGGTGGGGACTATCTCAGTGCGAGGTTCATTGACCGCGCATGCCAGGTTCTTGAATCAGGCGAGGAATTCATCGAATACCACCTGTGCAGGGCACATGGCCAGAGCCGCAGGGGCGGGCATATCCAGATTGACGCCTATAGCTATTCGCCCAGTGATGGGGTCCTGAACTTCATCGTGTGCGAGTTCTCCGGCGCTGAAGATCCGGCGCCGATGATGACGGACGAGGTCAAGCGCCTGATCCAAGGCGGCTACCGTTTTCTTGAGGGAAGTGTCCACGACTCGATCGCGGACCAGTGGGATGACAGCCATCCCGCGCATGCGCTGTCCCGCGAGACCTTCTCGCTGGCGTCATCAGACGAGATGACAAAGGTCTGCATCTACCTGATCTCTGATCGCCCCGTCAGCACTTCGCTTGGAAAGATCCCCGAGTTGTCTCTTGGCACCAAAGAGGTGCAGATCCAGATCTGGGACATCGCCCGGCTTGCCCGCGTGGAGGCTTCGATTGGCGGCCGGGAAGAGATCGTGATCGACTTCCTCAGGGATTATGAGGAGGGTATTCCAGCGCTGCCTGCGGGCTTGGATAGCGCTTCGCATTACGACTCCTTCATGTGCGTCATGCCGGGGAAAATCCTCGCCGATCTCTACGACCGTTTCGGCGGGCGTATCCTCGAACAGAACGTGCGTGCCTTTCTGGGGGACAACCGAAAGGTCAACAAGGGCATCCGCGAGACGCTCCGCAAGGAGCCAGAGATGTTCTTTGCCTTCAACAACGGTCTAACCGTCACCGTGTCAAGCCTCATCACTAACATCCATGAGATGGGGCACACGGAGATCATCAAGGCGACGGGGCTCCAGATTGTCAATGGCGGCCAGACGACGGCGTCCCTCTACTGGGCCAGGAAGGCAGGGCTCGACCTATCCAAGGTCCGGGTGCAAATGAAGCTGTCCCGCCTGCCGGAAGAGGGCTTCGAGGATGCGGTCCGAAACATCGCCCGGTATGCGAATGCGCAGAATGCGGTTTCGGCGTCCGATCTGTTCGCCGGGCACGCCTACTTCAAGCGGCTTGAGGGCATCTCGCGCCAATCGCTTGCACCGCCTGGCAGACCCGGTGAAGCGCCAAGCTACTGGTATTTCGAGCGTACAACCGGCAGCTACAAGGTTGAACTCAGGCGCAAGTCGGGCTTGGCAGCCAAAACGTGGCAGATGCTCAACCCCAAGAAGCAGGTGCTTACCAAGACCGATGTTGCGCGTTACGACACGACCTTCGAGGGGGCGCCGCACCAAGTGAGTTCCGGTGCGCAGAAGAACATCGCCGCGTTCGGCAAGATCATCGAGAAGGCATGGGACATCGATCCATCCGACTTCGATCTTGCCTACTACCAGAGATTGGTCGGCAGGGCGATCCTGACCCGCGCTGTCGATGCCGCGATTCCGGCGCAGGACTGGTATCCGGGCTCCATTCTTCGTCCGTTGACCACCTACGCGCTTTCGTTGATGAGCAGCCGGATGCAGGCCGAAGGCTTGCAGCCCAACTATGAGGCGATATGGCGGGGTCAGCGGGCGCCGGATCCCTTCATGCAGGAGGCGATGCGGGTTGCAGAGCTTGTCCTGCCGCTGCTCCAGGAGATCCCGGAGGAGCAGGTCCGCAACCGCCTGATCACCGAGTGGGTCAAGCGCGAGGCGTGTTGGGAGCGGGTGGAGGACAGCGCCATCCAGCTGTCAGCCGAGTTCCGCTCTTCGTTGGTCCCGGAGAAGCGGATGGTTCGGCGGCGAGAAGACTGGCGTAGCAAGTCGGCCCTCCTCTGGAAGTCAGGGGCATGGAAACGCCTCCAAGAGTGGAACAAGTCGGCGGAGATCCTGACTGAAGGGGAGGCGGAACTGGTTAACTGGGCGGCGATCACTTCGGAGTTCAGGCCGCGCGGGCTTCGCCTGACAAAGCTGAAGGAGGCTTGGGAGCGGGCAATCGAACATGGCTTCGTATAGCGAGGCACTGCGAGCGGTCTGCAGTTGGATCGCTAGGTTGCGAAGCGGACGAGAGCCACCGGTCTACGATGGGGTGTCGCGGGTATAACCCCCTGGGTTACGGCCATGGTCGCCGATCCGCTCATACCCAAAGTCGTGGGGTCTACTGAGAGCCGATTGCAGCCCGACACGGTCCGAGTTCAGTGCTATCGTTGACGGGTACGGCGCTGTGTTACGGACTGGGTCTGACCAATGGCAGCAACCTATTGATTCTGCTGGGCGTTGAAGCTGTTACGTTTGATGTCAGTCGCTACAGTTCGCAACTCTTTGATCCGTAAGGTGATGTAGTCAGTTCAAATCCGGCTACCCCGACCAGTTTCAACAGCAACGGCTCGCATCGGCAGATGCGGGCCGTTTCTCGTTCTGGCGCGTGGCTTGCGCTCCCCGGTCCCTGCCGCCGACAAGTTGACATGAGTCACACCCGGAACGTGGCCGACCTCGCGCCGGCCGCGACAAACTTTAACAGTGGCTGGCGCACGCACCATTTTTTTTTTCCCGCAAAGCGCAGCTTTGCGTTCTGACGTGTTAATAC
>Ga0233377_1000860_pt1 | contig 12393 bp, 11 predicted proteins | sample ElkDunMinimDraft_6_FD_191540 | JGI IMG/M metagenome (GOLD analysis project Ga0233377, IMG submission 191540) | Fecal eukaryotic communites from dung pellets of Tule Elk in California, USA - Elk Dung E36 | ecosystem: Host-associated > Mammals > Digestive system > Large intestine > Fecal | place...
GAATACAATAACAGTTTTTTCAGTTGGAAAGAATGGGAAATTAAAGCAAGTTCAGGTTAGCTCAGTTATGGGAAAGGGACCTCGAAATTTTAATTTTAGTCCTGATGAACGTTTTGTTTTAGTTGCAAATCAATTAACTGATGAAATTGTGGTCTTTAATAGAGATAAGAAATCTGGGAAGTTGACAGATTCTGGAAAACGTATAAAGGCTTCAAAACCTGTCTGTGTATTGTTTTAATTAATCAGTAGCATCTTCCGTGTGGGCGATATGCTCTTCTGCATTTTTATCAGCCTTTGCCGGATCACTTTCTAAACAATGTGTTTCTTTATTGTACATTCCTTTTAGTTCATCAACAACAGTGCCTTTCCAAAGGGGTGTGCCGATGAAATAAGCGGCTTTCCCAATCATATGAGCTGCAATTGGTGCTGTTAAAATCAAAAAGAAGATGATTGCAATGGATTTCGTTGTTGCTGAAATATCATCAGGGAACATAATCGCTGCGCAAATTAACAGTAATCCTACACCAAGAGTAGAGGCCTTTACTGTTACGGATAAACGCAAATAAAAATCTGGCATTCTCAATACTCCTATGGAAGCAAAGAGAATAGATAAGGCACCAACGGTGCTTAGTATGGCGAGAATAAGATCAATCATCTTTTTGTTTTTCTATATAATATGAAAAAGCAATGGTTCCTAAAAAGGCAATCAGAGCCAAAATGATTGCAACATCTAAGAGAACTTCTTGCTCTTGTCGAATACTGTAGACTGTAATAATTCCGATTCCAATCGTGATAATAAGATCTAGAGCCATAACCCTATCTACTATCGAAGGACCTTTAAACAAGCGTATAAACACCAATAAAACCGAAATGGTCAAAATTGGCAGTATTACAAAATCAAAATAGGTTTCTAAACTCATCTTAAAATCTCCAGTAATTTCCGTTCAACCCCAGTTTTTAGAGTCCTAATAAATTGTTCTTCATCCTTCAGGTACATAACATGGATATAAATTGCTTTATTATCGTCACTGATATCTAAAATTAAAGTACCTGGGGTCAATGAAATAAATGTTGCCAAAATATTGATTTCAAAATCTGTTGTTGTATTGACAGGATATCTTACAATTCCAGGCTTAAAGAAATATTTTGGGGTTACTACATCATATGCAACTTGAATATTAGCCTTTATCAACTCGTATAAAAAGAAGAAAAAGAAACTCAAGATTTTGGGTACACGATAGAAATAGCGTTGATCAGCCTCATTTCTATTCATAATCCACAAAACACCAAATCCCAATAGGTATCCGAATATAAAATTAGAATAGAACAGGGATCCGGTTAATGCTACCCAGATAAAGGATAGCAGAAGGTTCATTAAAAAAAACTTGATCATTGTTCAAAAGCTTTATCGCCCAAAACGGTTCGGATGTAAGGGCTTGTGTCCAACAATTCATTAGAAATCCTATCAACTACGTTAATTATGTTTTCTGCATTAAAACCTATATAAAGCGTAACGGAGCATAATATCAAAATTGGTAGAATCAACAGTATCTTTTTAAATAATGGCAGATCCTTAAATTTATCCTCAACAACAACCCCCTCAGGCACATCCTTCCAAAACACATCGGCCCACATTTTTGCAATTACATACATAGTTACTAAACTTCCAATAATTAAAGCTCCAATAAAGAAGTATTGCTTATCTACAAAAGCTTCCTGAAATAAATATATTTTAGGCCAAAAACCAGATAATGGAGGAATTCCAACTAATGAAAACAGCACTAATGCGATCATGAGAGAGATCAAAGGATAATTTTTATACAGTCCCCCTAATTTCTGCATGTCCATTGTTCCTCTTACATGTCTAATAAATCCTGCAATCAAAAACATATTGGTTTTCACCATGATATCATGCATTAAATAAAAGATAGTTCCCATTAGAGCAAGTTTTGTAAACATTGCAATACCTCCTAGCATAAAGCCAATGTGACAGACTATTAAATAAGAGAACATTCTTCGGATATTTGTTTTAATTAAAGCTCCGAAAGCCCCTGTTAATACGGTTAAAACAGCTAGCACCATAAATAAGGTTCTTGTGAATTCATCAGGGATGAAGATTAAGCTGAACACCCTAAGAATAGCATAGATACCTAATTTTGTTAATAAGCCACCAAAGGTTGCTGCGACAGCAGATGGAGGTGTATGGTAGGATGATGGAAGCCAATAATAGAGTGGAAAAACAGCAGATTTGATTCCAAAACCTAGGATAAAAAAGATTGAAGTTATACCAACCAAAGCTTTATTGTCAAAATCCCTGATTTTTAAGGAAAGATCAGCCATATTTAAAGAACCGGTGATTCCATAGAGAATACCTATGCCTGTTAAGAAGAACGTGGAGGCTAAGATATTCATGGCCATGTATTTAACAGCTCCTTCCAATTGTGCTTTTCTTCCTCCTAATGTCATCAGGACAAAGGATGAAATAATAACTACTTCAAACCAAACATATAGATTAAAAATGTCTCCGGTCAAAAAAGCGCCATTCAATCCCATCAATAAAAAATGGAATATTGGGAAATATCCATAGAGCATTCTTTGACGACTTAATCCTACCGAAGAAAATATAGAAACTGCAAAGCCAGCAATAGAAGTAAGGAGCACCATGGTTGTACTTAGAAGATCTGCTACGAAAACAATTCCAAAAGGAGCCTCCCAATTGGAAGCGTTCATATGTAAAGAACCTTCCGTGTAAACTTTTGCAAATAGCCTTATCGCAATTAATAATCCAATAAAGGTACCTCCAACACTTAGAAACCTTTGGGAAACGGTCTTTCTCCAAGCAATTAACTGGATAATAGCCGTAAAAAGATGTATGAAAACTGGAGCTAAAATGTGGTTATCGATCATATATCTTCTTCTTCCGGCGTGTTTAAATCATCTAAATCATCGGTGTCTACTAAAGCATAAACACGTTTTAAAAGTACGATAGCAAATGCTGTCAATGCGAAACTGATTACAATAGCTGTTAAGATCAATGCCTGTGGAATTGGGTCGGCATAGATATCTTGAAATACATTGTGGTTAGGGTCTATAACTGGTGGTTTCCCTTTGGTAATTGAACCTAAAAGAAATATCAGAACATTAGTTCCGTTTCCTAATAACATAATTCCCAGTAATAGTTTTACCATACTCCGCCTCAGGATCAGATAGACCCCAGCAGCATATAAAAAGCCTAAAACAAGTACTAATAATAATTCCATTTATTAATCCTTTGTTAGTGAAATGGTAAACAAAATGGTTAATACAACCCCAATTACAACTAAATAAACTCCAAGGTCAAAAAATAGGGCAGAACCTATCATTCCGATTACAGGCACTTTTTCCTCCCACCATAAACCAGTCATTGGAGGAAGCCCAAAAAAAGTAGGCAATACAACACTAACTGCAGATATCCCCAATCCAATTGGAATTAAGGATAGAGGTTTTCTTCTCAAGATTTTCATTGTTGCTTCAGTGCCATTTGCAAAGCTGTGTAATACAAAAGCAATGGATGCAACAAGACCCCCAACAAATCCTCCTCCAGGATAGTAATGTCCTCTTAATAAAAGAAAGAAAGAGAATAATAATAAGATGGGTAGTAAATACCTTGTAGCTGTTTGTAAAATTATACTGCGCATATCTTTATTCTTTTTCTGAAGATTTCAATCTTAATTTTAATAAACTATAAACTCCTAATGCTGCAATCCCTAAAACTACGGTTTCAAACATGGTGTCAATTCCTCTAAAATCTGCCAGAATCAAGTTTACAACATTCTTTCCTTTAGCCAATATATAGGCATTCTCTCCATAAAAGTCACTAGTTTCTGTTTGTATCGGCTCGTATAGAACTTTTAAAGCTATGATGGAAAGGATAGCTCCAAAACCAAGAGACACAATGCTGTCACGATATCTCTGCTTTGCTGATGCCAGATTCAAGAAACTTGGGAGCTTATATAAAACCAAGACAAACAATACAGTACTTAATGTATCAATAGTAAATTGAGTCATTGCTAAGTCTGGTGCACTATAAAATACATACATCAAACAAATACAGTAGCCAATTACGCTCATTGCAACAATTGAAGTTAACCTTGAAGGAGTTGAGATAACAATAACTAATGCGCCGAGAAGAATTATAACAACAGCGACTTCATAAATTGTTAACGGTGTCAGATTATCAAAATCGATTTGAATAGGTCCACTGTTCCAAAGTTTATAGATTAATAGAGCCTCCGCAAAAAGAATAATCTTCATGTGATAAGATCTCAAATAGCCATTATGGAAAAAATTAGTGAACCATCCTGAAAAACGAACGATATCATTTGCATATCCCGTCAAAACCTGCTGAGGCGAAATTCTTTCAAATTTTTCTATAAAATTAACTTTCAATTCACTTGGTTTATTGATAAAATAAACCAGAGTTCCGATTCCTAATGTGGCTAAACTAAGTATGAGGACCGTATTGAAGCCATGCCAGATAGCTAAGTGCATTTCGGTGTCTGCTCCAAAAATTGAATTGGCAGTCTGGTAACTTAGATAATCACCAACTAGTCCAGGAGCTAATCCAAATATAAGACCTAAACTCGCCAAAATTAATGGCGGAATCCACATGGACTTATATGGAAGGTGCAATTTCTCATATTGCTTCGGTAATGTTCCGAAAAAAGGTTTAAATCCTGCCATAAATCCAGCAGCGACTAAGCATAAATTTGTTGCTATTGCTATGATAGTTAGAATCAAAACCCAGTTTTTTTCAGCATGAAGCGTAGCTTCATATATTAGATCTTTTCCAATAAATCCGAAAGTAGAAGGTAAGCCAGCACTACTTAGTGCCGCAAGACCTGCCGCAACCGCAACAGGAGCTAATACTTTTCGTAAACCAGCTAGTTTAGTGATGTCTCTCGTCCCAGTTTCATGATCTATTATGCCAGTCACTAAGAATAATGTTGCTTTATACAGCGCATGAACTAGAATAAATACACTTGCTGCAATTATGGCTTCTTTTGTTCCAAGCCCCAATAGAAAAACAAGCATTCCAAGGGCTGAAATCGTTGTATAAGCTAGAATAGACTTTAAATCAATTCGGAAAAGCGAATGGATTGCTGCATATAACATTGTAAATCCGCCAACCCCCATTAAGGTATATGTCCAAAGATCTGTTCCGCTTAAAATTGGAAAGAACCTTGCTAATAAGTAGATTCCTGCTTTTACCATTGTTGCGGAATGCAGATAAGCAGAAACTGGAGTAGGGGCTTTCATTGCTCCAGGAAGCCAAAAATGAAATGGAAATTGAGCAGATTTTGTAAAGGCACCTAAAAACAATAATCCTAGTATTAAAGGATACTGGGGATGATTTAAGATGATATCACGATACTCTATTAATTCCGAAATTTTATAAGTTCCCGCAACATTGCCAATTAAAACTAAGCCAGCCAAAAGGAAGAAACCTCCCATTCCTGTAATGGTTAGTGCGGTCATAGCACTTTTTCGAGATGCTTCCTGATCGTTATTGAAACCTATTAGGAAAAACGAGCTAATACTTGTAAGCTCCCAAAAGATAAAAAGAAGGAAAATATTGTCTGAAAGAACAAGTCCAATCATTGCGGACATGAATAGGTAGAGGTATCCAAAAAAACGATCATAAAATGGATGCCCCTTCAGATAGGTGCGTGCATAAAAGAATATTCCAGTTCCAATACCTGTAATCAGTAGACAGAAAAGTAAAGATAAACCATCCAGTTTCAGATTGAAATTGACTCCCAAAGAGGGAACCCAATTTATTTCTTGGAAAAAAGTAAGCCCTTCAGCAATTTTAGGAACATATCCTAGATAATAAATAAACAAAGCCGTTGGTACCAATGGAAGTAATATACTCCAAGAAGATTTGAAACGTTTGCCAAATGGTATGAGCAAAATCGAAGAAATCAAACCTAGAAGTATCGTAAATAACATGAGCGCTTTCTTAGAGAATTATGGGATTGCCCTAAAAATAGTAAAAACCAAGGGTTTTTCTTTATTAAATTAAGATTAAACCATAAAAAAATGGTATAAATGTGGTTTTCTTGCTAGATTTAAACAATCAACTATTTAATCATTATGAACTCTAAACCTTATTCTTTTTCGTCCCTTTTAATCGGACTAATTTTCCTATCCCTTCAAAGTTTTGCGCAAGCAACCTTTGTAAAACCTAAATTGACAAATAAAGATTCATGGTCTTTAGTCTTAATTCCCGATCCTCAAACCTATGTTAAGTACGATAGAAATGTGGGTATTCTGAATCTTATGACCTCTTGGGTCCGTGAAAATATCGATTCATTGAATACACAATTTGTTCTTTGTACCGGGGATCTGGTTGAACAAAATGATTTATTGAACCCTAATGGTAAAGCGTCCAACCAAAACAGTAAGCAACAATGGATAAATACAAGTGAAGCATTCCGAAAGTTAGATAATCATATCCCTTATGTTTTAGGAACAGGAAACCATGATTATGGGCATGTTAGTGCTGAATATCGTTCTACACAGTATGACAAATATTTTTCACCTGAACAAAACGGTTTTAATGCCAAAGCCCTTCGCGAAGTAGGTCCTGCTTTGAATGGTAATTCTTCAACTGTTAATGCTGTCTATGAATTTGAGACTCCGCATCCAAGAAAAATATTAGTTATGGTATTGGAATTTGCGCCAAGAAATGAAGTTCTTGAATGGGCAAAAAAGACTCTTGAACAAGCTAAATATGAAAATCATGATGTTATTTTGTTAACTCATACATACTTGGATAAAAATAGTAATCATATTAAAACTGAAGGATATAAAATAGAAGACGTGAATTATGGGGCGTCTGTATTTGAAAAATTAGTTAAACCATCCAAAAATATCCGAATGGTATTTTCGGGGCATATTGGAGAGCCTGATAATTTTGATGGACATTTAGGATTCCGTCAAGACAAAAATGCCGCTGGTAAAACAGTTACCCAAATGACATTCAATGCTCAAGCAATGGGTGGAGGTTGGTTTGGAAATGGGGGTGATGGCTGGTTAAGGTATTTAGAATTTTTACCAGATGGAAAGACCGTGAAAGTTAAAACATTTTCACCTCTATTTGCTATTTCACCAACGACTCAAAATTTGGCCTTTAAAAAGGAAAAGAATCAGGAATTTGAGTTTTCTTTAGATTAATCATTGATTATTTTTCAATAAATATATTAGGACATTCTATAAGTAGAGTGTCCTTTTTGTTTTAAATAAATTTTTTTTGCGAATCTTATCTGAAAATTATTTTTTTTAACTTTGATTTTTATTAACCCTTTTTATGAGAAATTTTATACTACTTTTCTTTTTATGTCTTGAAATCAGTGTATCTGCTCAAGAGTTTGATTCTCAAAAATTTTCTAAACATGTTCATTACTTAGCTTCTGAAGAACTGCAGGGTCGTGCATTAGGTACTGATGGTAAGGAGAAAGCCTTTATATACATCCAAAATGGATTTAAAGAAGCAGGTTTAGATCCTTTTCTTGAGGATTATACTCAGGAGTTTGATTTAAAAATGGGAATGGCATGGGTAAAAGCAAAAAATATCATTGGAATAATTGAAGGGACAGATCCATTCCTAAAGGATGAATATTTGATTTTGGGAGCCCATTATGATCATTTAGGCTTTACAAAAGATAAGTCAGATTACTTTCCGGGAGCAGATGATAATGCCTCAGGTGTTGCAACTATTTTGGAATTGGCAAAATATTTTAATCAAGATGGACATAAACCCAAGCGCAGCCTTATTTTTATTGCCTTTGATGCTGAAGAAGCAGGATTATTAGGCTCGAAGCATTTTGTTGAGAATCTGGAAAAAAGCAAAAGAGATCAAATTAAAGCGATGTTTAGCTTTGATATGGTTGGAATGTTAAGTACAAACAAGGGCTTGGATCTTAAAGGGATTTCTAGCTTAATCAATGGTAAAGAATTGGTTGATAAATATGCAAAGGATTTAAAAATCATCAATCAATCGAAAGCAATCGAAGAAAGAACAGATACAGAGTCGTTCGGGAAAGTAGGTATTCCTTCCATTCATGTTTTTACAGGACTAAAATCACCTTATCATAAACCGGAAGATACTGCTGATTTGTTGGATTATGAAGGTATGGAGACAATTGCCGGATTTATAAGTCAGCTGGTTTTTGATTTGGGAAATCAAGCTGAAATTAATGCGATATCTTCTTTAAAATCATTACAGAAAAACCCTAACAAAATAATTAATCCATTTCGTGTAGGTTTGGTTGGATATTATGGTGGGGGATATCATAATTATACTGATGAATTTTATGATGCAAAATCGAAAGATGTTTTCAGTGTAGGACTAAGATTTAGCTATAAATTCACAAAAATATGGGCTTTAACTGCGGAAGGCCTATATGATTATAATACAAGTGCATGGCCAAATGGTAAATTTTCTAGACAAGCTTTTATGGTTCCAGTGAACATCCAGTTTGGGAATGTTGGATATGTTAAAGCTGGTGCATATTATAAATATAATTTTTCAGGTAAGGAAAATGGGGAGAAATTAGATTTCGAAAATAAGTATAGGAGAGAGGAGTGGGGATATAATATTGGTGTTGGTTTGCAATACAGTAAATATTTCGTTGAATTTACTTCGAGAAACTCTTTTCAATCTATCTATCAGCAAGGTGCAAAGGTAATTCCAAGCGCATTTTATTTTTCAATAGGATATAATTTGTGGTAGATTATCTCACAAGATAAAAAATTAGAGGCCGTATCAATCAATATATTTGATACGACCTCTTGTTTTATGTATTGTTAGTAAATCTTCAGAAGATCTGATTTATTGTTTCATCGTTTTGGAGCCTTCTATAATAGCTTCCACAACCGTTGGATCTTGTAAAGTTGATGTATCTCCTAAGCTATTTAATTCCCCCTCCGCAATTTTACGCAAGATTCTACGCATTATTTTTCCAGATCTTGTTTTAGGAAGATCTGTAACGAATTGAATAATATCAGGTTTGGCAATTGCACCAATAATTCTAGTTACAGTTTGCAAAATATCTTGTCTTGTTTTTTCAGCATCGATATGATGATTGGCAATAACATATGCATATATACCCTGACCTTTAACAGGATGAGGATATCCGACAATTGCTGATTCAACAACATCAGAGTGCATATTGATTGCATTTTCCACTTCTGCGGTACCAATACGGTGTCCGGATACGTTTAATACATCATCAACACGTCCGGTAATTCTATAATAACCTTCTGGACTTCTGTAGCAACCATCACCTGTAAAATACATGTTTTGGTAAGTAGAGAAATACGTTTGTCTACAACGTTCATGATCTCCCCAAGTAGTACGCAACATACCAGGCCAAGGGAATTTTATACATAAATTTCCCGAAACATCATTTCCTTCAATTTCTTGTCCACTTTCATCCATTAAACAAGGTTGTACTCCCGGTAGAGGTAACATGGCATAACCCGGTATTTCAGGAGTAATTCCAGCTATTGGAGTTATTAAATGACCTCCATTTTCCGTTTGCCACCAGGTGTCGACAATTGGGCAGTTTCCTTTACCGATTTTATCGTGATACCAATTCCATGCTTCTTCGTTGATAGGTTCTCCAACAGTTCCTAAAACACGCAAAGAAGATATATCTTTTCCTTCAAGATAGTCATCTCCAAAAGCCATTAATGAACGAATAGCCGTAGGAGCAGTATAAAGGATATTCACTTTATATTTTTCAACAATATTCCAGAAACGACCTGCATCTGGATAGGTTGGGATACCTTCAAACATCAAAGAAGTGGCACCCTGTGATAATGGTCCATATATGATATAACTATGACCAGTAATCCAACCAATATCAGCAGTACAGAAAAATACCTCTCCTGGCTTATATTGAAAAGTATTAGCGAATGTATAGCCAGTATAAACCATATAGCCTGCCGTGGTATGAACTACCCCTTTAGGTTTTCCGGTAGATCCTGAAGTATATAAAATAAACAAGGTATCCTCTGAGTCCATTTCTTCTGCAGGACAAGCCGGATTTCCTTGAGTTTCTACCTTTTTAATTTCATCTTCCCACCATACATCACGTCCTTTTATCATAGATACAGGAGTACGAGTACGGGTCAATACAATAACCTTTTCAACAGAGTCGCATTGCATTAAAGCATCATCTACAATAGATTTAAGTTCTAACACTTTTTGACCACGGAATCCACCATCAGATGTAATTACCAATTTACATTCAGCATCGTTAATACGATCTGCAATAGATCTTGCCGAGAAACCTCCAAATACAACATTATGAATTGCTCCTATTCTTGCACAAGCAAGAACAGCGATGACCAATTCTGGAACCATTGGTAAATAAATACAAACTCGATCTCCTTTTCGGATATTGTTGTTCTTTAGAACATTTGCAAATTGCTCTACTTTTTGAAGTAATTGCTTATAAGTAAGTATGCGATGAGCTTCATTTGGATCATTAGGTTCCCATATTATTGCTGGTTGATCCCCAAGTTTATAAATATGACGATCTAAACAGTTCTCAGTTATATTTAATTTCGCCCCCTCAAACCATTTTATCTCTGGATCTTTAAAATTCCAATTCAAAACATTGCTCCACTTTCTTTTCCAAAAGAAATTGTCTGCAACTTCACTCCAAAATGCTTCTGGTTCTTCTACGCTCTTTTTGTAAGCTTCTTGATACTCATCAAAAGATTTAAGCTGAAAATTCATTTTTTAATAAAAAATTATAGGTCTACATTATCTTTACGTCAGGAAATTATTTAATTCGGTCAATTAGTTATTGACAGCGGTAAAAACAAAGACCTGTATAGCTAATTTAATTTTTTTTCGATGGAAATGCTAATTTTTGTATACTAGGAACAAATAATCAGAGTAATTGTTAGCTTATAATGAAAGATAGTTTGAAAAGGATTTATTATTTTTTGGTTCATACCAATTTGTTAATTGCATTAGCGGCAGTTGCTCAATGTGCATTAACATATTATCTCCTTGAGTTTCCAATTAATAATTTTATTTTAATTATCGAAGGAACTACAACTCTTCTATTATATAATCTGAGTCTTTACCTTTCTTTACCAAAAGAACCCAGTAAATCTCCTTTTCAAAGAACTAGATGGATTGCAAAGAATATGTGGTTATTCTGGCTGTTGAGTATATTATGTGCCTTAGCAGTTCTATGGTCTTTGTTCCATATCCATGTATTAACTCTTGTGTTCTTAGGATTTATTGGTGTAATTAGCTTAGCCTATGCTGTTCCTTTGGTGAAAATAAAGGATAAATGGGTTGGAATGCGGCAAGTTCCAGGATTAAAAGTGTTCTATATTGCTTTGGTTTGGTCATTAAGCAGTGTTGGACTTCCGGTAGTTGAGTTGTTTGCAAATGGAGCAACTATTGACTGGTATTTAGCTAATTATTTAGGAATAGGTAAGATTGTGTTTTTAGTTTTATGTACCCTTCCATTTGACATAAGGGATTTTGAACAGGATAGTCTATATAATCTTAAAACAGTACCAATTTTGCTTGGAAAACAGAGAGCTATAAATCTTTCATATGGAATTGGGGTCTTTCATCTTTTATTTATCTTATTATCCCCGGCTTCATGGCCTATCAAAATGGGATTAATTTTGACAACACTAATCATTCTAGTGATGTTTAGGTTGATTATTTTCTCAAAAGAGAAACATTACCATCATGTTTATTTATTGGATTTAGCATTGATTATTCAATGGCTATTGGTTTTATTATTTATTAAGATATGATATAACTTTATCAGCCAAAACATCAGATAGTTTATAATAGCTTTCGAATGTCCATCCTGCAACATGTGGACTCAATAAAACATTATCTCTTTTTATAAGATCTTGATACCAATCCTGCTCAGATAATGCAGGAAACTTTTCAACAGGTAATACATCAAATGCCGCTGCAATAATTTTTCCTTCATCTAATTTTTTTAGAACAGCGGGGATTTTAACAATTCCACCCCTTGCCCCAAGTAAGAAAATTATAGGCTTTCGAAAATGATATAAATATTCATCGTCTATCATTCCTTTGGTTTCACGAGTTAAGGGAATATGAAAACTTAAAATTTCAGCTCTTTTGACAACTTCTTCCATCGATACTTCGGTGGCGTAATCATCAGAAAATCCGGTTTTGTATTTATCGTAGGCAATTACATTAACATCAAAACCAGATAATTTTTTTGCCATTGATTTCCCGTTATGACCATAACCAATAAGAGCTACTGTTTTGCCTTTTAGTTCATGACCTCTATTTTCTTCTCTCTTCCAAAAGCCAGTTCTGATTTCTTT